>Ga0247609_10001073_pt1 | contig 34220 bp, 23 predicted proteins | sample 172DNAGHGlowgp2_FD_193487 | JGI IMG/M metagenome (GOLD analysis project Ga0247609, IMG submission 193487) | Sheep rumen microbial communities from Palmerston North, Manawatu-Wanganui, New Zealand - 1728 DNA GHGlow gp2 | ecosystem: Host-associated > Mammals > Digestive system > Stomach > Rumen ... | reverse complement strand
GTAGAATTTTGCCTGCAGGATCAGGGTTAAAAGCGGGAACAGCATAACGGCTGCAATTATGTAGAAACACCGCCTATGGAATCTGCTGGTGCACTTGCGTGCTTTTTTTAGACAGAGACCGGATGCCGCGGCGATGTAGAGGATGGACAGCATGTTCAGCAAGATCCATACGGTCGGGTTCATGACGGCGGCCTCTTCCGTCAGGTGTATTAGGGTCTCGACGAGGGTGATTCCGCTGACGATGATGCTGGGGCCTATGATGGGGATAAGCCACTTGCGTAGCGCATAGGTGTTGGCCGATGTCGTGTAGAATACGGAAAGGAACCAGCTGCACCCCATGCAGATGCAGGCGATGACCTTGAGGCTGTTGATGAGCCTGATGACGGGAAAGTTTGATTCGGGTATGAAAAGTCCGATCGAGTTTAGGATGCTGAACAGGACGGAACATTCCACAAGGCACTGGAAGGCGCGTGCCGACTTTTCCAGGATGGCTCGCTCCCTGTTACCACACCATATAAATAGGTACACGATAATGCTGATAATGTCGATTTCGATTCTTAAAGCATCTATAGCCATAATGATCTTCCCAATAAGGAAAATATATCTTTCCTTTAACAATAATAACATTTTCGTAAGAAAAAACGATTTTTTGTGATTTTGGAGCAAAATAATGCAAAAAACGGGGCAAAAAAGCCTGTATTTTGTATATTCAGGGTGTCGCGGTGTATGCCCCGCCTGTTTGCCCCTCCGGAGGATGTAATGCGTTTTGCCGAACCGAACTTCTTGTGGTGCCTGTTTTCGCTCCCGTTTTTCGCGCTACTGTTCTACTATGCCTACCGCCGCCGTAAAAAGCTGGCATCGCGGTTTGTGTCCCTCCCGATGCTTTCCAAACTCTCTACGAGCGTTTCTCCCTGGCGTAGGCTCGCGAAGGTCCTGATTCTCCTGCTTGCCATAGCGTTCCTCTTTGTCGCGCTTGCACGCCCGCAGTGGGGCCGCAAGATGGAACATATCGAACGTCGTGGCCTGGACCTCGTGCTGTTGCAGGATATTTCGCTTTCGATGCTTGCCGAGGACGTGAAACCGAACCGCCTTGTGCGCAGCCGCCACGAGATTTCGTCGTTCCTGGAAAGCCTTTCGGGCGACCGCGTGGGCCTTGTCGCTTTCAGTGGGGAGGCTCAGGTGATGGTCCCGCTTACGCTGGACTACGGCACCGTGCAGATGATGCTGCGCGAACTGAATCCGGGTTGGCTCATGCCGGGCACGAACCTCGAGAACGCCATCCGCAAGGGAATGAGCCTGTTCAAGAATTCGGGCGGCGCGGGCAAGTATTCGGTGATGATCCTCATGAGCGATGGCGAGGAACTTGAGGCCGCTGCAGTGAATGCCGCGAAGGAAGCGGCGGAAATGGGTATCAAGATCTATACCATCGGTATCGGTAGCCGCGAGGGCGTGCCTATCCCCGTGAAGACGAAGAACGGCGAGGTCGCCTACAAGAAGGACATGCAGGGCAATATCGTGACGACGCGCTTGGAAGAAGGTACGTTGCAGGAAATTGCGAGTGTGACTGGCGCACTCTATTTCTATGCGAGCCCGGGCGAGTTCCAGCTGCAGAAGGTCTTGAGCGAAATTGCAAGCCTCGAGAAGAAGGAACAGGCATCTGACCGTATGGAGAATTATCAGGACCGCTACCAGATTTTCCTCGGGCTCGCCGCCCTCCTGTTCCTCATAGAGGCTGTCGTGTCGGAGCGCGGCCGTCGCCGCAAGCAACTCGTCGGCCGCTTCAGCTAACGACGTCTGTTGTGGGTTTGGCGTTTTTTGCGCGAACGGTCTCGTAGTAACTAAAAACTAAATGGGGCTGTGCATTTGCACAGCCTCATTTAGTTTTTAGGAGGATAGAGAAGAGCCCCTCGGGTGGACTGTGTCTCTCCTGGAGACGGGCGGCTCGCCGAGGCGATGCCGAGTATTTATCCACCGGAAGGGCTCATTTTGTAATATACAGATTTTTTTGCCGTTGGAACGCATCGCCCTCAAAAACGATATTCCAATATGGAAGAATGGTGTTTCGCGCTACGGAAAATCTATATTTAAGGGAAATGCGTAAATTTGACTGTATTATTGCCTGTATGGGGCTCGGGCTGGTCGGCATGGTGGCATGCTCTTCCGCTCCGGCTCCCGCGACCGAGACTCCGGCGCCTTCCGCCGATACTACTGCTGCCGTCGCCCCCTCCGCAAAGGAGGATCCGGCCCCGGCTCTCGTAGCAGCTGATGCCCTCCCGGCTTCGTATAAGGATATCAAGTATCCCGATTACAAGTATGTGGCCCCGTACCCGAAGGATTACCGTGTGGAACTGGGTGAAGGCATTGCCGGGTACATCGTTCCCGACCGCAGCCTTCCGCTGGTGAACTTTACCGTCTATTTCGAAAATCCGCGCGTGCCGACTGATATCAAGGACGAGGCGGGTAACGAGATTGTGGGCTCCATGTTCCGTCGTGGAGGTGGAGTCGATATTTCTGCACATGCACTGGACGATACGCTTGAATTTATAAGTGCCGGGCTTTCGACATCCGTTGGGACATGGGTGTCGAGTTTCAGCGTCAACAGCCTGACGAAGGATTTTGCGACGATGCTTGACTTGGCGCAGAAGGTTGTCCTGAAGCCTGCATTCGACAAGGAACAGCTCGAAATCGTCAAGGCGAATTTTGTGACGGCATACGAACAGCGCTTTGACACTCCGGCAAAGGTGCTTTCTTCGCTCCGGAACAAGGTGAACTATGTACCTTGCCCGCGCCTGTGGGAAGCGAACGCCGACGAGTACAAGAAGGTTGCCGTTGCCGATTTGAAGCGCTTGTCGCAGGGTGCCTTCGCGAAGGGCCGTGTCGTGTTCGCGCTTTCGGGTGATATCGACCGCGACAGTGCTATCGTCACCTTGAAGGATTTTTTTGCCCGCTGGAATGTGGAACCGGCGAAGCCCGTTAAGGGCAAGCCCCTCTTTGACGCCCCGACGCCGATTGCCTTCCTGAACAAGCCGGGAACCTACGTTGTGGACAAGGATATTACGCAGGCGAACATTTCGCTGAACCAGCCTTTTGTAAAACGCCCGCATCCGGATTATTACCCGACGGCCGTCGCGAACTTTATTCTGGGGGGAGGCAGTTTCTCGTCGCGCCTCATGACGCGCGTGCGTAGCGACGAGGGCCTTGCTTACCATATCAGCAGCCGTGCCGGCAACGACTACCGCGATACGGCTATGGTCACCATCAGTTTGCAGACGAAGGTGGAGTCTGCCGCCCGTGCGCTTGAACTCATTTACGGCGAAATCGAAAAACTCGCAAAAGAGGGCCCGAGCGAAGAGGAACTGGCGATGGCGAAGAAGACTCTGGTCGAAAGCCTGCCGGGCGAATTCGATTCTCCGGCATCGACGGCCATCATTTTTGCAAAGAACGAGATGATTGGCAAGACGTTCGACCATTACCTGGATTATGTGAAAGAAATCAACGCTGTTACCGCCGAACAGGTGAAGGCGATGATTGCCAAGTACTACACCAAGGACAAGATGACGATTTCTGTAGTGGGTCCGGTAAGCAAACTCGAGAGCCTCAAGCCCTTTACCGTAGTTCCGCTCGATAGTCTCGATTTTAGGTAGTTTCCGGATTGTTATGCAGAAAAGAATTTGGACATGCGTTCCTCAGGTTGTAATCGCGATACTCTTCGTGATGTTTTCGGGTGTGTGTTCATTTGCTGCAGAAAACGAGAATATGCTCGGCGCCGATTCCGTGGTGCGCAATAGCCTGTTGAAAAAACTCGGCAATGAAGATGATTTGCGCTCCCTGTGTTCTGGCCTAAAGAAGTGCCTTAATATCGATTTTCCCGGGTGTTCTGCAGGCGATAAGCACACCTGGCCGCACCTCAAGTACGACGAAGCGTACTGCAGTGTATACCACGAGGTAGTGAAGCGCGGATTCGAGCCTAAGCCGGGTGTCCCGATGGCCGAAGAAGTCTTTGCTAGGCTCGGGCGCAGGTACAGGGCTATCTACGAGAACAAGGGAACGCTTCCGCTTGGCGAAAATGTCATCAGCTACTTGTTTGACAATATGCCTTTTACGGCGGAACTCATCAATGCCTATCTCGGGACGAACTACTCGCTTGAATACACGAGCAGGAACCGCAGGTATTTTAACGGCAGTAACGGGCGGAGCCTTTCGGGCGAGTTCTACTGGGCCCTGCAAGATAGCGCAGGGCAAAAACTTGGCATGCGTAACCTGTTTTTCGGCTACGGGCATGCGAAGGTGCTCAAGTGGGCGCTGCATGGCACGGCTATTGCCTTCCTGGATATGGACGAAACTCCTAATAAACAGATTAAGTATAAACTAACTGCCGTCGTGTTTCCTGGAAATTCCGTACTCAATTCTATCATGCAGATGAATGTGTTCAAGAGTGTGGTGAACGACAAGATTGACCATATCGTAAAAGATATCAAGAAGGCGTCGGGTAGCTATTTTGGGGGGAATAAGGAACCCATGCTCAAAAGCGCGAGCCTGAAATCCTATGAGAACGTGCAGTACGTAATTGATTTCGAGAACGTGGTAAACGGAGCCCCCTGGAAACTGGGCGATTTTGAAAAGTTACAGAAGGAACGCGAAAAGCAGAGGCTCGAAAGCGTCCCGATAAAGGTTGACGATACAAGGATCGAAAAAAAATGAGCGAGAACGAAAAAGAAAGTCTTGAATCCCTCCTGGCTCGTGTTACGGAACGCCGTCGCGAGCTTTTGACCGACGTGGTAAACCGTCGTACGAGGCACTTCTGTATGGTGCTCGAGGACCTTTTCGACCCGCACAATATCTCGGCTGTTATCCGTACGGCAGAGGTGTTTGGCTTGCAGGATGTACACATTATCGAGGAGGATAACGCCTATAGCGTGAACAAGTCCATCCTGAAGGGATCCTACAAGTGGATGAGCCTGTACTTGTACAAGAAGCGCATGCTCTGCATGGAAAAGCTTCGCGCCAAGGGCTACAAGATTGCTGTTGCGAGTACGAATACCACGAATTCCGTGCTGGATCTCGATTTGAGCCAGCCTACGGCATTCTATCTCGGGAGTGAGTTCCACGGGAACCACCCCGATACGCTTGCGCATGCCGACTATGAATTCAAGCTGCCGCAGTACGGGATTACCGAATCGATGAACGTCTCTGTCGCGGGTGGCGTGCTCATGACCTACCTCGACGTGTTCATGCAGAAGGAGGGCCGGGAAAAGTTCCTGCTGCCCCCTGCGGAAAGGGATGCCTTGCTCTACGACTGGCTCGACCGTCACGTGAACGGCATAGAGAACAATAGCCCGATTGTGCGCGTGGAGGAGTGAGCCTCCCTTGAAAAAACTGCCAAAAAACGCCTGTTTCGCGGGAACTTTCGTTGAAAGTCCTGTTGAATATGCTAGATTGTGGGACAAATGAAAAAGAATTCGGTCCTATACTTTTCTGTTGGCCTAGTCGTATTACTGGCTATTGTGATTCTTGTGTTCGGGATGTTCTTCTTGAACGAGAAGGACCCGCGCGAAACATTCCATACCTACTATCTGCGCTTTACCCAGGTCAGTACGCTGGTTCTTGACGACCCTGTGAAGGTCAACGGTGTCAAGATGGGTAAGGTCGAGGACATTAGCCTGGCTGGCCACCGCGTTGTCGTACGCATCAGGCTCCGCACCGACGTGAAGATTCCGAAGGATTCCGAGATTCGTGTGCAGAATATTGGTATCATGGGCGAACGCCAGATTGGCATGATTCTGGGTGACGCCGAAACCTACTGGGCCCCGAACGATACCATCAACGGTCAGTTCGATGCGGGTATTGCCGAAGCTCTTGGGCTTGCTGGCGAAGTCTGCGATAGCACCAAGGTGCTGCTGGAATCCGTGAAAGCCGCCCTGAACGGCACTATTGCGAGTCCCGATTTTCAGGACCGCTTCAGGACTATTCTTGCCAAGGCCGAATCTCTGGAAGACCGCCTGATGACCATGGTCAATACGACCGATCCGCAGCTTAAAAAGAGCCTAGCCAGCTTGAACGAGGTGATGGGCAAGGTCGATGCTCTCGTAGATGGGGTCAAGCCTCCGCTGGACGGCTTGTTTGCCAACGCCGACAAGGTTATTGGGAACGCCGATGGCCTGGTGGGCGAACTCGAGGGCGTTACGAAGCATTTGGATGAACTGATTGCTAAGGTGCAGTCCAAGGACAATACGGTCGGAGTCCTTCTGTCTGACAGAAAATTGCATGACGACTTGGTCAAGACGGTCCATTCGGCGGATAGCCTGTTCCGCGTGATTCTGCACGACGGGCTTGATGTCAACGTGGATTTCTTCTGAGGAAACGATGATAGAGAAGATTCTCACAGTCACGAATAAACTTGGAATTCACGCAAGGCCTGCTGGCATGATTGTCGATATTACGGGCCCTGCAAAAAGCGATGTCACCATCGAGTTCGATGGCTCTAGGGCGAATGCGAAGAGTATCTTGAACGTGATGATGCTTGCTATCCCGGTAGGCTCGGAGGTCCGTTTCGAAGTGGACGGCGAGGACGAGCAGGAAGTTGTGCTGAAACTGGAAACGCTCTTCCATGACAATTTCAACGAAGAGCCCTAAGTCCGCAAGGCATGTCCTTGTCGGTATTCCCGCGTCGCCCGGCTTTGTCATGGGGCGCGCGTTCCAGGTTGCTAGTCGTGAAATAACGGTAGTCGAAGAGACGATCCCCGAATCGAGAATTGATGCGGAAGTAGAAGTGTTCCGCAGGGCGGTGACACGTACATCAAAAGAGATTGCACAAATCAAGGAAATATCGGAGACACGCACGGGCGTGCACGATAGCCTGATATTTGCGACTCACCTAATGATTTTGCAGGATCCGGGGCTCGTGAACGGCGTCCTGAACATGATTCGCAAGGAACGCAAGAATGCCCGCTGGGCCTTGCACGTGGTCCTTGGCGGCTATATCGATAATTTCGAGAAGATTGATTCGCCCGCGATGCGCGACAAGGCGACGGACCTGCGTGACCTGCATAACCGCCTCATGGCGGCGATGGATGATGCCGGACCGGCCTTGCAGGAAGTGTCTAGCGAAGATGGGGCCGTCATTGTCGCTCACGAGATTTTGCCGAGTTTCTTGATGGCTCTCCAGCCCGGGCAGGCGCGAGCGCTATTGATGGATACCGGCGGTAGAACGAGCCATGTGGCGATTCTTGCCCGCTCCCTCCAGATTCCGGCAGTTTCCGGCCTTAGGAACGTTGCTGCGGTCGTGAAACCCGACGATACCCTTATCGTGGATGGTTCCGGCGGCCTTGTCATCGTGAACCCGAACGAAGACGATATCCGCAAGTTCCGCGAACGCCAGGAAGTGTTTGAACGCCAGCGCCGTGAACTTTTCACCATGCGTAGGCTCGAACCGATGACCCGCGATGGAAAGTATATCACGCTGCATGCAAACGTAGAACTCCCGAACGAGGCGTCCAAGGTGATGGACTATGGCGCGACGGGTGTGGGCCTGTACCGTTCGGAATTCCTGTTCCTGCAGTATGCCGCACCTACGGAGGAGGAACAGACCGAGGCATACCGTCAGATCCTCGATACGCTTTCTCCGTGCCCGGTGACGATTAGAACGCTCGATGCGGGTGGCGATAAGCTTGTGTCGGGCATTACCGCGACGAGCGAGGCGAACCCGTTCATGGGATGGCGGTCTATCCGCGTGTGCCTCGACCGCGAAGACATTTTCTGCACGCAACTGAAGGCGCTCCTCAAGGCGAACGTCAAGGGGAACCTGAGAATTCTTTTGCCGATGATTTCGGGTCTCGAGGAACTCCGCAAGGCGAAGGCCTACATAAAGCGTTGCTCTGAAGAACTGAAGGCGGAAGGTATCGAGGTCGCTCCGGTGAAGGTGGGCGTGATGATTGAGGTGCCCGCAGCCGTGGTGCTTGTGGACCTGCTTGCGAAAGAGGCGGACTTCTTTAGCATCGGTACGAACGACCTTATCCAGTTCACTCTCGCGGTGGACCGCACGAACGAACTCATTACGGACATGTTCCAGCCGCATCACCCTGCTGTGCTTAAGATGATTTACCATACGGTGAATGCTGCCCACAGGGAAGGCATCCCAGTGGCGGTCTGTGGCGAAATGGGTTCGGACCCTATTAGCGTGCTCTTGCTGGTCGGGCTCGGTGTCGATGAACTGTCTATGACGCCATGGAGCGTGATGGCCACAAAGAAGATTATCCGCTCGATTAACTTCGAAGAAGTGCGTGAAAGCGCTCTAGCCGTTTTGCAGATGGACGATGCCAACAGCGTGAACGGGTATATGTACAGGAAGTACGCGCAGACCATTACCGATCTCGGCATCTCGAGCTTTATCGGCCAGGTCGCGAGCGAATCGGCGAAGTCCTGATTTTGGAGGTGTGAATGTTGTTTTGTAGATCGGTGCCCTTCCGCCGTTTTATTCCTGCTTTGGGATTGATTGTCGCATGCAATGCATGCGGCGAGAATGGTGGCCGGACTTCCGATAATGCGGCCCCCGCTGATTCCAATGCGGCTATAGAAGACGCCATCCCGCAAGACCCGTACGCAGCACTCGAACAGATAGCGCCGGGCGATTTTCATAATCGCGTTGTCCGCGCTGACCGTGCCAAGAGGAGCATGGAAGATACCTTGCTGGCAGGCGATGTGCGCGATTATGCTCGTGCCGCATTTTACTACTACTCCGAGAAATGGGATAGTGCATATTCTGCCTATGACGCGCTTCGAAGCCGAGACCCGAAACTCGAGGCCGAGGTGGTCCTGCGTATGGCAAAATCGAAGTTCCGTGTGAACGATTATGATGGAATGCGCCGTGCACTTACACTTGGCTCGAAGTTCTCGAAGAATGATGCATTTGCCCGCGCGGCGGCACGACTCCGCGTGGAGGCTTCCCTTGCCGATTCGACACTGGGAGAGAAGGCTCATGCGGATTCCCTGAAGGCCTTTTTGGATAGGTTCCCTAAGGGAGACGATGCTGCGGTACTGAAATACCGTTACGCCTCGTATTTGGAACAAAATAAGCAACAGAAGCAGGCGAAACGCTATTACATGCAGTTGCTTACGACTTCGACTCCGTACAGGGATTCCGCCTTTGTGGCCATAAGACGCCTGCGTACGGTGCAGGCATCTCCTGAGACGCTTGCCGAAAAGGTCGCCTATGCGAAGATGGCTTGCGCGAAGGACGAGGCGCAGAGCTGTATTGGACTTTTGGATTCCATCCGTATTCTCGACGAGGACATGGTGGCGAAAAATCCGCAGTCGGTGCAGCCGGTTCCGGAAGGGTCCCCGCTTGCAGAACTGAAGAGCTCGCTCGATATGAATACGCGTATCGTACTGTGGAGCAAACGCGGCGATGCGCTCAAGGCGATGAACAGGAACGATGAGGCGATTGCGCAGTTTACGTTCCTTATCGATTCTGTCGAGGCGCGCGCGGTATGGATTCAGGCGGCGCTGCGCCTGCATCGCAGTGCTGCGAAAAAGAATGCAAAGGAAATTCGCAGGCTTGATGCCATGTTGCAGAGTGCGAACAAGTACAGCAAGGAAAATGCGAACAACCTCTGGGTCCGCGGATTTGAACACGAACAGCAGGAGCGCTATGACAGTGCGGTTGTTACGTTCGAAAAACTTGCCGATAAGCATTTCGGGAACAATATCAAGCACCAGTGGGCAAAATTCCGCATAGGCTTTATCTACTTCAAGCAGGAACGCTGGGCCGATGCCGAGAAGGCTTTGGCCGAGGCGAAACGCGAACCGTTCCTGTGGAGCGGAAGCGCGTCGAGGTATTTCCTTGCCGAAACCTACATGAAGATGGGGAAAGATTCCCTTGCTCGCGATGCCTTTTTGGATTGTATCGCCGATTTCCCGCTTGGTTACTATGCGCACCGGAGCCGCATGAAACTCGTAGAATATGAACTGATGGAAAAGTTCGAGGTGCCCTATGCGAAGGGCGTGCCTATGACCGGCGAGGCGACGCTTGCCTGGGTGAAGAATATCCAGAAGGGCGCGAAAGACCCGACGTACACGCAGGAACGCTATGACCGCATAAAGAAACTGTTCCAGTACGGGTTTAGCGACGAGGCTTTCGCCCTGTACGACGAGGCCCGCAAGAAGAATGCGAAACGCTTGGATTTTTTGTATGAGTACGGGAACCTCTTTTATGAGATGGGCGAGACTGCTGCTGGGTACAGGCTTGCGCGCCAGTTCCAGGCGAATATCGACCGTCGCCTTCTGGCCGATGCCCCAATCGCGATCTTGCATTACCTGTTCCCGCTGCCTTACCGCGACCAGGTGAAGTTCCATTCGGGAACGCGCATAGATCCGTTTTTCGTTTATAGCGTGATGCGCCAGGAATCCATATTCGACTACCAGATTACATCGCCTGCGGGTGCATGTGGCCTGCTGCAGATTATGCCTGCGACCGGTAAGATGCTTGCAAAGCAGGAATACCTGGATACCTTCGATCCGGCGCAACTTTACAACCCGTACATGAATATCCGTTTGGGAGTCCGCTATCTTGTAGACCTGAAGGCACAATACAGCAACGACTACATGTATGTGCTGGGGAACTACAATGCTGGCCCCAAGCCCACCAAGCGCTGGCAAAAGGCGGGTGAGGGCAAACCCTGGGATATCCGTGCCGAAGAAATCAGTTACTGGGAAACTCGTGACTACGTGAAGCGGGTCATGGGGAATTACTGGATTTATCAAGAAATTTACGACGAGATTTAGCAGATGCTTTTCCTTCTTCTGACAATTGGCCCTGCATTTTTGTTTGCCTGCGGGAATATCCTGGAAAAGTCCGGGGTTTCGGCAGTAGGCAAGCGCACCGGCGGCACGTCTCGGCCTTGGGAATTTTTCAAGGGCGTGGTGACTAACAAGTTCTGGTGGCTGGGTATCGCTTGCTCGGGGCTTGCGACTCTCGGGTACTATATCGCCATGGCCCGCTATGACCTTTCGCAGGTGCAGCCCATGATGGTCCTGAATCCGGTACTGACCGCTCTGATGGGGTTCTGCATCTTGAAGGAGGTCCTGACAAAGCGCATTGTTGTCGCCATCTGCTTTGTGGTGGCAGGCCTACTCTATTCGGTAGAAAATTTGGGAGAATCGACTAGCCTGCAGAATGTTGGAATTCTTTGGGTTTACGCCGGTATCCTTTGTGCGGTAACGCTGGTTGCGCATTTGTTCGTGAAAAACCGCGAGGTGGTGGATTCACTTATCATGGGTGTTGGGTTCGGCCTTTCTGCTGCTTTCTACAAGAGCCTCGCAATGGATTTTGACCTGGACCATATCGCGCTTTCGTCAGTTGCAAGCCTGCTGCTTGATTTCAGGACGCTTGGCTATGTGGCTACCTACAGCATCGCTTTCCTGTATTCGCAGGTCTCGTTCTCGCGTGGGCGTGCTCTGTTCATCATTCCGTTCAGTGCTGCCGTCGGGGCGGCTGTGCCTACCTTGGCGGGAGCAGTCGTGTTTTCGGAGGCATTCCCTATAGGGAAGGTCATTTCGGTGACTCTGGTACTGATTGGCGCTTGCCTGTTCATTGTCCGGCGCCCGCACCGCTCCCAGATGAAAAAAAGCCCTAGTTAACAGGATTCCCTTGCGGAAAATCACGTGGCGTGCGGGAAAATTTGATTTTTCCCGTTCGAAAAGGTATATTCTGTATATGGTGTGTAGGTCCACTCTTGTAACACTCTCTTTGTTGACGGTGCTTCTCGCGGCATGCTCGGACGATAGCGGTTCGGGCTCTTCAGTCGAATTGCCCGAAAGTTCCGCCTCGTCATCGGTTCCCTTTGTGGGGGGCTCCCCGGTGGTGGTGACGGAAGTGGACCCGGTGAATACCACTTTTAAGGATCATGAGGGTGGCGATGCCGGCTGGGTGGAGTTCTTCAATCCGTCCGAAACGCCCGTAAACCTTGCTGGTCTCTACTTGACCGATGACCTTTCGCAGCCTAGGAAGTGGGCTTTTGGGAACGTTCCTGTGCCGCCGCAGGGGTTCATGGTGCTGTTTCTTTCGGGGAAGGACTTGCCCGATTACGAGGCTCCCCATGATTCAGCAGATTTGATTGGTCATGGATGTTGGACCTGGACTGATTCGCAAAATGAGCCCGTTGCGGGCGAGAGCCGTGCGGATAATCTCCCGGGCAAGTCAAAGATCTGTTTTGCTGAAAATGGGAGCCAGGCTTTCGGGAGCAGCATGCAGTACGGTGTGAACGAGGAACTGGGGTGGACATCGATTTCAGTCTTCGTGGGGACGGGGTCGTCCTCGAAAAATGATGTGCTCGACATCTCGAATGCGAACGAGATTCTTTTGACGGGATTTGTGACGGCGGGCCGCAAGCTTTCGCTTAGGCTCGCGCAGCCCGATGTAGATGACTGGCTTGGGTGGGAGGCGGTCATCGAGGGTACGGGCGATTCCAATACGACGTATACTATCTCTCTTCCGCAGGGGACTAAACTCCCTGACCTCGAGAACATCTACGGTACGCGATTCAGCCCGGAATCGAACGAGACGAAGGAGGTCAACATGAAGGTGACCTCGTACATAGCTCGCAATCGCGGGCACGAACCGCATGCGAATTTCAAGTTGCACCACAAGGGTGGAAGTCTCTACCTGATGAATGAAGAGGGCGCGATTGTGGATTCCGTCGCATACCCTGCGATGCCTGTCGGTAAGACGTGGTCATTCGGAGTATCGCCTGCAGGTGCGGCGACCTATGGCTTCGCGGACCCGAGCCCGTATGGTGGAGCCTTCTCGTCGGTTGTTTATTCCGAACGTTCTCCGGTAGTTTCCGATAAGATGCCACCTTCTGGTTTTTACAAGGAACCGTTCTTCGTGACTTTCTATACCGATGAGGAGAGCGATGCGCACGTGCGTTGCCGGGAAGGTGGAGCATTGCCCGATGCGAGCCAGCCCGAAACAATGGGCCTGACTGTTTCTTCTACGACAGTTTTGCGCTGCGCCTCCTTTATGCCGGGAATGTACCCAGGCGACGTGGAAACCCGTACCTACATATTCGAGGACCAGCCGACGATTGCCTCCGTGTTCATTACCGCAAATCCGCTTTCTCTGTTTGATCCGGATACCGGCCTCTATGTGGATGGCCCCGATGCGCAGGCAAAGGAGCCGCATTACGGTGCGAACTACTGGTCTGATCGTGAACTCCCCGCATTTGTGGAACTTGTTGAACCCGGTGGCAGTGAACCCGGATTTGCGAAGGATGCGGGCTTCCAGATTTTTGGCAACTACAGCAGGGCCCGCGAGAAGAAGTCTGTCGCTATCGTGTTCCGCGAGAAGTACGGCGACAAGCGCCTGGAATATCCGCTTTTCCCTGCATATCCGGAACTGAACAAGTTCAAGAGTTTTATCCTGCGTACGGGCAATTTCGGGATGGACTACATCCACGATGACCTAGCAAGTTCGCTTTCCGAAGGCCTCGGGGTCGATTACCAGCGGAGCAGACCGGCAATTGTCTACTACAATGGCGAGTACTATGGAATCCAGAATATCCGTGAACGCTCGAACCGTTACTACTTCGAGACGCATTACGGCTACGATCCGGACAACATCGACCTTCTGAAGGCGGATAACTCGGCAAGCAGTGGGGAGTCTTCGGACTATACCGAACTCTTGGACTGGATGGAATCGTTCCCGCTCGATGATGACGCGAATTACCAATATGTGGCGTCGAAGATTGATATAGACAATTTTATCAACTATCAGCAGACAGAAATTTACGCGAATAACCGCGACTGGCCCTCGAACAACCTGAAAAAGTGGCGTGTGCGTAACCCGGCTTCTCCGTGGAGGTGGTTCCTGTACGACATGGATTTCGGATTCGGGAACGATATGAGCGAGTACACGAATAATATATTTGAGTTTGCTGCCGCCGAGGATGGCGAAGACTGGCCGAATGGCCCCAAGTCGACCTTCCTGTTCCGGAAATTGCTAGAAAACAAGTCGTTTACGAATAAGTTTGTGAACCGTATGTCGGCGCTCCTTTCCATGAATTTCGAAAAATCTCGCGTACTTGCCCGCATAGAGGCGATGATGGATGAAATTTCAGCCGAGGTGGGGCGCGACCAGAAACGTTGGGGCCATAGTGCAAACTGGATGGGAAAGGTTCTTGATGATATGAAGGTTTTTGCGGAAGAGCGACCCGGTGTCCTCTATAGTGAAATGCAGGAATTCTTTAATCTAGACGAAATCGTCCCGGTGACACTTACTGCAAACGGAAATGGACGTGTGCTTGTAGATGGCCTCCCGCTCGACAGTCCTTCGCTGAAAATCAACTTCTTCAAGGGCACGCCGGTTACCCTATCTGCAGAGGGAATTGGCGGAGGGATATTTGCCGGTTGGAGCGATGGCGTTATGGATGCCTCCCGTACGATTCTGCCCGAAGAAATCGATGCCCTGACGGCGACTTTCAAGTAGTCTGGATGTGATATCTAGATTTTTGCCGTCGTTGACGGTTGCTTCTGGCTATTTCTTGTAAACAAGCCGTTTTGGATAAACATAAATTATTTAATCAAAAAATATGCAAGTTGTGAGTTTGTGTGTGATATTTTGAACAAAGTTCTATTTTAATTTTTCTGTGTATGACAATGTATTACTGAATACAAAGAAGTGTAGTTTGTGTGTGAAAATGGATGAATGAATTCATTTATATGTAATGAAAATATTACTTGAAATGCCTTGACTAATAGTTATAATTACATCGTAAAAAATTTTTTGGGCTCTTTTGCAGAGGAGTACGCGATGGCTGTGGTCAGTGTACGAATGGATGATGAAACAAAGAAACGGTTCGACGAATTTTGCAGTTCCGTAGGAATATCGATTTCTGCGGCTGTAAACATGTTCGTGAAAATGACTGTGCGCGAGAACCGCTTACCATTTGATGTTAAGGGACACCCCTCTGAACATCATTAAATGTGGGGCCGGACGTGGCCCTGTAAACATATAAAACTTGCCTTTTTGTGCAGTACTTTTGCGGTACTGTGGCTCCGTTTGCTGGGCATACCGATTATCTTGTATCGTCGGGTGTGCTCCGAAGGCGGGTTATTGCTATTTTTTACACATCATGAACTACAATACCAAGATTCTTTGCATTGGCGCGGGCTATGTTGGCGGCCCCACTATGACTGTTATTGCCGACAAGTGCCCCGACGTGAAGGTTACCGTAGTCGATATCAACCAGGCCCGTATCGACGCCTGGAACAGCGACAACCTTCCGATTTTTGAACCCGGCCTCGACGACGTGGTGAAGCGTGCCCGCGGCCGTAACCTCTTCTTTAGCACCGATATTCCGGCTGCCATCAAGGAAGCGGACATCATTTTCGTTTCCGTGAACACCCCGACCAAGACGTTTGGCCATGGCGCCGGCAAGGCTTCTGACCTGCAGTACTGGGAAAAGACCGCACGCAACATTCTGGAAATTGCCGACGAAGGCAAGATTATCGTGGAAAAGTCGACCCTCCCGGTTCGCACCGCTGCCGCGATGGAACGCATCCTGAATTCCAACGACAAGGGCCTGCACTTTGAGGTGCTCAGCAACCCCGAGTTCCTTGCCGAAGGTACCGCCATCAATGACCTGTTTGAGCCCGATCGGGTACTCATTGGCTCCCACCAGACGGAATCGGGCCTTGCCGCCTGCCAGAAGCTTGTGGACGTGTATGCCCACTGGGTGCCGCGTGACCGTATCCTCACGACGAACCTCTGGAGCTCCGAACTCACGAAGCTCACCGCGAACGCCTTCCTGGCCCAACGCATCAGTTCCATCAACTCCATCAGCGCCCTCTGCGAAAAGACCGGCGCCGACGTGGACGAAGTCGCCTATGTGATGGGCAAGGACCGTCGCATCGGACCGAAGTTCCTCAAGGCCTCTATCGGCTTTGGCGGTAGCTGCTTCAAGAAGGATATCCTGAACCTCGTGTACCTGTGTGGCTACTATGGCCTCCCCGAGGTCGCCGCCTATTGGGAAAGTGTCGTGAAAATCAACGAGTGGCAGACCCATCGCGTGGTGGACCGCATGCTCGAAACCATGTTCAACACGATTGCAAGCAAGAAGATTGCCGTGTTCGGTTTCGCCTTCAAGGCGAACACGGGCGATACCCGCGAAAGCCCCGCGAACCTCGTGGTCCGTGATTTGCTCGCCGAACATGCACAGCCGGTCGTGACCGACCCGAAGGCCATCCCCGATGCCAAGCGCGACCTGAAGGACGTTCTCGATCAGGTCCAGTTCGAGGAAGACCCGTACAAGGCTGCCGAAGGTGCTCATGCCGTGGTGGTCTGCACCGAATGGAAGTGCTTTGCCGAACTCGACTGGAGCCGAATCTATAAGGGCATGGCTAAGCCGGCTTTTGTGTTTGACGGTCGTAATATTCTTGATGCCGACGCCCTCCGTAAGATTGGCTTCGAGGTGTCCAGCATCGGCAAGGGCAAGGCAGAGTAGTTTCTGGTATAGGTTTTTATTATGGCGTCTATCAGTGTTTTTGGGTTGGGCTATGTTGGGTGCGTTGGTATCGCGTGTCTTGCAAAACTTGGACACAAGGTTGTCGGCTGCGATGTGGATTTCAACAAGGTCTCCCGTGTTGCCATGGGGCTTCCGACCATTGTCGAGCGCGATATCGACGAAGTGATGATGGAAGGCTTCAAGGCGGGGCTCATCTCGGCGACGTCTTCTGCCGAAGAGGCCGTGCTCAAGTCTGAGATTTCATTCTTGTGCGTTGGAACTCCTAATGCCTCGGATGGACGTCTGGATACGTCATTCCTGATGTCGGCGGTGAAGTCTATTGCCAACGCAATACGCTCCAAGTCTACGTTCCACATCGTGGTTATCCGTAGCACGGTGCCGCCTGGAACGAACGCCGCTGTTTCTGAACTCATTGAAAAGGTCTCCGGCAAGCGCGACGGCATTAACTTTACAGTGGTCTCGAACCCGGAATTTTTGCGCGAGGGAATGGCCGTTTCCGACTTCTTGAACCCGCCGATTACGGTTATCGGAAGCAGGAACCGCAGGGCTCTCAATAAACTCAAGGAAATGTATTCGGGACTGGGCAGCGAGGTCGTGGAAGTCGACCCGAAGGTCGCCGAGATTATCAAGTTTGTCAACAATTCCTATCATGCGCTCAAGGTTGCCTTCGGTAACGAGATTGGTGCTATCTGCAAGAAGCTCGATATCGACAGCCATCAGGTGATGGACCTGTTCTGCAAGGATACGCAGCTGAATATCTCCCCGTACTACTTCAAGCCCGGGTTCGCCTATGGCGGCTCGTGCCTCCCGAAGGATTTGCGCGGCCTCAACTTCCTTGCGGAATCAAACCAGGTGGAGGCCCCGATTCTTGGCTCCATCGAGAACAGCAATAACCTACATATTCACCGCGTACTCGAGCGTGTGCAGCAGATTGGCGTACGTTCGGTGGGCATTGTCGGTCTGACCTTCAAGGCGGGTACTGACGACCTCCGCAATTCGGCGGCTATTCGCCTTGCTGAAGCGGTTCTTGGCAAGGGTTGCACCCTCCGCATTTACGACCGCTACCTGAATATCGCGCGCGAGAAGGAAACGAACCTGAACGAACTCAACAAGCGCATCCCGCACTTGCTTCCGTTGCTGGACAAGGATGTGGAAAGCGTCGTGAGCAAGACTTCTCTTGTTATCGTGACTGTCAAGAATCCCGAAATACCTGATTTGATCCGCAAGTATCCGGAAATACACTTCTTGGATCTTGTGCGCATGAAGGACTCTGCGGTAGAAACGCTGCCGAACTATGAAGGATTCTGCTGGTAATAATGTCATGGAACTCGCTGGTAAAAAAGTCTGCATTGTAGTCGAAAATCTTCCTGTACCTTTTGACCGCCGCGTATGGCAGGAGTCGCTTGCCTTGAAGGAGGCGGGAGCCGAGGTTACAGTCATCTGCCCGAAAACGAAGAACTATCCGCTGGAATACGAGGAACTGGACGGAATAAAGATTTATCGACATCCGCTCCCCGAGGCGAACCGTTCCATCGAATACATCAAGGAATACCTCGGTGCGCTTTACCACGAGACGCGCCTGTTGTTCAAGGTGTTCCGCAAGCAGGGCGTGCAGGATGTAATTCATGCCTGTAATCCGCCTGACCTGATTTTCATTGCGGCGGCGCCGTTCTTCTTCTTTACTCGTTGCAAGTTCCTGTTCGATCATCACGATATCAATCCCGAGCTCTGGATTGCGAAATTCGGCAAGAAGGGCCTTGGCTACCGTGCGATGCTTTTGGTGGAGCGCCTGACGTACCACTTTGCGAAGCATGCGATTGTGACAAACGAATCGTACAAGGAAATAGCGATGCGCCGAGGGCGTAAGTGCGAAGAGGATGTGACGATTGTGCGCAGCGGGCCGAATATTTCCAAACTCAAGGTGGGCCCGGCTAAACCCGAAGTCAAGAAGGGGTTCAAGTACCTCGTCGGTTACATTGGTGTAATGGGCAAGCAGGAGGGCATCGACCTTCTGCTGCAGTCGGTCGATTACCTTGTGCATAAGAAGAACCGTACCGATATCCGTTTCTGCATTATGGGTGGCGGCCCTGCTCTTGATGAACTGCGCCAGATGAACGAAAAGATGAATCTTACGGATTACGTGGAATTTCCGGGCCGCGTTTCGGACGAGTTCCTGGCCGATGTTCTTAATACGGCCGATGTCTGCGTGAACCCCGACCTGCCTTCTGAGATGAACGACAAGTCCACTATGAACAAGATAATGGAATATATGGCGTTCGGTAAGCCCATCGTGCAATTTACGCTCAAGGAAGGGCAATTCTCCGCGCAGGAGGCTTCGCTCTATGCGAAGAATACCGACACGGACGACTTTGCGGAAAAGATCCTCTGGTTGCTCGAAAACCCGGAAAAGGCCGCCGAAATGGGCCGCTTCGGCCGTGAACGCGTGGTGAACGAACTCAGTTGGGACTACGAGAAGCCGAAATTGATCGGCGCGTACAAGAAATTGCTGAAACTTTGATTGTATGCAGTTATGAAAAACGGGAAAGAAAGCCTAATACTGATTTCTGTTTTTCTTTCAATTTGCGCGATTGTTTCTTGTAGTAATAGTGAGTTTGTTCAGAATAGTTGCTCTGAGGGCGGAGAATCTGCTAGCCTTGAAGCAAATGTAGAATTTGAGGGGTTGCTTCCGCCATCGGGTTTTTATAGCAAGCTGACGCTTCCTGTACCAAAAACTCAATATGGGGGAATTGTCAGATGTACATTTGATGGTTCAGAACCCACTCCCAAAACATCCGAATTCACCAAGTCCCGCGTGGTCAAAAAAAATACACCGGTACGTTGTACCGAATTTGTCGGGGATTCCGCGGTGGAAAAATCTACGGGCACTTTTTTTATCAACGAAGTGGTTCGTATGCCGGTATTGGCCATTAGCGTAGATCCTGACAGCATGTTTGACTCCAAAATTGGGTACTATAGCCAAGGCGTCAAATCTTGCAATCCGCCATGTAAAGAGGCTAATTATTGGTTGGATAAAGAACTGCCGGTTCATGTGGAATATTTTGAAAAGGGTAGTTCATCTGATTCCGCGAATTGGCAGATTGATGCTGGAATTTCAATCATTGGAAATTGGAGCAGGAACAACGCGAAACGCTCCGTGGCCATCAAAATGAAGGAAGAATATCAAGATGGCCGTTTGAAGTATCCGCTTTTTAAAACTAGGCCGAAGGACAATAAGTTCAAGGCGTTTAATTTACGTAATAACGGGAATCGCTATGTGATGGATTATATTGGCGATCCGGTTCTTGCGAGCCTGTTGGAAGGAAGCGGAGTCGATTATCAGCGTAGCCGTCATGTGGTTGTGTTTTTTAACGGAAAATATTTTGGTATTTATGACTTGCGCGAACGCCTGAACGAGCATTTTGTCGAAACAAATTATGGGATAGATTCTAAGCAGGTGGATGTCGTAAAACATTCGGGCGCAACGGTGACGGCAAACGGAGGGTCGACGGAATCATATTTGGAATTGCTGGATTTTGTCCACGAAAAAAATTTCGCAAAGGACGAAGACGCATATGCGAAGGTTTCTTCTATGATGGATGTCGGAAATTTTGCAGATTACGTGGCTGCCGAAATATACTTCCATAATAGTGACTGGCCCCATAACAATGTGCGTGCTTGGAAGGCGCCGAATAGGCCGTTTAAATTTATCGCCTTTGATTTGGACTGCAGCTTTGGTTGTGATTGGTGTGGAACGGGATTTGATATCTTGAACCACAACATGTTTAGTTACTTAAAGAAGGGCGGAAAGGCTTCTTGCCGTGGAAAGCGTTGCTTTGCGGAAATCTATATCAAGCTTATCCAGAATGAGGGCTTCAAGCGACTCTTTATCAACCATTCTGCCGTTATGCTGGATTACTACCTGACAAATGATAAATTGGTGAAGGCGGTAGATGAAATGACGGCCGCAATTCCGGAATCCGAAATGGACCGCGATTTGAAAGAGTTTGTTAGAAGGGGCCATGAGTTCGACAAGACGGGAGCTACGCTGAAATCCTTTGCGCAGGATAGGACCGAAAAAGTCCGTGAGGAGTATCGCGAGGAATTCGATCTTGGCAAGGATATTTCTGTGACGATTGCCGCGCAGGGAAACGGGGACGTTCTTCTGGATGGAATGAAGCTGCCGGAAAATGTTTATACGGGCCGCTTCTTCGAAGAAAACGACATGCTCCTTTCCGCAGTTCCTAAAGGAGGGAGCGTCTTTGCCGAATGGACGGATGGGAGCAAGGAAAATCCCCGCCTGGTGTCGCCTAAGGACGGCGCAAAATATGAGGCGGTATTCCGGTAATTTCGCCATTCCGCATTACATCGAGCATGACTTTTGCCGAATTGATGTAATGCTTGTATTGGAAACGGCGCTTCAGGCGACTTTTTGCCGAGACGGTCTTCGTCGCGGCATCTTCCTTGTGGAAAATCTCGATATCCGGCGTAAAGACGGATTTCATGCCGTTCTGCAGCAGGCGCAGGAACAACAGGCGTTCTTCGTGGTACAGGAATGTCCTGTCGTTCAAACCGTCGAATTTTGAAATGTAGTCTCGCGAGAAAATCAGGAAACTCCCGTGCAGGAGTACGTTTTCTGCGCGACGTTCCAGCAGGGACTCGTCGAACTTCTTGTCCTTTTTCCCGAGCAGTTTGCTCAGGAGCCATTCATAGGTAGCGTCCAATCCGAAAATCCTGTTCAGGAGCAGCTTGAACGAAACCTTGCACACGTATTTCTTGTACCAGTTTTCCGACGGCAGTTTCGAAGGGCCCGGATTGGAACTGTAGGGCTTGTGCGGCGTCTTGATGATGGGCCCCAAGACGGCGAAATGGCTTTGTTCGTATTCCTTTTCTACGCGGGCAGTAAAATCGTCCTGCAAAATCAGGGTGTCGTTGTTGAGCATCACGATAAAGTCGGGATCCTGGTGCTCCTTCGCGTAACGGAATCCGACATTGTTCCCGCGGGCAAAGCCCTCGTTTTCGGGATTCAGGATTACCGTCACCTGGTTATCATCGCGGTACTTCGCATCGAGTTCCACGCCAGTCCCGTTCGGGGACTTGTTGTCGACAACCACTATGCCGCAGTCTGGCCCGACGCACTTTTTTATCGAATCGATGCATTCGATGGTATCGGGCAAGGCGTTGTAATGCAAGATGACAAACGAGAACTTCATTATACTCTAGCCTCGTAGCAGTTCAGGTACTGTTTCGCCACTTCTTCCCAGCTGTTTTTTTCGAGCCATTCGCCGGCGATGTACTTCCGGAACATTTCCAGCCGTTCCGGGTGGCCGACAAGTTCGGCCATGGCGCGTGCCAAGGCGTCGGCGTCGCAGGGCGGGACTATCACGCCGGATTTCCCGTCTTCGATTGCGGCGGCAAAGTTTCCCACATCCGAAGCGACAATCGGGGTGCCCATCGAAAATGCAGTTTGCACCACGCCGCTCTGCGTGGCGTCCTTGTAGGGGCAGACCGTGAACAGGGCATTCTTCAACAGGCCAGCCAGTTGCGCCAGGGGAATATAGCGGTTCATCAGGATTACGTTCGCATTCCCCTTGTACAGGGATTCGTCGAAATACAGTTTGCCGGAGCCCGCGATCAGCAATTTTACATCGGGATAATCCTGTTGCATTTTTTTGAAGGCCTGCAACAGGTATTCGACACCCTTGTAGGGGGCGATCAGTCCGAAGAACAGGATGTACTTCTGGCCGCGCAGTTGTTCTGGCAATTCTTCGGCGGAACCAAGATGTTCGGAAAGGTAATTGATGCAGTCGTATTTCCCGAGCCGCGCATGGAAAAGCCTGTTTCGCGGGAACTTGTAGACCTCGCAGAATTTTTCCGTCTGGGCGTCGTTCAGCAAGATGATTTTCGGAATCCACCTGAACGCCAGTTTGCGGCAGAATTCGAATTCGCGATTGTTCTTTGCGGAATGCGGGAACGGGTCGTGCAGAGTGAATACCAGCTTTTTCCGTAACAGGTACAGGAGCATCTTGTTGCGGCGCGGGGGCCAGGTGATGTTCACGACGTCGGCGCCCAGCTTCTTGATTTTGCGTACCAGCGACAGCATGGTGCGGATATTCGCCGGATGGAAATCGGACTGGTGCAGGCTATTGATCACGAAGACCTTGGACATGTCCATGTAGCCTTCGTACGCTTTGAATTCCTCGTAGACCGTCGCTGGGAAAATTCCCTGCTTCTTGTAGACTTCGGGAATGTCTATGAGCGTCGCACGGTGGCTGTAAATCGAGACGTAAATGAAAAAGTAAACATCGATACCCTGCCGCTGCATCTCGCGAACGAGCGGAAAGTCCGCATCCGCAAAAGGCAGGTTACTGATGTATGCGACCTTCATATTCTACTTCTGGTTGCCCATAATCTTGTGCAGTTTCACGCACAGGCGGAATTTTAGCGTCGGCTTGTATTTCTTGCGCCAATCGCGAATGAACGGAATCTTTTCGCGGCGTCCATAGAGGCATCCGTCCAAAAGCGCATAGAGCTTGCCGGAATGTTCCTTGATGAACTTGTCCATTTCTATCAGGAACTCAGAATCGCCTTCTTCGCCGCGCACCATGTTCTGCATGTAAATGCGGCGCAGGCGATGCACCAGGTACTGGTCGAAATAGCCACGCCCTTCTTCGGGGAGCGCGTCCCAGAATTCCACCATGCGCTTGGTGATAATCAGTTCCTGGCTGCGGCCGCGCTTGTAAACCTCGGGAGCCATGGTCTGTCCGGCACGTCCGATGAGGTAGCGGTAAAGCACTTTCGGGAAATAGAAGCAGGTCGTCACCGATTCCATCGGGAAGAACGCCCATTCCGTATCCGTGTACGAAATCCCTTCCGTCTGCTTGTAGCCCAGCTTGCGGACGTTTTCCAGCTTGTACGCGATGCAGTGCATGGGCATTTCGTCGACCTTGGAATGGTCGGCAAAATTTACCACCTGCATCGGCGGGATGGAAAAGTCGTTCTTCAAGACGAACGAGCCGTCTTCATGAATCTGGACGGTATCGGTCAGGAACAGGTCCGCATTGACCGTTTTCATCTGCTCCAGAACTTCGTCGAGAACTTGCGTATCGAAGTGGTCGTCGGCATCTAGAATTTTCACGTACTTTCCGCAGCCTTCGGTGACACCCCTGTTGATACAGGAGCCGTAGTTGCCGTTTTCTTTGTCGATAACGCGGATGGACAGCGGATACTTTTCGCTGTATTCGTGCGCTATGGCCGATGATGCGTCCTTGCTGCCGTCATTTACCACCAGCACTTCGAGGCTGTCCAGATTCCTTGCGACAAGAAGCGAATCCAGGCATTTTTTCAAGTACCTTTCCATGTTGTACGTGGGTATGATGAGGGTCAGCAATTTTTCCATGGTCAAATTCCAGGATTCTAGATGTTCATTTCGAGGACACGCTCGATAATCGGAGCCATGTCGTAATACTTGTACTCGGCCAGGCGTCCGCCAAAGATGACGTTCTTTTCGGCGCGGGCCAATTGCCTGTATTTTTCGGCGAGTTCGTTGTTGCGGGAATCGTTTACGGGATAGTAGGGCTCCATGCCCTCGGTCCATTCCGTAGAAAACTCCTTGGAAACGACGGTCTTGGGGCAGTCATAGACGGCCTGGCCGAACATTTCGAAATGCTTGTGCTCGATGATGCGGGTGTAGGGAACTTCGCGCTCGGTGTAGTTCACTACGGCGTTGCCCTGGTAGTTCGGCATGTCGAGGATTTCCGTTTCGAAACGGACCGTGCGGTATTCCAGTTTGCCGAAACGGTAACCGTAAAATTCATCGAGCTTTCCCGTAAAGACAATCTTGTCCGCGATGGATTCCAGGTGTTCCCTGTCTTCGAAGAAGTCCACGTTCACTCGGGTCTCGATGCCGTCCAGCAGTCCGTCTATCAGCTTGTTGTATCCGCCGATGGGGATGCCCTGATAGCTGTCGTTGAAATAGTTGTTGTCGAAAGCCAGGCGCACCGGGAGGCGCTTTATGATGAAGGCGGGCAAATCCTCGCACTTGCGTCCCCATTGCTTTTCGGTATAGCCCTTGATCAGCTTCTCGAAAATGTCCTTGCCCACGAGCGTAAGCGCCTGCTCTTCTAGGTTGGCGGGTTCGCGACCGTTCAACGAGGCGACGGCTTCCGCTTTCTGCTCCTCGATTTTCGCGCGGGCCTCTTCCGGAGTCTTCACGCCCCACATCTGGTAGAACGTGTTCATGTTGAAAGGCAGGTTGTAAAGTTTGCCCTTGTAGTTGGCCACGGGGCTGTTCGTATAACGGTTGAATTCGACAATCGAATTCACGAAATCCCATACCGCCTTGTTGGACGTATGGAAAATATGCGCGCCGTACTTGTGGACGTTGACCCCTTCCGTATTTTCGCAATAGACGTTTCCGCCCAGGTGGGCGCGCTTGTCTATCACCAGGCACGATTTTCCCGCCTTCTTTGCCCGATAGGCGAATGTCGCACCGAAAAGGCCTGAGCCAACAATCAAGAAATCGTACTTCTTTTCCATACCAAATAAGGGATTCGTGGTTTTGATATAAAATTTAATTATTGTCGTTCTGTCCATCATCAAAAACTTCCTATATTTAAAGAAAAAAGCAGTCTTTATGTCAACCGCGATCGTTTACGTCATCCTTTTCTCACTTTTGACCATCATGGTCGTTGGGTCGTCTAAAGCTCGCTTTTTGGCTCTTTTTGCGGGCATAGTCATCTTCCCGCTTGGCGTCAGTTTCCTGCAATCCCCGACAGTGAGACCCCAGGATTTATTCCTTTACGGATTCCTTTTTGTCGTATGCTTAAAAGAGCGCCAATACATTTGGGACGACTTCAAGGCGTTCCCGCTCAAGATACCCCTGCTCCTGATTCTCCTGTGCCACATTCTGTCCGTCTATTTCAACGAAGGTTTTAAGGTTAAACAGTTTTACGCCTGTACCCGTGAATTCATCGAACTGTACGGTTATCTCTTTGCGGCTTTTGTCACGACAAGGCGTTCGAGCCTTACATCCATACTTAAAGGGCTTTACTCGTTTACCGTAGTGCTGTGCATTCTGGGCATTTTCGAAATCCTGCTGCAAGGTGACTACCCATACACATACATCTGCCGCGCTTTCCCCATCTATAGTGGATACCACTCGCTCGATACCATCGTTTCCTGCATCAGGGATTACCGTATACGCGCGATGGTTACCACGGCTCATCCGACAGCATACGGAACCCTGCTCTGCTGCCTTTTTATGCTTTTCGTATCCCAGTGGAATAAGCCCCAATGGGAAAAGAGCAGGCTCATTATACTCTATCTGCTACTTGCCGTCAATCTGTTCATAAGCGGTTCTAGAACTGGGATGGTCTGTGCCATATTGGGCGCCTTCCTGATTTTCCTCCATAAACGTTCTATCATATTGAAAATAGCACTTGTTGGCATTTGTTTTTTCTTGAGCGTCGCATACGTCAATATCGCCATAGACGAGTTCTCCAAAGAAAGCCAAGGAAGTTCCCTTTCCATGCGCCAGCAGCAGCTCCTGTTCACATTTTTCCAGATACAGAGCAGTCCCATTATTGGAAACGGAACCGGTTTCACGAAGAATGTCTTTGACTATGACGAAGAAGGGCGGCCTATCAATGATGCCGATATCGGCGGGCTAGAATCCATCGTTTTCAAGACCCTCATTGACTACGGGTTTGTAGGCCTTGCCGCCTATTACCTCTATGACATCTGCCTTGTCGTCTGGTTCTATAGGCGACGGCGGGAAGCATGGGCTGGCCCTCTCGGCTACCAAATCGTCCTTATAAGTACCTTGTTCTTTACGCTTTCGGGCCATATCGGAAACAATACCGCATTCGCATTCTTGATTGAAGGATTGCTTATCGGGCGTCTCTACAGGGACGAAGACCACGAAATTTCCAGAGATGACAAACCCGAAACTGCTACCGAGGAGCTGGAACTGATTGACAGTCCAGAAAACGCCGATTCCTAATTTAGGCTTTTCCGTTTTTTTCTAAAGCACTTTTAAACGGGTGACAAATTCTGCGGATCCCGAACATTCCGTTTTCGCATAAAGGTATTTCGCCGGAACCTTCTCGCCGAAGTGTTCCGAATACCAGCCGTCTTCCCGAATTTCGTAGATGAGTTTCGGGTCGAGTTCCATAGCCACGCGGCGGCTTCCCGGTACGGAGATTTCCGCTGCCGCGCCGTCCAACGTCACTGTCGCCGACGGATGCAGATGGAACGGAATCTCGAGGGATGATTTGCGGTCGCAGCGCAGAGTGTCGGTAATGACGAACTCTTCGGCATCGCGGTTGAATTCTATGCGGCGCGTATGAGAAACGCCTTCGGATGCGTACCCGTCATGGGTCGCCTCGACAATGCCCTGCGCCTTGTCGCAAGAGATGACCTTCGCCTTGTAGTGCTTGAGCCACAGCGTCGGGCCCGCCTGTTCGGCCTGGTTTTTGCCGTTCACGCATACCGTATTGTGCGCAAGAGTGCTGACAAAGTAATTCCTGAGTTTCCTGTGGGTGTGGTAGGTGAACGTGCCCGGATCTACGATTACGGGATTGCCGTCCACATGCAGTATGAACGAGAGCGCGTCGGCATGCCCATGCGCGGCGATGCTCAGGTAGCCCAGCGGCGCGGCATCGAAATGCATGTACGTTTCGTGAATCGCGGTGCCGGTAGAACCCTGTGCGTTTCCCGTCGCGGTGGTGGTTTCCACCTTCCGGAAAATAAAGTGCCCGCTCTCCGCGAAGAACTTGTTCTTGTCCCGAACGGCGGGAGCAGTGGGGAGGGCTTCGAATTTTCTGCGGCCTTCCTGCCCGAAGAGGATTTCGTTCTTTTCGTCCCAGGCAAGGCCCGCGCGCTTGAACGAGGGATCACCGAAGTATGTCGCGAATGAAACGAGCAGCGACTTGAAGTTGTTGAAATGCCCGCCCGCATCGGGACGCAGCACGAACCCGTCGTCGCCGTCACCGTACATCGGGTAATTGCAGTTCATGTCCAACATGGCGTTCATGTATTCGGCCATGGCATGAAGTCGTTTATTGTACGCTTCGGAAAATTTGATTCCGTAGCGGCGACCTGCGACCGCCGCAATCAAGAAGAAGTCGTCGATGAACTGGATGTATTCCGCGGCCTCTTCGCGGTTCACGCCCTCGGGCGTATTTTGCTTGAGGATTTCGCGTTCTAGCCCCTTGCGCGCATAATCCAGTCGCGCCTTCTGGTGCGGAATTTGCCACTTGCATGCCGCGACAAACAGCCCGGCGTATTCTGCCACCAGGTGGTTGTTCGCTGAAGAATAAAAAGACGGATGGTTATACGAAAAATCCGCATGGTCGCAAATAAGGGGCGTCCAGATTTCGGCAATAAATTCTTCTACAATCGGGTCTTTCTTGCGGAGGTTGTCTATGTCCAGAACTTCCCAGCCGAAGAACCAGTTTATCAGGCGCAGGTTTACTTCTATGTTGCTGTACCAGTTGACTCCGACCAGATAGGGATTTGCGTCCCTCCACATTCCGAGGTGATGGCAGTAAAGTACCAGATACTTGTGCTGGCCCGTAGTCTTGTAGAGCCATGCGATATGCAATAGGAACTGCTGGCGGTTTACTTCCCACACGTGCTTCGCGCTTCCGTATTTGTCGCTGCGGATGTCAATCTTGTGCGAAAATGTTTTGGGAAAATGCTTGCCCGTCGATACGTCCAGATGCCAGTCTATATCCTTGAATATATCCACGCTGGATTCGAAAATCGGATAGAAGTTGTGGGCGTTCGAATCCGAGATAATCGAACAATCCGGCTTAGAATGCGTAAAATCGCTCTCGTCGAGCTTGATCCAGTCCAGCACATGCGTACGGAACCGTTGACGTATACGGTAGAAAATTTCCCCCGCCGAGAATGTTTGCAGTCTTTTTATATACCAGGAAATACTCACGTAATAAATATATATTAATTTTGGATGAAGCGGTACTTCTTATGAGATTCTCAATTGCGGTGTCCTTATTTTCTATGTTTTTTTTCGCTTGTAGTAACAGCGAAACGCCGATGCCGTATGAAGAACCGTCGTCAGAGTCAAGCGAGTCGTCTGGTTTTAGCGCTTTTGAGGACTTGCCCGAAATAGAGGGAATGATTCTTATTCATGGCGGAACGGTGACGCTCGGTACTGACGACGACAAGTACAGACCTTCGGAACGTCCTGCCATGAAGGTTGTTTTGGACTACGATTTCAATCTCGATGTACATGAGGTGACCTGCGGGGAATACCGCGAACTAGCGAAGAAGACCGGCCTTAAGGATTTCGGGACGTGCGAAAGCGACAGCCTGCCGCTCTCCAATGTTACTTACTATGATGCAGTGCTCTTTGCGAATGCCAAGGGCAAGTTCGAAAGACGCGATACGGCCTATACTTACAGCAATGCGGTATACGACACCGAAGGACACTGCACGAATTTGGAAGGTTTCTCGTTTCATCCTGAGGTTGTTGCGTACCGTCTGCCGACGGAGGCGGAATGGGTGTTTGCGGCATCGCAAGGTTGGGATCCTGAAAACAGAAGCTGAAATGCGGACAATTCGGAATACCGTGCGCATGCAGTCTGTAGTGCGGGTGCGGATTCCCTCGGATTCTGCGACCTCGCGGGTAACGTGAAGGAATGGGTGAATGACTGGGCCGGCGTTTTTTGCGATACGATAGTCACGAACTACGTCGGAGCGCCTGACGGGGGCGCCCTTGGGGAACGCGTGCTGAAGGGCGGTTATTTCTCCGACAGGGCTTCCGAAATGAATGTCGTTGCCCGCGGGGACGAATACACCGTGGTGGCTTCGACCCGCGCTGAACGCTTGGGATTCAGGCTTGCTTTCGGATTTATCCCGAACCCGGTTTGGCTTGGTACCGACGGGAGAGTGGTGAGCAGTATAGTCACGCCGCTTGCGAGCGCGGCGTCGCTGAAGGCGCTTACTGGGTCTTTCAAAATGATTCTCGTTTTCCGCAACGATATCAGCGGGAACCTCGCCTATATAGACTACAACGAAGTAAATTTGTCCGTAACCGAAATTGAAGACGACATGGAGGTCTTCCACCCGGATGTTTCTCCTGACGGGATGTGGGTTGCCTTCTGCACCAAGCCCGAAGGTGTTGCCGGCAAGTCCGAGCTTTACGTGCGCAACCTGAATAAGGAAGGCTCCAATCTTGTGAAACTCGATGTCGAGAGCGCTGCCATCCCGCGCTGGCGCGTGCTCGGGGACGGCGATACCGTGATTGTTTACGTGACCGATGCGGGCAACAACAAGGATGATGCCGCGTTCAAAAGTACTTCTACCTGGCAGGTGAAATTTGCTGGCGGCAAGTTCGGTGCGCCGAAAAAGCTCTTCGACGGTGCTTTCCACGGCGGTATCAGCGAGGACAATACGCTCGCCGTTACGGGAGCGCGGCTGCTTCGCGCCCGCATCGCAAATTCTGGTTCTACGCTTGAGCAGGATGCCCGCGATGCTGTCTGGTACGACAGCGCACAGGCCTGCAATGCATCGCTTGCCCAGGATGGTTCCAAACGTACGGCGTTCCTTGATTTCGGTGGAAAACTGGGCCGTAAATTCGCTGGCGAAAGCTACGCCACACATGAACGCATCCTCGTTGCCGACAGTAGCGGAAATCTGGTGCAGACGCTCAAGGCTCCCGCTGGCTACACGTTTGATCATAGCGAATGGGCGGGCGATGGCGAGACCTCCAATATTGTGGCGACGCTTGCGAACAGCGCCGGCGCGCATACGAAAATCGTGCTCGTGAGCCCTTCCGACAGCAGCGTCTTGAAACTGGTCTCGGGCGCGGAACTCTGGCATCCGTGTCTTTGGGTGAAAAAGGCGAACTCCGCTCCTGCCGATACGGGCAGCACCGAATTTGTCCTTGATCCCGATAGCGCGGGGGTCTATTACAATTCTTCGGGCGCGAGCACGAATGATATATATTATCGCTATAAGATGGAGTTGCTGTGGCAATACCGAGATTCCATTAATGTGGTTGTCTTGGGCTCGTCGAGAGCATTGCGCGGCGTGAATCCAAATGAATTTCGCAAACCCGTTTTTGCGGTAAACATGGCAATCGCCGCGACGGTTATCGATGCACACAGTTTCTTGTTCTATAATTACGTGTTGCCCCATTGCAAGAACCTGAAGGCCGTCGTCATTTCGATTGATTTGGATAGAGGCGCCAATACCGGAGATAACAGCAACAATATTTTCCATGAGGCCTACAAATCTTATCCGGGATATGTGTATGACATGAACCATAACTTTTGGAAAGATTCATTCCCGCCTAAATTGGCTTCGCTGACATATGATTCCCCGGGCTCGCAGGAGATGGCGAAAAAATTAAGGCCGGTGAAGGGCTTCCACAGTACTGCTTCTCACGGGTGGGGCGATCCGGTGATTACGGGGGATTCCTGCTGGATGGATAAAAGGGAGTCTATTTACCGCTCGAATTTTGACCTGTTCGTTGAATTGCTCAAGACTTGCAAAGAGAGGAATATCTATGTGATAGGGGTGATTTTCCCGACTAATCCGAGGTATGCAGAAACCGGTGCATACGGGTATGCGGGACTCAGGAGGAGCGAAGCCCCGGCCCTTATCCAGGAATTGGCTGAATTGCATGAGACGTACCCGAATTTCATTCTGATGGATGAAAACAAGATGGGAAATCATGACTATGGCGACAACTTGGCTAACGATTATAGCCATTTGAGTCATTCAGGAGCGGCTGTGTTGACTTCGCGTATTGATTCCCTCATAAAGACATTGAATATTGATTTTGGTGAATAACAGTCTTGACGGATTTCTGTATATATTATAGGCAGTGGTTGTCGAGACGATGCTATGGAAAAGAAAAAGGTATTTACAATACTTTTGGTGCTTTTGTCACTTGGCCTTGTTGCCGCCTGCAGCAACAGTGTTTCCGAATATGCGGATGAATCCGGAATTGCTCAGGACATAGAAAGTTCCTCGAGCAGCGCTGGAATAGAAAGCTCAAGTGAGCAACCGATAGAAGTTGTGCCCCCTTGCAAGACGGATACCGAGGATAACTGCGAATATGGCACCGTGGTGGATGAACGCGATGGTCAGGTCTATAAAACGGTGAAGATTGGTGACCAGTGGTGGACTGCCGAGAACCTGGCTTATTGGTATGGTACTCCATATAAGGCTTGCTGTGTGGGTGGTGAGGATTGTTATAAGCCGGGAATCAATTATGATGCTCCGAGTAATGCCGTATGTCCGTCAGGGTGGCATCTGCCATCTGTGCATGAATACGAGACCTTATTTGCAACGGTGGGTGGGGATTCTATTGCCGGTTTGGTGCTTCGCGATAGGAAAACTAATTGGTATGATTCTCTTGTCGGTACGGATGCCTATGGCTTTACTGCCGTTCACTCGGTCCTGGATTTTAGCGCTAAAGTAAAGGGATTGCTGTGCTTCGCAACATCAACTGTTGATACGATGGAAGTTGCTGCAGGAAATCAGAGGTATTATGTCTGTCTAAACGATACGACAACTGAAATTCATCGTTATTGGCCGGATGAAGATTATGATTATGGTTATAATCGTCATAGTTACCCGGTACGATGCGTTAAGGATGATACGACGGCCCCCAATCGTGACGTGTCTAGAATTTATGTAGCAGATTTGTCGCGACTTACTCCTGGTTCCTATATGTGTAGGGATTATCTTATTCCCAAAATCTGTAAGCAGAATGGGGAAGATAATTGTGAATATGGCACTCTGACGGATAATCGTGATGGGAAGGTTTACAAGACGGTGAAAATCGGCTACAGTTGGTGGATGGCTGAGAACCTTAACTACGCCTACTTGCAATCGACCGACAGCTTGGATTCAAGTAGTTTCTGCTATAAAGATTCTGCTGAATATTGTGAAAAATACGGGAGGTTGTATCTGTGGAGTGCCGCAATGGATAGCGTGGGCATGTATTCCGCAAATGGAAAAGGATGTGGTTCTGGAGCGGGCTGTACGCCGACATTCCCGGTTCGGGGAGTATGCCCTGAGGGCTGGCATATTCCGAATAGTAGTGAATCTGGGCGTTTGCGATATCAGTATTCTAATGCCCGTGAAATGTATGATGTAGAAGATGCATATGGACTTAATATGGTTTCTACTGGGTTGTTGGTTAGTAATCGCTGGACTTCTTTAAGTGCGGAGGACTCGATCCCGATAGGTATGTTTTGGACATCTTCAGGGACAGATGGTTGTCCGTGGGTAGTTTATTATTTAAAGCAGGGAATTTACGTGAGGAAGGAATTCTGCCGCGGAAACAATGCGGTCTCGGTTCGTTGCATAAAGGATTGATGCTTGTATAGAGAAATTTTTGCAGGAGATGGTTCTATGAAAAATGCGCCACGTATAACCGCTTTGCTATTTGCATTATGCTTTGCTGCCGCCTGTAGCAACAGCGTGACAGGTGATTCTGATGAATTAGAATCTTCTGGATCTTCAAGCAGTGCGGCGATAGAGAGCTCCAGTGAACAGTCTGACGGCGTTGTGCCACCATGTAAAACGGAGAGCGAGGATAATTGCGAGTATGGTTCCGTGGTGGATGAGCGCGATGGTCAGGTCTATAAAACGGTGAAAATTGGTGACCAGTGGTGGACTGCCGAGAACATGAATTACGGAAGTTCTTATAAGAATTGCTGTGTGAGTGACGATTGCATAAGGCCTGGCCGCGCTTATGGCAGTAAAGAAGTCCAGAACGCGTGCCCTGCAGGTTGGCACTTGCCATCAAAAGCCGAATTCAGAACCCTGATAGCCATGGTGGGTGGAGATTCTGTTGCGGGGCGAGTGCTCGGTTCCAGCAATCTTTACGATTGCAAAAACTGCCCGGCAGGGACCGATGATTATGGCTTTTCTGCCGTTAGGGTGTATGGAGAATATTGGGCTCATCCCCAACTTGAAAGATCATTCTGGAGTTCTACCGATGTCTCGGATACAGCCTTTGAAAATGATTCTGATGCAGATATGTATAAGAATGCTAGGTATGCTTTGTGGTGGGGAGATACGTTGGCTAGAGTCTCTCTTGTGAGTGAATGGGAAACGAGAGTTAAGTTGCATGCTCGTTGCGTCAAGAATACGACTGCGGCTCCTAAAATTTCCCATGGAATAGAACTTCCGTGCAATAGTTTAACTACCGATACCATTCTGGACCGTTGCAGGAATTCGAAAGAAGACCATTGTGAGTATGGAACACTGACGGACGAACGTGACGGGCAGGTCTACAAGACTGTGAAAATAGGAGACCAGTGGTGGATGGCCGAAAACCTGAATTTCCGTTATCTGCAAAAGACGGATTCGTTGGATTCAAGCAGTTTCTGTCTGAAAGACTCACTTGCGTATTGCGAAAAATACGGAAGGCTTTATTTGTGGAGCGCCGCGATGGATAGTGCGGCGTTGTACTCTACAAATGCTGAAGGGTGCGGCTATGGAGCGCCTTGTGCTCCGGAATCTCCGGCACGGGGCGTATGCCCTGCGGGTTGGCATATCCCGAGTAAAGACGAATGGAACACACTGTTTAGGGGAACAGCGCCTAATATGTTTTATGAGTATTACAATAGGGATGCCAGCGGCGAACACAGTTATAATGGTTATATGCTGATGTCTGAGGAAAGCTGGGGCGATTATGGGCCTAGCGGCACGGATCGG
>Ga0247609_10001070_pt1 | contig 34254 bp, 23 predicted proteins | sample 172DNAGHGlowgp2_FD_193487 | JGI IMG/M metagenome (GOLD analysis project Ga0247609, IMG submission 193487) | Sheep rumen microbial communities from Palmerston North, Manawatu-Wanganui, New Zealand - 1728 DNA GHGlow gp2 | ecosystem: Host-associated > Mammals > Digestive system > Stomach > Rumen ... | reverse complement strand
CTGCCTTTCGACACTACGTCGGCTCAGCGTAGTGTCGAAAGGCAGTATCGGCATGAGTTACCGTCTTGAGCATGCGCTCAATCCTTACATCAATTTCCTCATCATGCCTATCTTCGCGCTCGCCAACGCCGGTGTGGAGATACCCGACCTCTCCTACTTCAACATCTTCCAGTACAGTCCCGAACTCGGAAGCGTAGGTATGGGAGTGTTCTTTGGCCTGCTTCTTGGAAAACCCATCGGAATCACCATCGCCTCGTTCATCGCCATCAAGGCCAAGGTGGGTGCCATGCCCAACAATGCCACTTGGAAGATGCTCTTCGCCGTGGCATGTCTCGGTGGTATCGGTTTCACCATGTCCATCTTTGTCGATACCCTGTCGTTTGGCGAGAACACTCCTGAGATATGTGAGTTCCTGCGCAACACAGGCAAGATAGCCGTGTTGCTCGGCTCATTGTGCGCCGGCATCCTCGGCAGCGTGCTCATCAATGTCTGCCACAAGATTGACAATCACAAATAAACTATAAATACTGAAATCCGGTAATCCGATAAAACAGAATCATCAACAAAAAAACATAACCATCACAATGAAAGAAGAAACAATAGAAGCAACGGAGAAGAAATCGCTGAACTTCGTGGAAGAAGCTGTGGAGAAAGACCTTGCTGAAGGCAAGAACGGCGGAAGGATACAGACCCGTTTTCCACCTGAGCCCAATGGCTACCTCCACATCGGACATGCCAAGGCCATCTGCATGGACTTCGGCATCGCACAGAGATACGGCGGCGTTTGCAACCTCCGTTTCGACGACACCAATCCATCGCGAGAAGACACAGAATACGTTGACGCCATCAAGGAAGACATACAGTGGCTAGGTTTCCAGTGGGGGAACATCTACTACGCCTCCGACTACTTCCAGCAGTTGTGGGATTTCGCTGTTCGTCTCATCAAAACAGGTCATGCCTATATTGACGAGCAGTCAGGCGAAGTGATTGCCCAGCAAAAAGGCACTCCCACCACTCCTGGCACAGACAGCCCCTATCGCAATCGTCCTATAGAAGAGAGTCTTGACCTTTTCGAGCGCATGAACAAAGGTGAGTTCGATGAAGGCAGTATGGTGCTCCGCGCCAAGATTGACATGGCTAACCCCAACATGCACTTCCGCGACCCCATCATCTACCGCATTATCAAGACCCCACACCATCGTACTGGCACAGCATGGAACGCCTATCCTATGTACGATTTCGCCCATGGTGAGAGCGACTATTTCGAGGGAGTGACCCACTCCATCTGCACATTGGAGTTTGAGGTACACCGTCCCCTCTACAACTATTTCATCGACTTGCTTAAAGACGGCCAAGACCTCGACGACAACCGTCCTCGCCAGATAGAGTTCAACCGATTGAACCTCACCTACACAGTGATGAGTAAGCGCAAGTTGCTCGCATTGGTAAAGGAAGGGCTTGTGAACGGATGGGACGACCCACGCATGCCGACCATTTGCGGTTTCCGCCGTCGTGGCTACAGCCCAGAGTCAATCCGCGGATTCATCAACAAGATAGGCTACACAAAATATGAGGCACTCAACGACTTTGCTCTCTTGGAGTCCGCGGTACGCGAGGACCTCAACGCCCGCGCCACACGTGTAAGCGCAGTCATCAATCCGCTCAAACTAGTCATCACCAACTATCCTGAGGACATGGTTGAGGAAATGGAAGCCATCGACAACCCTGAGGACGAAAACAGCAAGAAGCACAACATCGAGTTCAGTCGTGAACTCTGGATAGAGCGCGAGGACTTCATGGAAGACGCACCGAAGAAATTCTTCCGTCTAAGTGTAGGCCGCGAGGTACGTCTGAAAAACGCCTATATAGTGAAGTGCACAGGCCTGAAGAAAAACGAGGCTGGCGAGATAGAGGAGATATATTGTGAGTACGACCCACAAACCAAGAGCGGCATGCCCGACGCCAACCGCAAGGTGAAAGCCACTCTGCACTGGGTAAGCTGCAAGCACTGCCTCCCCGCAGAGGTTCGTCTTTACGACCGTCTCTTCATGGTGGAGAATCCATCTGCCGATGAACGCGACTTCCGTGAACTGCTCAATCCCAACTCTCTCGAAGTCCGTACCAACTGCTATGTTGAGAAGTACCTGCAGGAGTTCAAGCCTTGTGACTACTTGCAATTCCAGCGCATCGGCTACTTCACACCCGACAAGGACTCCACGCCCGACCATCTCATCTTCAACCGTACAGTCGGACTGAAAGACAACTGGGCCAAGCAGTCGAAGGCATAACTGTTCAATGGTCAATGATTCCTACTCACATATCGCATCGTTCATCAACAGCATTCCCTCGGTATTTGACACCGAGGGCACGCTGATTTATGAATCGCGCAACATCGTGAAACGGTTTATGGCTCCTGATGGAACCCCATTGATTGTAAAGCGTTATAAGTTCCCGAACCTCATACAACGTTTCGCCTACAGTTTCTATCGTCCTTCCAAGGCCCGACGGGCTTACGAATATGCCCTACGACTCCTAGACTTGGGTATTGACACACCGCAACCTATCGCCTATATCGAGCAGAAAAGAAACGGGCTGTTCACCTACGGATACTTCATTTCTGCCGTGAACAACAACCCCGACTGCAGGGTGTTGCGCACAGACCCTCAATACGACAACGGCAAACTCGCCCACGACCTCATGACCTTCATCGTTCGGTTGCATGAATTGGGTGTGATGCACGGCGACACCAACCTGTCGAATTTCCTTTATGAGAAACGTGGCGCACACTACCAATTCTCCGTCATCGATATCAACCGCTCACAGTTCGTCACCCCACCTGTCTCTCAGTCACAGTGCCTTCACAATCTCATCCGTCTGACACATATCATTCCTCTTCTCCACCAACTCGTCGGCATCTACGCCGCAGCCAGGGGATGGAATCCCGATGAATCGATAGCGAAAGTGGAAGCCCAACTCCACCACTTCGAACAGCGACGGAAGATAAAACACCTCTTTCGCTTCTGGAGGAAAAGCAAAAAGTGACGTATCCATCATTCTTATCATTTGCATCGACTAAAGAAATATTATCCTCATATGAGTAAAACTGTCTATCTCGGCATGATTGCCGACATCATGCACCCTGGCTTGATTAACATCATACAGGAAGGCGCCAAACTGGGCGACCTCGTCATCGGGTTGTTCACCGACAAAGCCATTGCCGCGCACAAACGACTGCCCTACCTCACCTACGAGCAACGATGCGCTGTGGTAGAGAACATCAAAGGCGTAAGCCGTGTGGTTCCACAGGACGAATGGAGTTACGCACCCAACCTGCGGCGACTGAAACCTGACTTTATGATCCATGGTGATGACTGGCAGACTGGTCCTGACCAGGAACTGCGTCTGGAAGCCATCGAAGCTATGGAGGAATGGGGAGGAAAGGTAGTGGAAATACCTTACACCAAGGGTATCAACTCTTCTAGTCTTGACAAAGAAATCAAAGCCATAGGAACCACACCCGACGTACGGTTGAAAACGCTTCGCCGTCTGATAGCCTCAAAACCCGTGGTGAGGATTCTGGAGGTACACGATGGTTTGTCAGGTCTCATCTGCGAGAATATCGAAGTGAAGAATGGCCTCTACACCGACTCCTTTGACGGTATGTGGAGTTCATCGCTCACAGACTCCACCAGCAAGGGCAAACCCGACATCGAGGCCGTGGATTTGACAACACGCATGCAGGACTTGACCAACATCCTCGAATGCACCACCAAACCTATTATTTACGATGGCGACACAGGAGGTAAACCTGAGCATTTCGCCTTCACGGTAAGGACCTTAGAGCGCAACGGCATCTCAGCCGTCATCATCGAGGACAAAGTCGGTTTGAAGAAGAACTCGCTCTTCGGCACAGATGCCATACAGACTCAAGACAGCATTGAAGGTTTCTGCCATAAGATACGTGTGGGCAAAGACGCTCAGGTGACCAAGGACTTCATGATTATCGCTCGTTGCGAGAGCATCATCGCCGGCAAATCTATCGATGATGCCATGGAGCGCTGCTTAGCCTACGTGGAGGCTGGTGCCGACGGCATTATGATTCACAGCAAGGATAAGACAGGTGAGGACATCAAGGAATTCTGCACCCGTTTCCGTCAGGTGCATCCATTCGTACCTATCGTTGTTGTACCAACTACCTACAACCACATTCGCGAGGAAGAACTTCATGAGTGGGGCGTAAACATCGTCATCTACGCCAACCACATGCTTCGTGCCGCCTATCCCGCCATGGTAAAGGTGGCAGAGAGCATCCTCCAAAACCATCGTTCCAGCGATGCCAATGACCTCTGCATGCCCATCAAGCAGATTCTTGAACTCATCCCTGGCACGAAGTGAGTTTTAGTTTCAATCTCCAAAGAGACCAAACAGACTATTCGGACGTTTCAGACTGCTAATCATTGCCCGTGAAGGGGGTCATGGTGGCCTCTCCTTCATGGGCTATATCTTTTCGACTAATGACAGTCAAAATGGTATTGTAGATGACCGAAATATCTGTAGCAAGAGTGAGATGGTCCACATACCAGACATCGTACTCGAACTTTTCCTTCCAACTCAAGGAGTTACGACCATGAACCTGAGCCCAACCCGTGATACCAGGACGCACCTCATGGCGGCGTGCCTGTCGTGGGCTGTATAGTGGCAGGTACTGCACCAACAGAGGACGTGGGCCAATCATCGACATATCCCCCTTGAGCACATTCAAGAGTTGTGGCAATTCATCGATAGAGGTAGAGCGAACGAAACGTCCCATCTTGGTGAGGCGTTGTTCATCGGGCAACAAATTGCCTTCTGCATCACGTTCATCAGTCATAGTCTTAAACTTCACAATCTTGAAAATCTTGCCATTCAGTCCAGGTCGTTGTTGGAAGAAAAAGATACCACTGCCTTTATTTGCAAACTTCAACAACAACATGGTCGCCAGAAGTATTGGTGACGTAATAAGCAAAAGCAAGAAACTGACTGCGATGTCGGCAGGACGTTTCAGATATTTTCTATATATCATTGGAATTGGAATATTTGGGTTAATGGTTGTGATTGTATTCTAGATTACCCCATCCCTACCCCATTCCCGAGCAAGCTCGCCTACCCGTAGCCTTTCCCCTTAAGTGGGATGGGAGTTGGATAGTTTCCTACCCTCGCCATAGATGGGAAGGAAAATGACGGAGGGATTAGAAATCGATAGCCATACGGCTGGACTGCGCTTCATCCAGCTCAGTGACTTTAGTGTTGACCACTCGATAGACCCTCTTACACATATTCAGCACAGTGGGACGGTGTGTGGTGACGATGATGGTCTTGTTGGGTTTCTGTTGTATGATGTTGCGCAAGACAGCGCGTTCGGTAGTCACATCAAGCGCAGAAGTGGCCTCGTCAAGCAAAACGACAGGCGCGTCCCTGAGCATGGCCCTTGCGATGGCCAGTCGTTGTGTCTGCCCCTCTGAGAATCCCCTGCCCCGCTCACCGATACGGCTGTTGATGCCATCGGGCAAGGGACTGACAAAATCCCAAGCTTGAGCTATGCGCAGGGCCTCAATAATCTGTTCATCGGTGGCATCTTCCTTGGCCATACGCATGTTCTCGGCAATAGTACCGGAAAGAATGGTGTTGCCTTGGGGTACATAGGAGAAAAGATGACGCACGTCGGCGTTCATGGGAATCTCCACAGAGGCCTTCGCCGACTGGATGACGGCATCACCACGCTGAGGACGTATCAATCCGAGAATCATCCTAAGCAAAGTGGTCTTTCCCTCCCCAGAAGGGCCAATAATCGCGACAATCTCGCCTGGATGCGCCTCGAGGCATGAACTGGTCAGGACCTGCTTGTCACTGATATAGGCAAAATCAACATCACGTAAATGAATCGTGAATCCTTCGTTGATATAATCGTCGAGCTCGGTGCTTCTCGACAGATGCACTTCCTTAGGCAGTTGTACAAGTTCACGGATTCGATGCGCTGAAACGGAACTGCTAAGGAAAGACGGAATGATGCCTAGTACTCGTTTGAAAGCCCCCGAAAGTGCCCCTCGCTGTTGAAGGAAAAGGGTCATGGTGCCGAAGGTGATGGCATGTGTCCACAGAAGCCAGAGGCAATAGCCAAAGGCTGTGAATCCCACAAGCATTCCCACCACCGACATGTAGATGTTGGTCTTGATACTAAAGAGATTGTAGTCGAGATTGATTTTCTTGAATGCCTTCTGCCACCCCTTTAGCTTCCGACTGTACTGGTCGGTGATGCCGAACGACTTAATGGTGTCCATATTGTAGAATGTCTCCACTTCGAAAGTCATCACCTTACTGCTCATCTCTCGCACTTTTTTGTTGTACTCCCGCTGTTTGCCGATGACCACACGTGACACAATCAACATGAAAGGAGCACTGGCAAAAGCCAGGATTGCCATAACAGTGTCGTAGTGCAGAATGACGAAGAAAGTAGCCACAAACTGATAAACAGCTATGATGATAGAAGGCAGCCAACTGATGGCATTGCCGCTGACTGTTCCTATATCCCCCGTGAAGCGATTGAGCACGTCGCCATTGCTGTATTTGTTGATTTCCATCCAATCGGCATCTACAATCTTGTCGAAGATGTCGGCCTGTATATCGTTGTTGATATCTATGGACAGCTTCACCGAAATACGACTGATGATGCTGTTGAACACAAGGCTGAACACACCGCTGCCTACCATCACAGCCACCACAATCCATAATTTAGCGACATCATAACCTGTGATGATGTCAATCAGGTACTTGCCGGCTATGCTTGTTACCAATCCAAGGGTGGTGCTGACGATACCAAGAAAGAGATAGAAAGCAATAGCTCCCTTATAGCGCATGCTGTAAGAAAATATCCATCGCCAGTCATCGATAATCTCATGCAAGGTGCCGTTTTTCCACCTATTGATGAGAATGTCGATAGTTTCGAATGAACTGTTTCTTCGTTTGTTATCGTCGTTATCCATTATTTCTGATGATTAAGGTCCTCAGGGTCTTTAGAGTCCATAAGGACTATAGTCTTTATGACTTGATTCTTTCTATCATCTGCCATAATCTGACAAATATTCTTCGCAAGGGAATGCCCCAAAGCCACACAGAGGCGAAAAAACGCCACTTGAGGCTGTCGCTTCCCAGCCACTCTCCTTTTCGCCTCACTTTAGTCACAATGGCATGCAGTCGTTCTCTTGGCAAAGGTCCTTCTGTTTCCATCTGGCCGTCACCAATCATATAATAGCCTTCGCCACTGACTTTTCTGACCCTATGGACCACAAAAGAACCATCCACACGATTATAGAGGACAATATCTCCCTTTTTGGGCGGCGTACTAATGCGACCGAGCATCACGGCATCACGCTGGTGGATAAGAAAAGGCGACATACTGCTGCCTGTAATAGTCAGTACAACCTCCTTTCCCTGGTCCACAAGGTCGCAAAGCATGGAAATATAAGCTTGTGTATCGACCATTCGTATAGGCGGTTGTTGCCCTTGTTCCTCTATGTTGAACGACTCATCCATCGTTTTTCTTGATTTGGGTGAGGTATGTCCTCAATGTAGTCACCGCTCCTTCTTCCATATTGCACTTGAGACGCACCATCGGCACAGAGGCCACCAGTCGTTCTATCAAGTCGAGCGATTGGTTAACGAAACCTTGATTCCACTTGTTGATGCTCATCTCACCGAAGAGTTTCCGCGCAGCCACAGATGTAGACATTGGCTCTGCAGAGTTATGGGGTGCCTGTTCAATGAACACGATGCTCCCCAGTGACACAGTTCGAACTTTATTAATTCCCGAAGACCCACAGAAAGGCAGACCACTTGCCATGAAATGCTGATTGTCGTACCACACCACAGACCTGTCGCCATTGATGATTTCCGCACCTGCATACTTCTCCCACAGAGCGGCCTGTGTGGATTTACCTGTGCCACTTGGAGCTGTGAACAAGATGGCATATCCATCATCAATGATAAATGAGGAATGGAGAATCAACCCCTTGCACATCATCATGTATCGTTCCATCATCAAAGCCTCAAGAATAGGTTGATTAACAAATATATGACTATCTGATAACCAAACTTTTGCAAGAATTAGTTCAAGTGATGCTTTAAATGATTCCCGACACACAGCATAGGGTTTACCCTCAAAGGCCAGCACTCTGGTTTCATATCCTTGGTCATTGACAAAAATCGAATTCACTGGGTCTTGATAGACCAACTGACCATCGATTGGAATTTCGCCATCAGCCACTTTCAACTCACATTCCACGAATAACCTCACTTCTTTATCGGAAGCAAGTGGTTCTGTTTGCAAGAATTGCGCATACATCGTATCACACGCTATCGAGTGATTCGAAGTGAGTCTGTAGGCAAGAGGGCCTACAACAAGATAGATGGCCGATTTTTGATTCATATTGCAAAATTACGAAAAATAGAATGCAGAACGAAATAAAAAAGAAAGATTTGGTTGAATCATGCCATTGTTGTATTTTTGCATAATGAAAACTAAAGATTTATGAATGATATATGGATGACAGCACTAATCCAATAAAGCATTCAAGAGAATCCGGAAAATCCGCCAATCAGAAACGAGAATCATGAAGAAAACATTGATAACCCTATTGATGCTGATGAGTGGTTTTACGACCATCCTGGCACAGACTAATCCATCATCCCTCAACCAACCTGCAGATGCCCTCCGAATGAACAACCGTCCCTCAGCAGAAAATCGTTTGTTCACCAGCAGTGCCGTAGAGTCGAAAATCCGTGAAGTAGTCAGTTTGCTCACCAATAAACGCTTGGCATGGATGTTTGTCAACTGTTTCCCGAACACTCTCGACACCACTGTGAACTTTACGGATAAAGACGAGAACGGGAACCCAGACACCTTTGTATTCACAGGCGACATCCACGCCATGTGGCTTCGTGATTCAGGCGCTCAGGTATTTCCATACATCCATCTCGCCAACAGCGACAAACACTTACAGCGTATGCTTGCTGGTGTGTTGCTGCGTCAGTTCAAGTGCCTCAGCATCGACCCTTACGCCAACGCCTTCAACCTCAAGCCCAACCCCAAAGGTGAATGGATGAAGGACATGACGAAAATGATTCCGGAACTACATGAGCGCAAGTGGGAGATAGATTCTCCCTGTTATGTGTTGCGATTGGCCTATGAATACTGGAAGACCACAGGCGACGAAAGTGTATTTGGCGGCAGTTGGTTAAAGGCAGTGGAGCAAATCGTGAGCACTTTCCGCGACCAGCAGCGCCAGGATGGCCGTGGCAACTATAGATTCCAGCGCCGAACGGAACGCCAGCTCGACACCATGTCGAACGATGGTTGGGGTTCTCCCGTGAAACCTGTTGGGTTAATAGCTTCCGCTTTCCGTCCAAGCGATGATGCCACCACCCTACTCTTCCTCATACCCTCCAATTTCATGGCTGTGACTCAGTTGCGTCATGCTGCAGAGATACTAACGAAAGTAAACCGCAATGCCGACCTAGCTAATGCCTGCCTATCGCTAGCGGACGAAGTTGAGACAGCCTTGAGAGAGTATGCAATCCACCATCATCCCAAGTACGGTTCTATCTATGCCTACGAGGTGGATGGATTCGGCAACCAGTTGTTGATGGATGACGCCAACGTACCGTCATTGCTGGCCATGGCGTACCTCGGCGATGTGGACGTCAACGACCCGATCTATCAGAACACCCGCCGTTTTGTATGGAGCGACGACAATCCATATTTCTTTCGTGGCAAGGCTGGTGAAGGCATTGGTGGCCCACATATCGGCTACGACATGCCTTGGCCTATGAGCATCATGATGAAGGCTTTCACCAGTCAGGACGATGCGGAAATCAAACACTGCATTGAGATGTTAATGCAGACCGATGCAGGCACAGGATTCATGCACGAGTCGTTCCACAAGGACGATGCCAACAAGTTCACCCGTAAGTGGTTTGCTTGGCAGAACACGCTCTTCGGCGAACTTATCATCTCGTTGATAGAAAAAGGCAAATTATCCTTGCTCAACAGTATTGAGATGGAATAAAGAGGAAGAGAATGAAAAAGGAGAAAAGCACTCAGAGGCTTTTCTCCTTTTTTATGGCTTGTCGCAATGAAGTGGTGAAGATTCTGTATTTCTTTCTATCTTCTTTGCTATGCTTTTTCTTCTTACGAGACTGATCGTTCGTGTTTTTGTCACGCTTGAACACGCTTTTCTCATGCCATAGTTTCGATATCTCCATCTTCCTTTCCCTTCTTTGTTGCATTACATCAGAAAGACAGAAGTAGGAGGTGGAAACAAAGAATAAGGCAAGGAACATCAACAAAGAAAAGGACTTCGGATCGGAAGTCATCTCCCACAATCTGAACTTTTGCGCTTTCTTTTTGCGCTTAATATTCTGATTCTGATTGTTAATTTCGTTGTTGTTAGGTTCCTGATTCATAACACCCATAGTCTTATTTCGGCAAAATTAAAAAAATTTTTTCTATTCCCCTAAACAATCTAGTAAAAAAAGAGAAAAAAAATGTTTCGGACGCTATTTGAAGTATTGACCTAATTCAGGCACCACCATAATGATGTGTTGAAACAGCATCCGAGCGACAATGTGAGCACCTTCCACATTCAGGTGGGTGTCGTCTTGTTTGCCGATGGGCGCAAACTCGTATTTCCCAGCGGGTATCCACATGAAGAGTTGTTTGGATTGTTCTGGTCCATAACTCTCCACAAGGCTTCTTGAGAGAGAATTGGCATCCACAAAAGGCACATTGGCTTCCTCTGCCACCTGGCGCGGAGCGATAACATAATCTCCATGTGTATCAATCAAGTGAACGGAGTCGGCATCAAACTTTCGTCGGACGATGCTGTTGAGCAGGATGGGTGTAGCACCTTTAGCCCTTGTCTCACGGATGAAACGGTGCAGGTTGTCCTTGAAAGTGGTGTATGGTTCGGTATGGCGGTCGGGATTAGGCTTTTCGTCATTGTGTCCGAACTGGATGATGACGTAATCGCCAGGAGCCAATGTTTCAAGCACTTTGTCCCATCGTCCCTCGTCGATGAAGCTCTTGGAACTGCGTCCGTTGACGGCATGATTGTCCACCCGGATATTCCCATGCAACATCTCTCCAAGCACCATACCCCACCCTCGTTCTTGATTATCCTTGTCGAGTGGTTTGTTGGCCATGGTGGAATCGCCAATCATGTAAATGGTCGTAATATGTTGCTGTGGCTTGAACGAACAGATAGACAATAATAGGACCAATGAAAACAGTTTTATAGATAAATTGTTAATATGATTACTCTTTCCCATCATCCAAATTGTTTTTTAATGTGATTTTTTATGATTATTTTGTTCATTCAAATATAATTCATAATTTTGTAATCGTTATAAAAGAGAATTATTATGAATACAAATTACATACCCATTTCTTCATCAAGTGCTAAATATTGGTCTGAATTAAAGGATTTAAGTGATGACGTAAAATTGGAACTCATTACTCTCCTTAGCAGTTCTATGGTACACACCAGGCCAAATGATGATAATGCCAATTGGGCAGACCGTTTTGTGGGTGTCTGGAAAGACGACCGTTCAACAGAAGAAATTGTGGATGACATCCGCAGCATGCGAACCGCAAACCAAATTGACATTGAATTATGAATGGATATCTGCTTGATACCAGTATTTGTGTAGCAATACTCAGAGGTAATAAAAGTATTGCCACGAAACTTAATGCCATTGGAAAAGACCACTGCTTCATCAATGATGTTGTTCTTTCTGAACTGCTTGTAGGTGCCTATAAAAGTGAAAGGACAGAAGATAATCTTAAAGCAATAGAAGATTTTTTGTCTGAAATAAGAGTAATTCCTTTTGCAGAAAGCGTACATGTGTTCGCTAAGGAAAGGGTAAAACTCTGGAAAACAGGCAATAAAATTGATGATTTCGATCTTCTCATAGGATGTGCTGCCAAAGCAAAAGATTTGACTATGGTCACTCATAATGTGCGTCATTTTGAGCACATTGATGGGATTATTATAGAAGATTGGATTCATCAATAATTTCACTTTGTATTATTTTTCATTTTGAGGATTCCATCCTTTCAGCACGTAGGCTGGGTTGCGGTAGCAACGGATAAGGTTGTCATCTGTTTCAGGATTGAGTTGGCGTGAGTAAGGTGCACGTTGAGAGGTGTCCACGAGGCGATTGGTGTCCATGTCACGAGTATTGTATTCGAGCATGACGGCTGTAGGCTCTCCGATGACTCCCCATCCGATCGGTGCAAGGTTCCTGACCTTGCAGTCGATGACCACCAATTCCGCATAGGGATAACCCTTGCCATGATTATTGGGTGTGCGGCCATAGTCGCATCGCCTGCCTTCGGGGCAAGAGAAAGTACATTCCACAAAGACGTCGCCATGAGTGCCACAGGTGTTGCGTACCCATGTGAAAGGTCCTCCATCGTTGCGGAAATCACAATGATAAGCAAAGACAGCGCCACGTCCGAGGATGGTGTCACCTCCCCCATCGATTTGGCAACTCTCCATGTAGATGGTTCCATTGGCTTGAAGCGCATCGCCAGAACCGATGATGTGCACTCGATGCAGTGCTATTCGTTCTCCATTGAGCAGGAGTCCCTCAGCCTGTCCTATGAGGTCGGTGGCTACGGTGAGGTCTTGCATCACGATGTCATGGCAGTTGTCGAGCATAAACGCCGCCCGACGTGACGGGAATGTGCCAGGCCACTCATTGGTCTTGACCTTCAGGGGATGCGGGTTGAAGACCTCGTTGTTGGCGTAATGCACCTTGGTCGATTCCATGCCCGCACCTTGAATCAGGACGTTGGTTTTGTTGCGTGCATAGACGATTTCCTCGTAGTCGCCAGCGGCTATTTTTATCACATAGTGATGGGGCGAGAAATCGGGGATATGGTCGAGCGCTCCCTGAACCGTACAGAAATCAGCTGTGCCATCACTGTTCACATAGAGGGTGTCGGCAGAAGGTGCAGCAGGTTTAATGGTGAACGTCCATCCGTCTTTCTTCTTGATACCTCGGAATTCTTTTACAGGAAAGACGCTTTTGTCAACAGTCACATAATAACTATGCCCGTAGTCGAGCATATTGTTGTGGAGATAGATGTTGGCTGTATTTCCACGCACCAGGACAGGATGGAAGCGGAAGCCATCAGTAAAACCACCGATGATGTTCAGTTGGCAATCGTCGGGGGTGTCCTCTGCCTCGGGATGACTGGATGTTCCTGGACGCACGGTGCGGTTGGTCGGTATTGCAGTTCTGGCATACTGGTAAGGAAGATGTGCGTAGTCGCAATCGTCGCCGTATGTACGCGACGCAGTCAGGCCAGCGGGTTTACTGATGTCGAGTGAATCGACAAGTTCATCAGTGCTGACATCATAAATGCGTATCCACCCTTCCTTGCCGAGAATGGGAGTTGACGGGAAAGTAAGGGACAGACGTGTATCGACAGGTACTGCTTCGTTGTTTTTTGGCCAGAATGTCGGTTGTTGTGCGGTAGCTGTTGTACTTGCAATGAAGCATATCCATAGCCATGTGCATATTATTTTCAAGGCTCGGTTTGGGGTGGAAGAGATGTTCATTAGTTATGTCGTTTTTTTGTTCGGTAAATTTAGAACAAAAAAACGACATAACATGAAAAGGAAATGATTTTTATGATGTTCCCGGTATTTTTATCTCACCCACACTTTCTTGCCGTTCTGAATGTAGAAGCCTTTGGATAGCCGGTCTTTGCTTACAGGGCGTCCAGTGAGGTCGTAGAAGACATCATTCAAATTCTTGCCACCCTGCTTTGTGTTGGATGCCACATCATGAATGGCGGTTGGATTGATGCTGAATATTCCGCTGAACACTTCATCGGCATTTTCAATATTGATGGTGTAGTTACCATCGGTGTATTTGGAGATGTCGATATTGAGGGCAACGATTTCATTGGCACGGACAGACTTGACATAGACCACACTGCCGCTCTGATTCTTGATGACCATGTTGTATTCGTTGTTGAGCTTGCCGAGGTCGATGTTGAGCAGACGGTCGCTGTAATCGCCCGTCAAGGTATTTTCTGTCTCATCTGTTGACCTCCTGACAGGTGCTTTCGGCTTCACCTTCACCGTATGTGTGAAATCGATGCGGCGTTTGGGCGTTTCAGGGTCGGGCGTGACGATATCCTCGTAACGTTCGTTGAGGTAAATGACTTCGTCTCCGACTATGCACGACAGGAGAATCTCGTTGAAATACTCTAAATCTATATCCAGATTAACGTTAGGACGGGTCGCACTACCTACCCCTTCCAACCACACATTCGTCAACAAACCATCAGGAACGTTTACGTCAATGACAGGAACATTCAGATTGTAGCACCTCCCCTTGAAACCCTTGATATCTCCGATAGTTTTTGTGAATGTAAACTCTAAGCCATCGTCCATACGGACTGTATCACCTTGACTGACACTGAAATCATACATCAGATGAAGTGGTTGGTCAGGAGCGGCGAAATAAACTCTATTACCATTCTCATACCAAGCACCCACATAAATCAACGAGGTATCGGAATCATCGTAGTCACTGCTGTTTTCCATTATACAGTCCCGCTCCATCATCCGTTTGCAGACCTTACCGTCAATGATGGTGTCACCATCGAAATAGAAGTATTCAACCTTTTCGACGGGATTGTCACTTGACAAATCCCAAAAGTCAATATTCCCTATTTTCCAAACCTTGCCTTCTTCAATAAAACGACGTGAGGGTGCATATTCCTGATAATCGTCTTCTCTGTAATATATTTCATCATACCAAGAACATTCCAAGAGCTTCATGAAGGGAGCCTTCCCGTCGATTTCAAAACTCACGTTGCCCAAGATGCCGCGCACAGAACCGATGCCTTCTATCCATACATCATCGAAAGAAGGATTGTCAGAGAAATCCTCGTTTGGCATTACTTCCTGCACATACAAGCACCGACGCCTAACACCCTCAATCTCCTTCTCTTCTACTTTCTCAATGCGGCATTTTGCAGTATAAAGGTCGGGAATAGTCTCCTCATCCTCATACCTGTTTGATGCAGGAATTCCAACAATTTCCATCACATCCCCCTCTTTGGCGGAAAAATCATAGAGAAGATAACTCGAAGGAACATGTTTCCAAGGGCAAATATACACTTTTCCTTCCTCTTCACGCAGAGCTGCCACTATATGGGCGTTCTCCTCGTCGCCAAGAGCAGAAGCGTAAAGAGGCACATTAAGACTGTTGCTTAATGTCTTGAAAAACACATGCTGTTTTTGTATATCAGAAAAGCCCGAACTCCCGTCTGCATCAGCATATTCCTGTATCCAACTCATGTTACGATCGACCATGCACACAGGAGGTGTATAAGCATGGTGGTACAAGAAATTGCCGTTGCCATTTTTACAGTACTCCAGGAAATGAACAGCACCTACATACTCAGATGTGTAATGTTCAATGGGACTCTCTTGCGTGCCAATGCCCTCAATCCACCATTCGCCAAGGCTTTCTGCCCATTCTTCATCTATATTGGAATCATAGTCCTCTTTCGGCACGACCAAAAGGCATTTTCTTTTCACCCCCTCAATCTTTCTCACTTCAGTTTTCCGCACAAGGAATTCTATATCGGAACCATTCCTACTGTGGGTCGTTAGGCCACTCGCTCGTACAATATCTCCCACATTGGCTGTGAAGTCATACAACAGATGTTCCTCTTCAGTATTTTTAGGTATAAAATACACCTTGCCGTTCTCTTCGTACATCGAGAGAATATAATTGCCTTTCACTCCTGAAAACAGGTCATCAGAGTACATTTTGCTACATCTTCGACCGCTGATAACAGTATCGCCTGAAATGATGTATTTTTTTGAATTCCAGTGTGTGTTTTCGTATGGACCTACCACATTCCATCGTACTTTCCATTCCTTATTCTGCTGGATAAACGGAATGTATGAAATGGTCTGTGTTTGTTTATTAATCACAGAATACTCATTGCCATATTCATCCACGACGATATAATCAATTTTGGCTGGGTCGTAGCCTTCTGGGGCATCCTTAATGTCACCAGCTCCGAAACCCGGGACATAGAAATCCGTAGGATGCAATTTCATGCAATCGTGATGATTACGAAAGTAAAAAGATGATATTTCAATCTTTAATCGCAAGATGTGTACAAAAGGGTCCTCTGTAGGTTCTTCGATGAAATAGGCATAATGCCATGCTCCACATGCTGTATAAGCATCCCCATACACATGCAACTGTCCGTTATCAAATTCAAAAGTCAAATCATGTACTATATGCTCATCAGAAAGCTCTCGGCCATTCTCGTCGTATGTTTTCATGTCGCAACCACGGACTTTGGCGAATCGGGTATTTGAAACAGGAAACATAATATCGTCATAGGCAGAAATGGAGTGTGGGTTGTTGGTAAGTACTTCCCTTTCTGGTCCTACCACGTATGCCAAATAGTCATATCCATTTGTTTTATCATAGCTGAAGAACGGCCCTTCGTTACAACCAATTCCTTCAATCATTGTGAACAACTCCAGATATTCAGGTGGATATACAGCAGCATCAGACTGTACTCCCATTACCCAAGTACGTAAAGGCCGCTTTTGCTCCACCATTGTTTCATAGTCCAACATGGTGTTGTGAGGGTAAATCCAAGTTGCTTCGGGGAACGTTCCTTCTTTCAAGACCTTGAGTTTCACCATTTCTCCCGAATCAATGTCATAGAAAGCGCACGTGTCGCCCTCCTTTAGGGAGAAGTCGTAGAGCAGATACTCCTTTTCGTCTGTTTCCGAATACACATACACCTTACGGTTGTCTTCACGCACACCAAATTCTTTTTGACCATGGCTTCTACTATTGATGTTCATCTTATAATAGACCCTGTCTTTCACCACCATTCTTTCGTTGATTAACTCGTATCGGTCGAAAGAATAATTATCCGACAACCATGTGGAATAATCTTTTGAATCAGGACTGTCCCCAGGCTGGGTGTGGACAACGTTCCACCCTTTGACCAAATTGGGATAATGAGTCCATTGGTCTATCGTTTCCACAAACGGTTTGTAGTCATCAGCCTCTTGTCCGTTCATTGACAATGACAGCGATGTCATCATCACCAATGCTATCAATGTAAATCTTATCATATATCGTTCATTTTAAATTGTTCATCACTGTCTTCAATTGATTTCTTATCTCACCTGCACCTTCTTGCCGTTCTGGATATAAATGCCTTTAGAGAGTCGGTCTTTGGTCACGGGGCGTCCAGTGAGGTCGTAGAAGACATCATTCAATTGCTTGCCACCCTGCTTTGTGTTGGATGCCACATCATGAATGGCGGTTGGTCCTATTGAGAAGACACCATTGAAAACTTCTTCTTCGTTTTCGATGTTAATGGAGTATTGTCCTACATCGTAGCGTGAGATGTCGATGTTGAGAGCAACAATCTCGTTGGCACGCACCGATTTGATATAGACGATACTGTCGTTCTCGTTTCTGACGACCATACTGTAGTTCTCCATGAGTTTTCCGAAGTCGATGTTGAGCAGATGGTCGTAGTACTCAGCTGTCAACACATCCTCCTTCTCATCTGTAGTTCTCCGTTTCGGTGCTTTTGGTTTCACCTTGACAGTATGTGTGAAATCGATACGGCGCTTGGGCGTTTCAGGGTCGGGCGTGACGCCATCTTCATATTGGTCGTTGAGATAAATCACCTCATCACCAACCGTGCATGACATGAGGAACTCCGGCAAATGATCTATTGTCTCAGGGTAGGCATTTCTGGTTGGTCCTTCAATACCTCCGACACCTTCCAACCAAGTGGTACTCCTGATGTTTTGATTGATCATGACATCCCTATACACACCCTTAAAGCCTTCTAATCCTCCAGTCAGCTTCGGACCTATTATAAAAGGTGGATAATTATCAATAAGTTGCAGACTTTCATTATCCCCGAGTGAAAAGTCATACATCATCCTCATAGACTTTTTTCCCTCATCGTAAAAGTACACTTTCTTATCCTCTTCGTACCATGCTCCAATATATCTTAGAGACTCGTTTTCAAAATCGAACGTACTATATTCATTAGAACCCTCATTAGCATATACCTGCAACATCATTCGCTTGCAGACCTTGCCATCAATGATGGTGTCGCCGTCGAAATAGAAGTATTGCACCATATCAATCCTATTGTTTGACGTGTCAGCTGGAATAGCTCCCACTTTCCACACCTTATTTTCCTCAACAAACGGTCGATATGATAGTGTCTGTTGTCCCTTCTTGATGACGGGATATTCGTATGTGCGATAAGGTTCGGTAATAACGACCTTATATTCTATCGTATCCGTATTGAAAGCAGCTGTTCCGTTCTCCATATCGCCAAAGCCCGGTACCCAGAAGTCGGTTTGATACATGCCCTGGCATGTGGCAACTTCCAAAGCAGTGACATCAATACTCATCTTTAGTTTGTGACAATTTGGATTTTCTGTTGGCAATTCCACGAAGTAAACATAATCAGTAGATGCGCAGCCAACACACACATTTCCATACACATGCAACAGACCATCCTCAAGTACAAAAGTCAGTTCATTAGGTCCTCCGTAATTTGAGACCTTTTCACCAACAGGCAAGTCACATCCACGGACAGCAGCGTACTTGGTGTTCGCAATTGGAAAAGAGATTTCATGAATACAATAAAAGTCTTCAGAATCCGTCTTAATCATTCTACTTGGCTCCACAATAAAGGCCAAATAGTCACAACCACAACCAGCGGTTTTATTGTATGAAAAGAACGGTCCTTCATTGCAACCGACGCCTTCAATCATAGTGAACACTTCTTGATATTCAGGAGGGAATACAGTAGCATCAGACTCTATCCCCATCACCCATGTTCGCAGAGGCCGCTTTTGCTCTTCAAGATTTTGGTACGTCAGTGTTTTGTTGTATGGGTAAATCAATGGGCCATCTGTTAGCAATTCCTCTTTCAAGACTTTAAGTTGCACCATTTCTCCCGAGTCAATGTCATAGAAGGCGCACGTGTCGCCCACCTTCAGTGAGAAGTCGTAGAGGAGATGCTCCTTTTCGTCCGCTTCCGAATACACATACACATTCCGATTGTCTTCACGAAGCCAAACCGTTCTTTGACTATGACTTCTACTATAGACATTCATTTTATAATAGACCTTATCTTTCACCACCAATCTTTCATTCATCAACTCAAAACGGTCGAAAGAATAATTATCCGACAACCATTGGGAATAATCTTTTGAATCAGGACTGTCCCCAGGCTGTGTGTGGACGACTTTCCACTCTTTGAGCAAATCGGGATAAGTTCCTTGTTCTATTGATTCCACAAACGGTTTGTAGTCATCGGGATTCAGTTCAGCATCATGTTTTTTGTTGATGACGGGATATTCGTTTTCCCATTCATCCACTACGATATACTCAATTTTGGATGGGTCGTAGCCTTCGGGTGCGTTTTCATTGTCCCCAGGTCCGAAGCCTGAGACATATAAGTCGGTTTGAAAGAATCCATAACAAAAGCAACCACCAGGGCCTTTCGGTAATATATAGAAACGCAAAATATGTACCATAGGGTCATCTGTGGGTTCTTCAATGAACAGAGAATAATAATTGAGACAACATTGTAAATAAGAGTATCCAGACACGTGAAGCTGTCCGTCCTCCATTTCAAAAGAAAGATCATGTTTCATATTTTCGGGTTCCTCAGCTTCTTTCTCATCACCAAGAGGGAAATCACAAACACGAACAGTAGCATATTGGGTGTTGGAAAGTTCAAACAACATATCATCCCTCTTTGTAATCGTTCTAGTATCAGTATTCACAGATCTCGATGGTCCCTCTATGAATATCGGATAACTGCATCCTTTCGTTTTATCCACCGTGAAGAAAGGTCCTTCGTTACTACCGATTCCCTCTATCATCGTGAACAATTCCTCAAAATCACCCGTTTCAGTCTCTCTACCTACCAACCAAGTCCGCAGAGGGCGTTTCTGTCGTTCAAGATTTTCGTCTTTCAGCATAATGTTGTATGGGTAAATCCAAGGGCCATCGGTCAGCGTTCCCTCTTCCAAGACCTTTAGATTCAAAATGTCTTCACTATCGATATCATATGAAGTGAATGAATCGCCCGCTTTCAATGAAAAGTCATAGAGCAGATATTCCCTTTCGTCTTCTTTCGAATACACATACACCTTGTGGTCTTCTTCACGGAGCAAAGTGCCATCACGTTTCGGCCAAGGACATTGACTGCTTACTTTCATTGTATAATATATCTTGTCATCCTTTATCACTTCATCTGTTTTGAGGTTGTATTCAACAACTGACCAACAATCCGACAACCACATTGCGTAATCAGGATTATTGCCAGGCTGTGTGTGAACCACATACCAAACCTTTCTTTTTGAGGCGAGATTTCCTGATTCACTCCTCGGATTCACAAACGGCTTGTAGTCATCAGCCTCTTGTCCGTTCATCGACAATGACAGCGTTGTCATCATCAGCAATGCCAGAAATATGTTTCTCATCATATCTTGAGTATTTTTTGTTGATTTTTCACGAATTAATTATCACTTGTTCCAAGGTCATCTCTGGATTCATTTCGCCGAACACATCCTTCTTGATTCTTAGTTTTCGGTGCTGAACGGCAGAGATCGAGATGCAATAGATATTGCCGATGGTTCGGTTGCTCAATTGCAAACGAGTGAGGATGCAGAGCTGGATATCATCTTCAGTGATATCAGGATGGTCTTGTCGGATACGTGCGAACCGGTCACCGTCGATGACGTTGAGGGTGCGTTCTACCTCTCCCCACTCACGTGGAGTAAGGGATACATGGGTGGCTTTGCTGTCATTGAGTTTCTTCACCACTTCAGTCCGTTGGAGGATATACGATTGCAAGAAAGATATCACCTCATCAGCCTGTTGCAGCCTTTCTTTCTGCCTCTCCGTCTCTTGCTGCAACATGAGGTTCTTCTGCTCGTTGAGCCGCAATTCCTGTTCATTCCGTTCCGCCTCAAACATCTGTTTTTGTCTGGCGATTTTCAGTCGATATCGAGCCAACAGCCAACCGACGGCAATCAGCAACAACAGCACCAAGATGATGCCGATGAACATCCTGCGGTGCAATGACGACGTATAAGCCAACTGCTGCTTCTCGCGCTCCTGTTGCAAGATTCCCTGATAATATTCGTCTTTCTGCGCCAAAGCCTTGAAGTAGAGTTCTTCTGCCTGTTCGAAAGCGGAATCAATCATTTCCTCGGCTTCATCAGCGCCATATCGCAAAGCGGCAATCTTGGCCAGACTGCTTTGCACGATGTATGCGGCATGGACATCGTCGCCAGGAATCATCTGACGGTATGTGGCCTCAGCCTTGTCTAACGAGTCAAGACTCAAGTAGCACCGTCCTAACACTTGGAGTACACCTTGCAACAGATCAGGTGTAGCCAAAGGTTTCGCCCGTTGAGCGTAATCAAGTGCCTGACGATAGTCTTCCTTTGCCCAAGCAATGTTGGCAAGACTGGTGAGCGTCTGACATTGAAGGTCGGTCATGCTGTCCCTCGCTGCTATGTCATACGCCCTTTGAGTCAGTGACAATGCCTCGTTGAAAGAGCCTTCGGTATTATAAGCCAACTGCGAAGCGTAAGTACCTGCATAATCGAGCAGGATAACATGATTTCGCTCATCGTCGGGATGGTCCTCATACACCTCCACAGCATGCTTGGCCAGTCGCAATGCTTCCTCGGTATTGCTCCACGAAAGCGCTTCAGCCAACCGTTGGCAGGCAATGTAGCAAGTGTGCCAGTCATGTGTGGCCTCGGCCTTACTGACTGCATCGCGCAAGAGTGTTTCACCTTGCAACACACTATCGCAAGCAAGGGCTTGCTCAGCAGCCGTGAGACATTCCTTGGCGCTCATCGCATCAAGGTTGTCGTGGTTGGCTGTGCAGGCGAGCAATGCAGCACACATCAAGGTCAATATCAGAAATTGTTTGTACATCCCCATGTTGGTTGTTTCAGTTGAAGCGCCATGACGTTCGCATATAAAAAAACGAATCGTAACTCTGCGACATGATTATCTCAGTTGCAAAGTTACGATATTTTCACGTTGAATGTTAGTCTCACCTATGGAAAACTTCAAGTCCTTTTCTATTTCATAAGTACCAAAGAATCATAAGGATAGAAAAAAAGAGTCTTGTTGACCCATGGAAAAGAAAAGTCTTACCCATTGAAAATGGTACATATCACCACGCTAAAGAGTGGAAAGGACATGGAGCTCTCGCATCTATGGCATAGCAAGCACCATGCGATAGGCTATCTGACTAGCTTCTTTTGGTTGCCTTGTATCACTATGCCTTTTGTGTTTTCGTCAGCAGGTGTTCCGTTAATCTGATAGGTACGGTTGGAAGCAACTGATGCGGGATGTGTGATGACATTGACCCCTGTGGATTGACCAGTCAGACGTGCATATTCCTCTTTAGCGGCAGCCAAGTCAGCAAGGAACTCAGCGTTGGAGTGCAGAGTTGCCACACAAGCAGCGGCTAACATTCTAGACGCATCTACATCGCTCTGCCAATGGTAGCCAAGAATGACGCGGCTCTGTCCCCATTCATAGCCAAGTTTGAGAATGTCATTTTGATTTTCGGGATTCACTTCTGCTAAGAGCAAAGCCAGTCCCCATCCTCTGACAGTGTGACCTGAAGGATAGGAGCCTGCATTACGTTCAATTTCTTCGTCATCGGGATACGGCGTAGTTTCATTGAAACGAACGTATGGGCGTTTACGACTGTATCTAGCCTTGGGAAAAGATGCAGTGAGTCGTAAAGTGGGAACAGACATGTGCACCAGTCTGTAAATTGCTGGTGTTTCCTCCTCAGAGATAGTCATGCCGAAAGGCTCGCTAAAGAGAGCCGCCATTCTTTTCGGATCTTTGACCACATGACTGATGGCCATTTCCAATCGGTCAGTGTCAAGACGCTGTTGTTTGCCCCACATATACTGTGTGATGTCGTAAACGAACTGGGTGGATGTGGTGTCTGGTGGAGCTGGTAGGAAAAGCACTGCGTTGGGGAGTTCCTCTGCTGTCATGTAGGTCTCATATTCTTCTTGTGCAGAAAGACCTAAAGCAGCCATCATCGTGGCTACTACCATTGTGTAAAATCTTTTCATTGTATGAAATTTTTAGGAATTATTGATTTTCAAGCAAATTTACGTAAGAATGATATTATCAACTTTAATAACGTGAATTCGACGATAATAATTCATATTTAATTTTGATTTAATGATGTTGATATTAAAACATGAATGACCACAAATTTATCATGAATACAATCATGAATTAATATGGAAGGCGAAGCCTTTTTGAAATTACCGGAAATTCATTGAACTGACGTTATTTATACCGGTCAATCAGTTGTTGTGGAAGTCTGACGATGCAGATGTTCATTGAGCGTCCATCCTCAGAGAGCATGGCTGACTGTATTTCTATTTCTGTCCCGTCGGGTTTGAATGTAGGATGGACATGGTCGCGCGCAGTGGTCTTATGTCCAGCAGTCAGTAGAATTCGCTCCTTCGTATGTCGGTCGATTATCCACAATTCACGGGCGAAGTCGTCGCCAGCCACCCAATGACCATCTTGTGAGCCAGCGACATGCCAGAAATTGTCGCCATCGACTTGTCCTTCGAGTGTCAGTTCCCTTGTTCTCATATTGACCACAGCTATGCCAGTAGGATATTCCTTCGTACCTGCAGGTCCCCAATCATCGGACAAGGCGAACGATTCCAAGCCATCAATTTCCTTTTTCTCCCCCGAACCTATGGGACGGTGGCCGATGATGGCGATGACCAGTTCGTCAGCACTGATAACGGCTTCATGTGTCACCCAGTCGTGCTCAGTCTCTCGGTAGATAGGTCGAAGGTTGGAACCGTCTGCATTGACCATCCATGTGCGTTGGGGTGCTTTACCACCTGTTTCCCAACAGAAGATGACCTCACCTGGATGCCAAGGATTGCCCTGTATGTGACCTACTTTGAAATGTACGGCCACCACTGGTTCACTCTTACCCGTTTTGAGATCCATTTTGCCTATTCCACCAGGACCTGCACCCATGTGTCGTGGACCGAAATTCCCAGCTATAGGTTCTGCAATGGGCATCTTCCCTGCATAATCCTTGTCGAGTCGGAAATAGACAAACTCTTCGCTGCCATCAAGTGCCATATCCCCCTCACTGCACATATCAGACGGAATCACACCGCAAATGCGCTCATAGGCTTTCTTGTTTTTCAGTTTACCCCCTTCCGAGTCTTCAAACAGTCGTTCAAGATTCACTTCCACGACCTCCATGCCTGTACGATTTCCTTTTTTGTCATGAGCGACGCGCATGTGATAAAGTTTCATGGAACGTCGGGCCACACAGAGCATTCCCGTATAACCACCTTCGGTGATTTGCACAATGTCGCCAGTCTCCTCATTGACGGCCATAGCTTCGTTTTTCACTCGGTCAGACCGAAACACTACCCATTTACCATCTGAGGTCCATTGATTGTGGGTCTGATAGATTTTAGAATCGCCAGTACCACTTTTGCTGGTCAAAAACACCAATTCCACACCTGTTTTAGGGTCATTGATGACCTTACGCTCGGAAGGGAATCGTTTACCCATCTGTGCCATCATTGAAAGAGTAAACAGCATGATTGTGCAACAAATCATCAATTTCTTCTTCATACCTCAATTATGTTTTTCAATCTATTGCAAATGTATAAAAAACAATTAATATCAAAATCATGGTGAAAGGAATTTTGCTAATAAACAGTAAAAAAGAATGAAAAATTGGGGGGAGTCAAATGTTTCTTAGTAAATGTTAAAATGATGTTAAATATGCAAAATCCGTATTTGCATGCATATTAAAAGACAGTTTTCGGGCAATTTTCCGTATTTCTATGCAATGTCATATGCAAAAATGTTTCATGGATATGACATTATATAACATTGACCATTGACCATTGACCATTGGCTGCGCCTAAAATGCTCACGCTCGGCATAGCTCGAACAAGTTCGGCTCTGCACTCGCTTAATCGCATTTTTGAACATTGAACATTGAACATTGACCATTTGAACATTGAACATTGGCTGCGCCTAAAATGCTCACGCTCGGCATAGCTCGAACAAGTTCGGCTCTGCACTCGCTTAATCGCATTTTTGAACATTGAACTTTTTTAGTCTTTTTTATGTGAAAGGCGGCACATAAGATACCAGATGTCTATTCCTACGGTAAATGACGACGGATAGGCATTGGTGCCATCAGCAAGTTTGAAAAGTGGCGTGACGTTTTGTGTGTAATTGACAGTGACAGGCCCGATGCCTGCAGTCAGCAACCACTGCACCCCGACATGCGAGGTGTGAAGATGATGTTTATCAGATTTGTCTTCCCCTTTGTAGCGGTATTTATATTTGCTTCCGCCAGCATATAGTCCAAGTCCTGTCTGCAATGAGAGCCAACGCTTTGGAGTCTGGATTCCCACGAGCAACGGTATGCGTATGGCGTATAAGAAAAGGTCATTGTCATCCAGATGGGATGCTGATGGCACGAAATCTATGCGGCTATCCACGGCTTTTGCCAGATAGCCATTTGAGAAAGCATAGGTGTTGGCTATAAATTGCAGTCCCATGGTATAACCAGCAAGACCTCGGTAGAGGTTTCTTGAGAATTGAAGGAAGGTGACGCCGACTTCATTCTGCCTGAGAAAGCCGTTCCTGAGATGAAACGGTGACTGGCTGCCTTGCATCATGCCGTCAGACAATCGGGTGGAGCCAAGCCATACCATCGATGTCTGAGGAACATAACGTTCCTCGTCTTTTTCATAATAGCTGTTGTCGGCATTGGGAGCCATCAGCATCAATAAACCGCCCGCACTCCATGTCGACTTTTCTTCGGGAGATATTTTCTCTCTTGATTCCGTCTGCGCCATCCCTGATATGGTAATAATGGAGAACAGCAATATGATGACATGTCTCATATTCAAAAACGATAATATTCAATCCAAGCCTACAGTCTAAAACGATACCCTAAGTGAATGGTGATGAAGCGGTTGCGAATATTTTCAGGATTCTCGGTCTTGTCAATCTTAGTCAATCCGAAATAGTAGCGGGCATCAAGCTTAATGCTCTTGTATTCGTAGGAAAGCCCTATAGGAATACCGAAATCAATACTCTTGCAAATGTCGGTCTCAGATATCGTCCCCTTATATAAACGTAAATAGTCTTTTCCTGAGTAAATTCCGCCCTTTATGTCTTTTTTAAGAACAGTCTCTGTATCCGCCTCTAATTTATCATTTACCAAAACGCCAAACTGAACTCCTGTTTTAAAGGCCAGTCCCTTAATCATGGGAATGTAAATGTTGGCCAAAAGCGGAAAAACAAGATATTCGCTTTTTACTTTTCCTGAAACGTCAGTATATGAATGATAATCTTGACCTGTTTCATCTGTAACTAGTTGATATAATACTCCGTGCATTCTTGCACCTCCTTGAGAATATAAAAGGCCAAGCGAGAGTCCAACGAAATCATTGACTCCATACTCCATCTCAACTCCACCAGTTAAACCGAGCTTAGATTTGTAAACGCCGTTAGGATCATTGCTGAAGTCGGCGATGTTGATACCAGCAATAGGACTGATAGAGAATTTACCTACGGCATTCTGTGACATCACCACAGTTGCATAACAAGCAAAGAATGCCAAGAAGAATAGTTTTTTCATTTCATACAGGATTGATGAATAGTTACTTGTAAAACTCTTTCTCATGTTGATGATGGTTCTTATGTTGAATCGTTCACAACCTGTGGATTAATGAATGATTGAGGCAAAGATAATTATCTAGTCTCATTCATTAGTGAGGAATTTCCCGTCAGGAGTCATGCCCTCGACACTGATGAACATCTCGCGGCAGGAGGAGTTGTTGTAGAACTCGACCTTTGCCTTGCCCTCGCTGTCTGTTTTCACATCGGGCTGCCAGTAGAGCGTGCGGCGGAAATCCTCCATCGGCGGAATCTTGGAGTAGTCCTCCATCTGGAATTTGGACGGGATGTTGAATCCCTCGAAATGAGTGACACGAAGGCCCTTGGCGAGATTGAGGAAAGAGCGGTGAGTATAGCAATAGAGGACTACAGGCGACTGCTGTTCCACCTCGCTACAATGCAGGTGGGCAAGCATCGAGCGGGGGTCTTCAGAGATGTATATACACTTGAGTTCATCAAGACTGCCCGGCAGATCCATCGTGTTGGAGTTGTTGTCGCTGTAAATCCATTTCACGGGCATATATTGGCCTCTCACATTGAAATCCGTAATCGTGACGAACATATTGTCGATAATCCACACGATAGGACGGTTCTTATACGACAGTCCGTCACTATAGAGTTTCTTCCAAGGATGGGGTGGCATGTTGTAGTATTGGTCGTACAATCCGCTGGAGGGTTCGAACCATGTATCCAACATGGCGATGTAATCATTTGTGGAGAAATCCTGGTTATCGCCACCACCATTGGCTCCTAACGCGTATGAGATTTCAAGGTTCTCATCGCTGGTTTCTCCGTCTGCGCTTGATTCACTTTCACCTCTCTTCTTGGGCGATATGCGTTTATGATGTTGCGCACCGCTTGTCTCGTTGTCGTTTTTCCGCATCAGCGCCACCTCTGTCGGTTGTTTGCCATGAAAGAAACTGTTCTTGCTTGTCAGCCATTCCTCCACCGTCGGCATTATCCCGCCCTCGTCGGCGATGCGGTCCACCGCCTCGTCGCAGTCGTAGTAGATTAGGGAGAACTTGCGCGCGTCGGTCTCGTTGCCCCAGCTCGTCCTGTCCCAGACACGACCCTTGCCTTTGACCGTGACGTTCTTCAGCACATGGGTCTTCTTCGTGATGCTCACCCACTCTCCGTCATCCTTGTCGGTGATGTCCGTCCATTTGTGGGTTTTCTGCGGATCGACCTCCACCATCCGCGTCTCCAAAGGCGAGACGTAACGTCCCTGCGGCGAGAAGTGGCGGTCGATGCCGACGGTGTAGTTGACACTCTTGTCGCCGTATTTGGTGTTGAGCAGCAGTCTCCATTCCCCGTTGGCATCGGGAAGAACGAAGTTGTAATAGCCCGCGGAATCGGTGAGTGTCTCCGCCGACATGGACTGCCCCTCGTGGTTGTAGAGCGTGGCCTTGAGCGACACGCCGTTAACAGGTGTCCGTCTGCTTTTGGCACGCAAGCGTCCGAAGAGGTAAAGCTGGTCCTCGATGGGTTGGAAACGGTCGAACACCGCCTGTCCTGACATCAGCCGCCAGTCGTAGCGACGCCAGCCCTGCACCATCATCAGCAGGTCGGCCGCGCGTCGGTGTTCAGCGTCGTCAGACTCGAAATAGTATTCGGGATGTGCGATATATCCGCCCACCTCGCTACTTAAAAGCATCCATGTGCGGATGTCGCCCTCTCGCCCGTTCACCAACCCCTGTGCGTCGATGGCGGAGAAAGACAAGCTCGTGTTGGGCTCGCTCTGCAGGTTGAAGGTTACCTTGCCACAGGGCTTGAGTGCGTCCTGGGTATGCGTCACGCTGACGCTATCTACCGTCTCCTTCGGACAGATGAAGAACATGCGCTCGGCCATCACCCTGCCCTCGCTGTTGAACAGCGTGATGATGTTCACCCCCTCGGGTAGTCGGCCACGCTTGAACGTCACCTGCTTGTAGGATTCGGCTGTGAGGGTATCGCAGCGGACGAGGCTGCCGCCGTGTGTCATCACGTAGCCCAGTTTCCTGCCCAGCATGTCGTCAGTGGCTCTTATATCGACTTTCAACGAGGCCGTGTCCATCACATCGACAGCCATCGTGCAACCACTTGGTTTCACAAGGGGAAGTTCGAATGAGTGTTCCTTGCCTTTGATGTCTTTCACGACGGCGGTGAGGGGACGGTTTGTGGTATCGAGTATGAACAGACCGCAACCGTCGGCATTGCTCTTGATGGTTGCCATTTTACGGCCTGTGTCATCACGGACATAACCATCTGCAGCCAGTGGCATGCCGTCCTTGTCCATGATAGTGAATGCCACACGTGAGGGCAGACCAACAACGAGGTCGCCGCCCTCGGGATAGAACCGCACGGAGAGCGATGACTTGTCCTCCAGGTCTTCTTCGGAGTGGTCTTGGATAATGTCAACAACGTTGGTGTTGGCGTTGTCGGTCTGCTTCAGCCGTTCGTTGTTGAGGCGGTGCTTGTAACTGAGTTGGTCGAGCACCGGCGCGCTGTAGTCACCTTCGGTCTTTGGTGCCTTGAAGATGGGAATAACACGCGAGAAGCAGGCATTGGTGCCCCAGTTGGTCATGTAGCGGGTGTAGGCGCGCACCTCGTAGAAGCCAGTGGTCTGTATGCTGTCCACCTTGATGTCGCCGTGCGCCTCGCCGTTCTCGATGGGCAGTTTGCGCTTCTCCACCACGTCGCCAGAGGGGTTGAGCAGTTCGACGTAGAGCACATGGCTTAGGTCTGTGCGTTGCTCCGTGTCGCAGCGGACAACGTAGGCCTTGAACCAGATGGTCTCGCCTTTGAAGTAGCCAGTGTTGTCGAGATGAAGATATACTTTTTCCTGAGGGTAGTAGCGGCTGAACCTCATGGCATGCTTGATGTAGGCGAGGATATTCGCGCTTTGCTGTTCATTGCCCGTCGTCATGGCGGGTGCATAGGCCTCCTGCCCACGGGAGTCCGTGTGCTTCTGCCCTGTCTGTGCGTATGTCCTCAGCGAGAGGCATAGGAAAAGGGCAATGAGGAAACCGAGCCGACTAATCATGGATATCGATTGGTTGTATATGTTATCTTTTTGTGCAAGTTACAACTTTTCCGTTAAACCAACGTGTTTCTTTTTAATTTTAATTGCTGCTGTCTTTCTTCTTAGTGTTGAATCTGTAGATGAAATGGAGCATGATGTAGCGATGGAGGATGTTGGTGATGCGCTCATAGCGTGAGGAACCGTATGCGGCGAAGAACACATCACGGTTCTGGTTGAGGATGTCGTAAGCCTCGAGTTCCAGACTGACCTTCTGGAGGTTCCTCCTCACCGACATGTTCCAGAGACTCGTGGTTTTGTTCATCTCGCTGTAGGCATATCCCCAACCGCTGACATTGTTGATGGAGGATTTGAACGCCCATTGCCCTATCTTGTAATCTGCCTCCAAGCCATATTTCAGGTTGAAGGCATTGACACGTTGGAAATTGGCACTCGCGCTGGATGAACGCTGGTATTCGAAATACACTTTTGATGATAAAGTCAGTCTGTTGACACTCAATTTATAATCTATCCCCTGCCCCAGACGGTAGTTGTGTACCAACCTTTTGACCGCCGCCTCTTCCGAGGCTTCCATACTGTAATCCGCCCTATTGGTCCAATACATCAAGAAATCGTAACTTAATTCATGGGTAAAGTTTCCACGATAGAAATATCTGCTTAGGCCAGCATCGGCCCTGAACATATCGTTGCCATTGATGTTCATAGGCTTGGAGTGCCTTACGCCTGTCGTCTTGTCATATTGGCGGAAATAGGCGACATCGTTGCATTGGAGGTCGTATGACAACCTGACGTTAATACGCATGTCAGGTTTGTTGGGCCTCCATGTGAATGATGTGACGAAGGAATGAAGCGAAGTGCGTTTGAGGTCGGGATTGTTCTCCGAGATGCTCAGGGGGTTGGAGTCGTCTGTGATGTTGATCATCCACAGCATGGATGGAAGGTTTTCTTGGTAATGGTAAGAAAGTTCTAAAGAACGCTGGTGCCCGCTTCTGAAGTTGAAGGTTGTTAATACTTCGGGGACAAACTTGTGGCGGGTGGCAAGTGTGTCCATCATACTGTTCTCGTACCTTAACCTCTCGTTGGAATGCTTCAAGGGCACACTCAGGTTGAAATGATATTCGGCCTTTTCCTCCCTTTTCAGTTCATAATCATAGCCGAGTGTGAAGGTGTTTTCGCTTTTCCGGTTGTGGTAGAGGTGGCTGTTGTTAGGGTCGAGCGTGGAGTAAAGTTCAAGAATGGACGGCAACTCGCCTAAAGGATGTGAGGTACCGGCTTTCCAGTCGTCGAGCAAATGGAGAAGGAAGAGCGAGCGGTTGTCTTTTTCGGAATTGTATTCGTACTTGTAAGAGGCTGTCAGCGATGAGCAATGGTCAAGCTTATATCGGTAACTTGTGGCGATTTGGTAATCATTGGTCTTGCTGTAGTTGTCAGTGTAGTGGTTGTTGAAATCGATGTCTTTGTTCTTGTCTGCGATATAATTGATAGTTCTTTGGTTGTAGTTGTGTCCTTTTCTCTCCACGAATCTACCGATGAGGTTGATAGTCAGTTCGTCATTGGTGTTCCTTGGCTTATAAGTCTTGCTGACGTTGACGGAGATGTTGGTGTTTTGCCCGTCATTACGATTTTGGTGTTTTGTACGGGTGATGCCATATAACTCCAAGGTGTGGGTCAGTTCGGGCGACAAGAGGCTGTCCACCCATGACTCGCCTAACATGTCGTTGACATCAGTGTTGAAATTAGCGCTCGCATTCTGTTCATTGCCGTTGGCGCGTGAGAAACGGATGCGCGGGGAGACGGAGAAATTCCACACCGTGTTGCCGAAGAATTCCATGTCATGGGAGGTGGACAGTTCGAAGTTGTAGCTGTTGCGCCTGTTGTTGGAACGGTTGAACACGTCGCCATTGGTGTAGTAGGTCTGACTGCTGGTCTTGGTCCATTCGTATTTGTCGGAGTATCTCGCATTGAGCTCTCCAGATAGTTCGTACAGTCCGCGAGGGTGGTCAAGGTTGTATCTCAATTCAAGCGCGTCAGTCACATGCTCCCCACTGCCTATCCAGGAATTGCTATTCTGCGACTCGTTGATCCGGTCATAAATGCCGTTGACATTGTTGGCGGTGACGGTGGCAGACAAACGGCTGACCTGTGAGAACCTCAGGCCAAACAACTTGTAACGGTAACGCTTGTCTGTGCCTTGCCCTATGTCGAAATTGCCGGCGAAGAAATGCTCGTATTCCTTTTTCAGACGCACATCCATCACCAAGCCTTTCAACTCACGCTCTCTTCTGATGAACGAAACGCTGTCGGGGGTCTTCTCATAGACCTTGACACTCTTCACCATGAAAGTCGGCAGGTTCTTCAGAATGGTATGGCGGTCGTTGTTGAAGAAGTCCTTGCCGTTGAGTAGCAGGGCATGAACCGCCTGGCCGTTGGAATAGATGGTGTTGCCATTGATTCTGAGGCCTGGCATTTTACTCAGCAGTTCTTCGAGCACCGCGCCATTCTGCATCTTGAAAGCGTCGGCGTTGTAGATGAGGGTGTCCTTGTCGAAATAGAACTTCACTTTCGTGGCCACCACATCCACATTGTCGAGCATCACATTAGGCATACCGTCATCAGGTTCCATGGCCAGCGTTCCCACATCGAGGTCGGCCTGTCGCCCTTTGATATTGGCGACGACGGGATAAAAAAGGGTTTTATGGCGTGACGCTGAACAGCGCAGGATATAGTTGCCGTTTTCCGTGAACGGTAAGCTGAACCTGGCGTAGTATTTCGATTTATTGTTGGCCCTTTTTGTTGAATACAAATTGCAGCTCGTCTGCGCTATCACGACACTGTCGGATGCCCTGAGCAGTTCCACCTTGGCCATCAACAGTTCGCGCGTCGATTGGTCGATGATGTTTCCCGTCACATACTTGTTCTTCTGTGCCTGGGCTGAGATGCACAGACAAAGCGAAAACAATATGGGGAAAAGACGGGAAAACATAACGTTTATTTAAATTCCACTTAAGTTTCGGAAGTTGTTATGAGTTAAGAATTAAGAAAAAAACTATTGTCCTGTGTCATTAGTGAGGAACTTGCCGTCAGGACTCATGCCCTCGACGCTGATGAACATCTCGCGGCAGGAGGAGTTGTTGTAGAACTCCACTTTCGCCTTGCCCTCGCTGTCTGTTTTCACATCGGGCTGCCAGTAGAGCGTGCGGCGGAAGTCCTCCATGGGCGGGATTATGGAGTAGTCCTCCATCTGGAAGGTCTCGCACTCGCTGTAACCCTCGAAGTGCGTGCGGCGGAGGCCTTTTTGCTTGAAGAAATACTTGGGATGGGTATAGACGAGAACGATGCCAGGTTGCAGCGATGAAAGTTCGTCGGAGAGGATGTACTGCGACAGGAATTTCTGGTCATCAGTGATATATACCGATTTGACCTCGTCAATAAATGTGGGCAATGACACAGCCGCACCAAGGCAGTTGTCATTGAAGACACTCAGCGTTCTCCTGTTGTATCCCGTGATGGAGCAAAACGAGTTATCCACTATCCACACGACAGGTTTTCCCCTGTATGTAAGGCCATCACCGTAGATGATATTATAACGGGAGGACATCAATGGTGCTTCAGCTTCAGCTTCGATACTTTTCAACACTTCAAGGTTTTTCTCAAGGACGTCTCGGTCGTTATTTTCTCCAAATTCCTCCACACGTGCCACCCGAAGGTAAATCTCGTTCGGGTTTTCCTCTCCGTCGATGAGGTTGTTCTTCGACTTCAGCCATTCCATGACGGTGGGCAGCATCTCCCCTTTGTCAAGATACGCCTCGGCGTCTGCGTCAGCGTTGTAGTATAGTGTGGCGTGGCGTCGCGCGTCCGTCTCGTCGAACCACGAGGATTTCTTGAAATCACCCCAGGGACTCTTGCCTTTCACTGTCACGTTCTGCAGCACATGGTTCTGTTTGGTCATCAGGATGGGTGTCTCGTCTATCTCCATCAAAGCGCTGCGATAGACCTTGGCGGTGTCCACCTCAACCTGCCTTGTCTCGTATGGCGACAGCCATCGGCTGGCGGGTGAGAAGTTGCGGTCGATGCCGATGATGTAGTCCTGTGGCTCGTCATCGTATTTAGACCTCAGCTGCAGGTTCCATTCCCCGCTGATTTCGGGCAGGGTGAAGAAATACTTCCCGTCCACTCCCGTCGTGAAGGACGCCTTCATGTTCTCGCCTTTGCGGTTGTAGAGGTAGGCTGTGATGTCCACGTTCTCCACAGGAAATCTCTTCTTCTTGGAGCGCAGATGCCCGTGCAGGTACATCTGGTTCTCGATAGGCTCGAACCTGTCCCATTCGGCCAGCCCG
>Ga0247609_10001069_pt1 | contig 34257 bp, 27 predicted proteins | sample 172DNAGHGlowgp2_FD_193487 | JGI IMG/M metagenome (GOLD analysis project Ga0247609, IMG submission 193487) | Sheep rumen microbial communities from Palmerston North, Manawatu-Wanganui, New Zealand - 1728 DNA GHGlow gp2 | ecosystem: Host-associated > Mammals > Digestive system > Stomach > Rumen ... | reverse complement strand
GTATCGAACCAGTCTTCCATTGACTCTCCATCATAAGAATAGAGAATATGAAAGTCGTAAACATCTTGATTGTTTGTTGTGATCTCGTCATTGCTTTGTCGCCTCTCTTTGCATGACGGAAGACAAAACAATAGGAAAAGCAGGGCTAGTAATGGTAATCTTTTCATGGTTGGATGTTTATTTGTGGCGAATATTTATTCTCTATTCTATTCGGTGTTCAATGACTATACTATCCCCTGTAATCTTTGGGCCAGGATGGTATTTAAGATTGATTTTGTGTTCGTACCATTCGTTTTCGTAAAGATAATCTATGGTATCTTTAAGTGTAATGGTGTTGTAACGAGCTGGGCCATTTTCAATCTCGAATGTACATTCTCCATCTACTACACCCATTATGTGAATTGATACACTTGAAGTCCAAGTCGTTGTGTCGGATGCAGATAATATGATATTACATGGCTTTGAAACATCTTTTATCACATATCTATCCATGCTGTGATTATAGGAACACGAATTCAATATGGCAACAAATACGGCGAGAATATATACCAGTTTCTTGCTCATGTTTTTCCTTTGGAGTGAAAAAAAGTATCGCAAAGGTAGTGAACTTTTGCGATACTTTTTCTTTTTGGCTTGAAAAACTGCTTTTTCTTTAGATGAAAACCAAAAGTAAAGTGATGGAAAGAATCATTAGAAAGATGAAACTCACGCCGTGTATGCCTTCGCGGTTCTCGGTTTTCGGGAAGATTTTGGTTCGATAGGCGAGAAATCTCGTGATGAAATAAACCGCTGTTATTAGTGCAACAATGATTAAAATCACCCAAAGGCTTTCCAACCATTTGAAAGGTTCTTTCTCGATAAGCCATGTGAGAATGTGCGAGGCATACAAGGCAGCAGCGTTTGTAGCCGCAGTTACGAAAAACTTCGCTATGGAGCCTTTTTCGTTACTAAAGATATGAACATCTTTCAGTTTTCCCATGGTTTAGGCGTTTTCCAGCTTGTCATTCGAGCCCAACACATTCACAATCTTGTGGATATAGAGTTTCTTCATGCTGTCGCGGGCGGGGCCGAGGTATTTGCGCGGGTCGAACTCGGCGGGCTTCTCGGCCAAGGCCTTGCGGATGGCGGCGGTCATGGCGAGGCGGCTGTCGCTGTCGATATTGATCTTGCAGACGGCGCTCTTGGCGGCCTTGCGCAGCTGCTCCTCGGGGATGCCGACGGCAGCTTTCAGCGCACCACCATATTTATTAATGGTGTCCACTTCGTCTTGCGGCACCGACGACGAGCCGTGCAGCACGATGGGGAAGCCGGGCAGCTTCTTCTCGATGGCTTCGAGCACGTCGAAGGCCAACGGAGGCGGCACGAGGCGGCCCGTCTGCGGGTCGACGGTGCACTGCTCGGGCGTGAACTTGTAGGCGCCGTGCGAGGTGCCAATCGAGATGGCCAGGGAATCAACTCCGGTCTTGGTCACGAAGTCGATGACTTCCTCGGGCTTGGTGTAGTGACTTTCGGCGGCGGAAACTTCTTCCTCAACACCGGCCAAAACGCCCAATTCGCCCTCCACGGTCACATCGTATTGGTGCGCGTAGTCGACGACCTTTCTCGTCAGGGCCACGTTTTCGTCGTAGGGCAGGGCCGAGCCGTCGATCATCACCGACGAGAAGCCCATGTCGATGCACGACTTGCACAGCTCAAAGCTGTCGCCATGGTCGAGGTGAAGCACGATTTCAGGATGGGCGCAGCCGAGTTCCTTGGCATATTCCACAGCGCCTTGGGCCATGTAGCGCAGCAGGGTCTGGTTGGCGTAGTTGCGTGCGCCTTTCGAAACTTGCAGGATGACGGGCGACTTGGTTTCGACGGCAGCCATGATGATGGCCTGCATCTGTTCCATATTGTTGAAGTTGAAGGCCGGGATGGCATAGCCGCCATCAACCGCCTTGGCGAACATTTTACGGGTGTTCACGAGTCCCAATTCTTTGTAGTTGACCATTTTATTGTTGTTGAAATTGTTGATTGTTTAACTGTTTAATTGTGGGCCGATGGCTAATGGCCTATAGCCTATGGCTCGCTTCACCCAAGGTGTGATAATAATACCTTTGGGTGTAGCGTGCCATAGGCCATTGGCTATCGGCCATAGTTATTCCCTGCAAAAATAGAAAAACCTTTCCAATAATTCTCACTTGACGCTCACTTTCTTGCTGCAGCTCCCATTTTCGGTGCTCAACTTGACGATGTACAAGCCGGAAACAAGTCTGCCCAAGTCTAACGAAACCGTTTCGCCTTGGCGCAGTTGCCCGACGATTCTTGTCATCATGAGCTCGCCCATGAGGTTGTAGACTTCAACAGTGGCCCTGCCTTGCAAACCGTTGCCCATCACCATGTTTACTTTGCCCTCGGTGGGGTTGGGGAAGAGGCTGAAATCGACGGCATGCCATTCGGGTGTGGAATAACCGATAAGGCTGATTCTCTTTGTTTTAGGCTCTGCTGAGCATCCGTTTTCAGCCGTCACCGAAAGTGTTACCTCGGCATCGCCTTCATGGAGATTCCAAAGGACGTCGACCTCGTTGCCGTGATGGTAGATGATACCGGCCTCGGCAGGCTCAAGCTCCCAAAGGAGCGACAAACCTTCCTGGTTTTCAACGGAATAATGGCTGACATGTTGCTCGTATTTGTTGACTATGCTGTCACCAATGATTTCGCCCAAATTGATTTCGTCCACGAAACGAATCTGGGTTGAACTGACGATGGTGTCGTTGCCGAAAGCTGAAAGGGTCAGTGTTACACTCTCGTTTGCCAAGTCTTGACTCCCAGGGAAATAGGTCGGGTTTGCGATAGTGTCATTATCGAAATGGCCGTCGCCGTCGGTGGTCCACAACACGGCATCACAATCGTAGGCGTAGGCACTTTTAAGTTCGATGGCCGACTCGTCGCAAGCAATCATGTCGTCGCCGGCGTATGCGATGGCGCGATGCATGGGAGGGAAATAGAGATGGTCGATCTTGTACTCGAAACTGACCATGCTGTGTTGGCGGAGGCCAATGGTAACCATCTGACATCCAGCGCGGAAGATGGGATCGATGCGTGTCCAACCCGTGGTGTTGCCATAGGTTTGGGTCTCGTTGCCTGAAGGCAGTTGCTCGATGACCGACATCTGCGCAAAGCCTTCGTCTTTGACGTAAAGCGACATGGTTGCATCGTGAGGCAGAACGCGCCCGTTCATGCTGATTTTCAGTGTGGCCGCTTTGTTTCTCGGTAGTGTAATCATTAAGCAGCGGTCGCCTTCGGCAGCGTCGTCTGCATAATAGTCCCATGGGTAGTTGTGGTCGTTTTGCCAAGTGAACAACGGGCAGAGTGTGTCGGTCTCAAAGGTCTCATAGAGGCCACCGTAGGGGACGATGGTATCGAGGAAAAGGCGGTTTTGTCCCGACTGAAGTTCGATGCGGGTTTGCAGCCAGGCTTCTTTGATTTCGTTGGCCATGGCTTTGATTTTAAAGGTGAAAGACCGCGTTTCGCCACCTTCCAAACCGTCAAGTGTGTCGTTTATTTGCGTTACGCTGACAAAAGGCGCTTTGATGTTCAATTTCACATCTACGGGTTCGCTCTTGGCGTGGCCGGTATTGCTCACGGTTGCAGTGAGATAGGTGACGGTGTCGGTCAGGTGTATTGCGGGTTGGTTGCCTTCCGCAAACAGCCGGAAACCGGGGCTGATGCCGAGTATCGGGGCGGCCACGGTTTGCTCAAACTCAATCTCTTGTTGGGTGGTGCCGTTGTCGAGGAGGAGCTTGAACGTGAGCATGGTTTGGTCGGGGATGTCGGAGGTTATGTTGACGCGCAAGGCATTGTGAAGGGTGGTGTGGCTGTCGGGCGATAAGTTCGTGCAAATCGCGCTGCCTTGGGTGATCTCTACATAAGGTGAATCGCACGAAAGTTTGATCTCGGTGCTTTCGGCAAGGCCCACACCGGCGTTGTAGAGCATCAGGTCGATGCTCGCGGTCTCGTTGTATTCAAGCTCGCCGTTGCTGTTTTCGTCGTGGATGCTGAAGTTTTCCAAAACCATATAGGGTCCTGACGAGGGGATGATGGTCACGTCCTGCTGGTAGCGGATGCGGTTTTGCTTGGTCACGGTCACTTGATAGCGTTGCCCGGGTTGCATTACGGGTAAGGCAAAGGTCATCGGCTGGCCCGTTCCTCGCGCCACTTGGAGGATTTCTCCATCGCGGGCGATACAGACTATGGCGTTTTCCTCAACGGGGAAAGTGATTTCCCTTTGGTCTTCGGTTTGATAAGGAGCAATGGAAATCTCCATGCGTTGCGGCACTTCGGTATGAAGGTTCAGATAGGTGTCGCCCAGATAAGAGAAAACGTTCAGCGTCTTGTCCACTTTTATGGTGTCGGAGGCATAGGGCAGGAAGGTCTGCTGGCTGAGGAAAAGCTTGCCCGCGACAAGTGAGTAGGATGGATAGGTGAAATCAGGATGGGCCTGACTGCCCAATGTGGGCATGAAGTTGGGCCAAATATGGTCGAACATGCCCCATGAGACCAAGTCGTTGTAATGGGAATAGGTGACACTGTTGGTTCCGACGACGCCAATGGCTCCTTTTTCTTCTCTGAGAAAGGCCTCTGAGATGCACATGGGGGACGACCAATTGTCCCAAAAGTCGTTGGTCAGGCAGCCGATGGAGAATATGAATGTTGGCTCTTCGTTTTGTATTAAGGAAATTTGGTTGCGGTGAAAATAAGGGCTTCCCCAACTGTCCTGGTTTGAATGGTCTCTGTAAAGGGTCAGGAAACCGCCTTCGCTCATGGCCTCTATCAGAGGTTGGTTGTCGCTCATGTGTCCCCAATTGTCCAATCCTCCAATGGTTGCAGGAATGTATTGTGTGCCATTAGGCCCGAAATAGTTTAAGACAGCCCCTGTGTTGAAGGCCGTTGACCAGATGGAATCAGGCGGTGTGGCATCTGGGTCCATTTGGTTATACACGAGATAAAGGTTTGCCGGGTGCTTGCCAAGCTGGGTGCGCCAAAAGCCGTCGACGCTTTGTGATGTGATCAAGAACCATTTGTTTTCCTCGTAGCCGGAGGTGATTACGGGATGGTCGTAGTAATGAGGGTCGGTGGGAGGATTTAACTCAAAACCAATAAGCTTTTTTACTTGCTGTTGACAATCTTCGGCATTGTAGACCGTCATGCGGCTGATGGCCAAGTCAGGGATGCTGTCGCCGTTCATGTCGGCAAAAGGGTTGTCTGTGGGGTATCGGTAATCATTATAGGTATTGTTGGGCATCCGGTAGATGTAAGGCTTGAGGCCAAACTCCGGCTGCGTGTTATGGTTTCCGCCAAACAAAAGCACTGCCGCAGGCGGTATCGCCCAGTTGTTGTAGGCGTTGACGATGTAGTTGCGGATGCTGTCGGGCGCGTTGCCGCCGCATTCTGCCGTACTTGCCACCTTGGTGAGGATGCCCTGGCGCAGGCGAAACTGTTTCAATGTGTCGGCCCAAGCCAAAAAGGCGGAGTCGTCGGGCGCGATGATGAGGTATTCGCAGCCTTCCTCGCGGTTCCGGATGGCTTCGTTGAGGAAGTCGTGATAATGCGCTTCGGGCAGCATGTCGCTGTTGATCACCAAGTCGCGCAAAATGCCGTCCCAAGCCAGATTGCGGTAACGTGTGTCGCCAAACCGTCCGTTGCCACCTTCAAAGCTGACTTCGATGTCCATGTCGTAAATCACCTCCAACGTTTTTTTCACGGGGTTGTAGCGGAACGGTGTCACGCTGAGCAGCACCACGTCGAGACCACGGATTTGGGTGGCTTGGGCAATGGAGGCATTGCTGGTGGGATAGTTGGAGTCTTTGCCGAACACGTCCATGTCCCAATGCAAGGCTGGCTTTTTGTCCTCGTTGTTCATTTGCAAGGGCGCGGCTGGCAACAGGCGGATGTCAGTCAAGGTTTGGCTCGCCTTTTCCTTGACTATTATGTTTACGGAAGCCCCTTGTGGAACGGCGATATATCGGTTCTCGAATGGCAGGTTGGGCTTGCCCTCGGCATTGGACGCAAAGCAGCCTTTCAGGATGATTTCCTGGCCCTTGGCCTCACCGTCTTCAACGGCGGCAAGGCCCAATTCGGGAATGGCGTAGCGCAGCGAAAGCCCTGATGCGCTACTCCGCTCGATGCTGAAGCCTTGTGGCGCGTCGGTGCGGAAATGGTAATGGTTTTGGGCGTTCAGCGCACTCATGGCAAACATGATGATAAAGGTGGTAAAAAGCCGTTTCATGATGAAAAACAATTGATTGAAGTTGCAAAAATACAAAAAGAAACAAATCCGCCAAACATTTTCGACGGATTTTTCTCAAATATAATGTATATCGCGATTAATATAAACAGCAATTAATATAAACCGCTGTTTACATATCTTCAATCGACAAGCCTTGAAGCGTTAGCTGATACTTCCCAAAACTGCTTGCGGGCAGGGCTTTGACCCTTTCCTCAAGTGTTTTCGGATTGATTTTTTCGGCATTGCGCTTGATTTCGACCACGATGCCCGTGTGCTCGAATTCGTTCAGCGCAATCATGTCGATTTCGTTGCCGCCTTTGCGGTCCCACCAGTTGCCGGCCATCGTGAATTGGCCCGACTCCATCGCCTTGGCTTGGAAATATTGCTCCAATGTCCTTCCTGAAAACCGTTCGTAATATTTTCCGATGTTTTGTCGCAAGGCTGCCATCTGTTGCGTTTCAATCAGCGATTGGTAGGGCAGGATGAAGCGGAACCAAAAGCGCAAAAACTGGTCTGAAATCTCGTAGGCCGTCACCTTGCTGTTGGGTTTGGCGAGCAGAGGCTTCAGGCGCTTCACGAGCATGAAGTTTTTCTCCAAGTTCTGCAAATACACGCCCATGTCCTTTTGCATGGCACCGTCAATTTCGCTGCGTTTGGTCATGCCGGCAGCAATCAGTTGTAGCACAGAGAAATAGGTGTTGTTTTCGTCGCTGAACTCTTGGCTCATCAGGTCGCGGCCTTCGGTGAGGAAATAGGAATCAGGGCGGCAAACGTAGTTGAGCATCTTCTCCTTGGTGTAGCATTGCGCGTCCATGAGCAACTCTACGTATTTGGCCACGCCGCCCGTAATCATGTAGAGGCAGAGCAGGTCTTCGTTTTTGTAGTTGGGGCTGTGGTCGCGCAATATTTGCTTCAGCACCTCGATGCGGAAGGGGAGGAGGGTGAACTTCGAGGTGGGGCGGCCATAGAGCGGCTCGTTCTCGTCCTCGAAGATGCGTTTCATCAGCGACTGGATGCTGCCCGAGGCCACCAAGTGCAGGTGCGATTCCCTGTGGTAACGGTCCCAAAGGTCTTGTATCTCGCTGAAGATGGCGGGATTCACTTTTTGGAGGTTCTGGAACTCGTCGAAGAAGACGGTGAACTGCCGTTGCAGCGACGCTTTCATGATGACCTCGAACAAGTCGCGGAAACGGCTGATTTGGCCAAACACCTCGATGCCCAATTGCTCTTTGAGCGTCTGCTGGAACTTGGAGCAAAGCACCGCCTCGCTGTCTTTCGAGACAAAGAGATAGGCCACGTCCTTGCCTTCCAAAGCCTTGTTAATCAGCGAAGTCTTTCCCACGCGGCGACGTCCTGTCAGCACGGTGAACACTGCCGACCTTTCGGCTTGTTTCTCGCTTTGCAGCAGTAGCTCCAGCTCCATTTCCCTGTCGTAGAATTTCATAATATTAACGGTTGTTTATATAAATCATCATTTACATTTGCGCTGCAAAGATATGAAAAAAACAAATCCGCCAAATAATTTCAGCGGATTTTTCATGAGGTTTTGTCGTTGTAGAGACGTGCCATGGCGCGTCTCTACCGGTTGACGGTTAATCTTGTGCCAAGAACGGATACCCGTAGGCGGCAGCAGGAACGAAGGTGTTCTTGATGGCGCGGGGGCTGGTCCAGCGGATGAGGTTCCAGAGGCCACCGGCCTTGTCGTTGGTGCCGCTGGCGCGGGCGCCGCCGAAGGGCTGCATTCCGACTACGGCTCCCGTGGGCTTGTCGTTCACGTAGTAGTTGCCTGCCGCGTGGCGCAGCTTGTCGTTGGCAATCTTCTGGGCCTTCAGGCAGTTGCCGAAGAAGGCGCCGGTGAGGGCGTAAGGCGACGATTGGTCGCAAACGTCCAGCATTTCCTCAAACTTGTTGTCGTCGTAAACGTAGATGGTGATGATGGGCCCGAAGATCTCTTCCACCATGCTCTCGTAGTTCGGCACTTTGGCGAGGATGACGGTAGGCTCCACGAAGTAACCCACGGTCTTGTCGCAATTGCCACCGAAAACGATCTCGGCGTCGGCGCTGGCTTTGGCACGGTCGATGTAGCCCTTGCAGTTGTCGAACGAAGCCTCGTCGATGACGGCGTTGACGTAGTTCGAGAAGTCTTTCACATCGCCCATCTTGATGGTGCTCATCATGTCGCCCATGCGGTTCTTCACATCGTTCCACATTGAGGCGGGGATGTAGGCGCGCGAAGCGGCGCTGCACTTCTGGCCTTGGTATTCGAAGGCACCACGCACGATGGCCACGGCCACTTCTTGCGGGTCGGCGCTGTTGTGGACGAAGATGAAGTCCTTGCCGCCGGTCTCACCCACGAGGCGCGGATAGGCCTTGTACATGTCGAGGTTTTGGCCTGTGGTCTTCCAGAGGCTCTTGAAGGTACCCGTGCTACCGGTGAAGTGGATGGCGTTGAAGTTCTTGTCCTTCAAGGCCACGCCGCTGATGACGCTGCCCTTGCCAGGCAGGAAGTTGACGACGCCAGCGGGAAGGCCGGCTTCCATGAAGATGCGCATGTCGGTGTAGTTCGACAGCAGGGCAGTGGTCGAGGGCTTCCAGATGGTGGTGTTACCCATCAAGGCGGGGGTCATGTTCAGGTTGGAGGCGATGGAGGTGAAGTTGAAAGGCGTGATGGCGAACACGAAACCTTCCAACGGACGGTATTCGGTACGGTTCAGCTGGTCGTTGGCCGAAGCGGGTTGCTCGGCGTAGAGCTTGCTGGCGTAGTAGTTGTTGTAGCGGAAGAAGTCGATGGTCTCGCAGGCGCTGTCGATTTCGGCTTGGAAGCAGTTCTTCGACTGGCCGAGCATGGTGGCGGCGTTGATGCGGGCGCGGTACTTGGTGGCCAGCATCTCGGCGATGCGTGCCATGATGGCGGCGCGCTCGTCCCAAGGCGTGTTCTCCCAATCGTGCTTGGCGGCTTGGGCGGCGTCGATGGCCATGCGGACTTCCTTCTCGCCCACCTTGTGGTAGCGGGCGATGACGTGCTTGTGGTCGTGAGGCATCACCACCTCGCCCATGTCGCCCGTGCGGACTTCCTGTCCGTTGATGATGGCGGGGATTTCGACGATTTCGTTGGATTGTCTTTCAAGTTCTTTCTGGAGCTCGATGCGCTCCGGACTGCCCGGACGGTAAGCCTTTACCGGCTCGTTTTCGGGCTTCGCAAAAGTGATCAGTGCGTTGTTCATTATTCGATATTTAGGATTTAAGATTCAAAATTCGCGGTGCAAATATAGTAAAAATCGTTGCGAAAAACTTCGTTGCGAAAAATTTCGTATAAGTAGGCTCTATTTTGCAGACTCAAAAAGGCTGTCCAATGTGACCGTTCTTTGGAAAATTCCGCTATGTAGTCCGTATTTCAGGCCGTAGGTGGTAACGAGGGTCATCTGCACATTGTGCGTCCTGCTCACATGGCCAATCACCCATTGCAAGCGTTCACGAAGTTTGGCCTCATAATCGTTTTTGACTTCAAACTGAGTGCTGACGAACTTCATCTCGCAGAGGTTGATGACACGGTCGGAACGGCTGATAATCAAATCGATTTGCATTCCTTTTTGGCCTTCCATGCCTTGCAGTGTCCAAGGGGCGTTGTCGGAACTGACTCCGCTCACACCCAGTGCGGCTTTTATTTGTTCGACATGGGCCAAACACGCATTTTCGAATGCCCGACCGCGCCACGTGTTGAGGCCAGGCAGGTTTTCATTGTCGCGCCAGAAATGCTCCTTTCGCCCGCGGCCCTCCACTTGGTCGAGATAGAAGAGGCAGAACGGGTCGACCAAGCGGTATCGCAGGTTCCGCTTGTTGTTCTCAAAAGGCTTGTAACGCTCAATGAAATCGCTGGCTTCCAAGGCATGAAGTGTCTGTGAGAGCGATTTGCCCGCCACGAGTCCCGTTTTTTCTGCAATTTCCTCACGGCTGTAGCCGCTTTGTCGTTTGGCGAGAAGGCGGATGATGGCCTTGTAGGGTTCAGACGACCTGAACAAGGAGTTGAACAACCGCTCAAACTCGTCTTTCAGTTTGGCCTTGCGGTCGAAATAGAGGCTGTCGATGACTTGTGCCAAACTAAGGCCGGGCTGGATATAGCTGAGATACATGGGTATGCCTCCGACGGCCATATAGAGTTGGAGTATGTCGTAGCGCGACAGGGTCACGTCTTGCGATTGCAGCAGTTGCTCGGTTTCACGAAGGGTGAACGGCGAGAGTTGTATCTCGGCATTCACGCGGTCGTAGAGGCCACCATACGAGTTGACGAGGTTGTCTTGGATCCACGATGTGGCCGACCCGCACACGATGAACATCAGGTTGTCTTGCCCAGCACCCCAACCGTTCCAAGAATCCACCAAGCAATTTTCAAATTTATTTACCCGTGAAACGTTATTTTTATATTTTCGTGGGTAATTATCCATTGCTTATTTACCCACGAAATTGAATTTTGTAGTTTCGTGGGTAATTTTGTTTTGTTTTTCTGCAAAAAAACAACTATTTCATCCGCTTCACTACTTGAAGCAGATGCGTGTGCTCGTTGCGTTCCTTGTTGAAGATGCCTGTCTGGTCGAGAAAGTCGATGCGGACTTCGCCGGAGGCGTGGATGATTTGCTCATTGTCCATGACGATGCCCACGTGGGTGATGCGTCCGTCTTCGTCGCCGAAGAAGGCCAAGTCGCCGGGCTGGGTCTCTTGTAGGAAGTAGACTAACTCGCCACATTTCACCTGCTGCGAGGCGTCGCGGGGCAGGATGAGTCCGGCCATGCGGGCGCACACCTGAGTCAAGCCCGAACAGTCGATGCCGAAAGCCGTGCGACCACCCCAAAGATAGGGCACTCCGAGCAGCAGTTTGGCGTAGTCTACCAACATTTCGGGATGGAATTCGGTGGGCATTTCAACGGCGTCGGGATGCGGCTCAAATAGCGGTGTGCCCAAAGTCAGAAACTTGTCACCATGTTCCGCGATGGCCTTATTAATAAGGTAGGGCCGTTTTGCTTTCAAGACGTTGAACTCCTCCTCGCTGATTTCGCAAAACTGTTTCGCCTGAATCCAGCCTTCGTAATGGTCGAAAGCGGTTTCAACGAGTACGAAATCTTTCGTCTTGTCCAACACTGTATAAGTCTCGTTATAAAGCAGTTGACTCACCATCTCGGAGGAATGCCTGTCCTCTTTGCGCAACGCGATGGCGGATAAGTTGCATATGCCGTAGGTCATAATAGTTCGTGTTTTCTGGCCGCTAAATTAGCGAACAATGCGGTTCATTTCGCCTTTTTTCAGCGTTTTTTTTCATGGAATTGTTGTTTTTTTTAATTTAGCACTCTGATTTGTGTTTGAATCAAATTATTAATTATTTGATTATGAGTAAGATAAAGGATTTTTTCAATAGGATAAGGCATAGTTACTACGGTGCAGCGAAGGTGTTCGTGTTTTTGGTGGCCATCGTGTTGGTGTGTTGGCAGATGCCGCGCACGAGCAAGTTCAAGTATGAGTTCCAGCTCGCCAAGCCTTGGCAGCACGAAACGCTTTATGCGCCCTTCGACTTCCCGATCTACAAGGATTATGAGACGCTGAGCGCGGAAACCGATGCAGCCACGGCCAACGTGAAGCCGATTTTCGTGTTCGACGAGGAGGAGATGGTGGCATCGCGCAACCTCTTGTTTGTCAACTTTGAGGCCAAATGGGACAACCGCGACCGTTTGGACTACGACGCCAACTTGGATTGCCTTTTCAATGTGTTCGACTCAATCCAGGATCGAGGCATCGTGGCCTATGACAACGCGACCGCCAATCTGGAGCCAAGCTCTGAAGTGAACGTCATCCGCAACAAGGTGATGCGCACTGCCCGTTATGGCGATTTCTATAGCATGAACGAGGCCACGGAAGCCGTTACTACACTGCTTGAAAATATTGGAAACCAATACGATAAAAAGTTGCTCTCAGAGTTGCTCAAGGGAGCCTTGCGACAAAATGTGTTCTATAATGCCGACCTCACCAAGCAAGCGACCGACAAGGCAGTGGCGGCGGTGTCGCTCACCTACGGCATGGTGCAGAAAGACGAGCTCATCGTGTCGGAAGGGGAGGTGATCAGCCCCCACACTTTCGATGTCTTGAATTCATTGGAGCGCGAATACACTTCGCGTTCGCTTTCCACCGACGAGTCGCTAAGGGTGCTGCTGAGCCAGATTTTCTTGGTAGCCTTGGTGTTTTCTTTGATGGGCTTGTACGGCAACAAATTGCACGATAAGGTCTTTGCCGAGCTGAAAAACATCGTCCTGCTGCTGACGCTGATGTTGCTCGTGGTTATTCCATCATACCTTTTGGTGAAGTGGGCGCCAGGCTTGGTTTACCTGATGCCAGTGTGTCTCTTGGCCATCATGATTGGCTCGTTTTTCAATTTGCGTTTGGCTTTCTCTACACAGGTTTTCGCCGTGATGCTGATTTCGCTCGTGGTACCCAATCCTTTCCAGTTCATTTTCATGCAGTTGGTGGCCACGGTGCTGACGGTGTTTAGCATGTCAAGTGCGAAACATCGTCGGTTTATCCATGCCGCTTTGTTTGTGTTTGTGGGTTATCTTTTGGTTTATCTCGCCTTCACTTTCCTGTCCACTTCTGAGGTCGACTGGTCTGATGTGTTCCTGCTGGTGCTTAATGCCTTGTTCACGCTGTTGGCCCAGCCGCTCATCCTCATGTTTGAGCGTGTCTTTGGCATACCCACTTCGCTGTCGCTCATGGAGTTGAGCAATACAAATTCTCCGTTGTTGCGCGAATTGGCCACCACTGCTCCGGGCACCTTCCAACATTCCATCCAGGTGGCCAACCTCACCGAGGAAGTGCTTTTCGAAATCGGTGGCGACACGGTGTTGGCCCGTGCCGGTGCTTTGTATCACGATGTGGGTAAAATCAAGAATCCAATGTATTTCACTGAGAACCAGCACGGAGCATACAGTCCCCACAACGACCTTTCAAATACCGAAAGTGCCGAAGTCATCATCTCGCACGTGACCGACGGCATCGAGTTGGCGCACAAGAACCACATCCCCGAGCGCATCATCGATTTTATCCGCACCCACCACGGCACGCGCCGCACCGATTATTTTTACATCAACGAGCAAAAAGCCCACCCTGGCGAGGAAATCGACCCCGCACCGTTCACCTATCATGGTCCGGCGCCGTTCTCGCGCGAGACCGCCGTGCTGATGATGGCCGACTCAATCGAGGCCGCCTCGCATAGCTTGAAAGAACCCGACGAGAAGAAAATCAGCGACTTGGTGGACAACATCATCAACAAACAGATGGAAGCCGGCCAGTTCCTCAACACCGACCTCACACTCCGCGACATCGAGACTGCCCGCAAAGTACTGAAAAAGAAACTAATGAGTATTTATCATGTGAGGATCGCTTATCCTGAGAAGTAAAACCTATTGAATATGAAAAAGTTACCAAAAAATCTCATGCTTTTGTCGATGGCATTGGCCATGACTTCCTGTGGCTCGGTTGGGTTGATGATTCACACGGCCAAAATCTACGACGGCGTTTTGGATTACAATGCTGGTGGCGTCGATGTGGCGTTAGATACCGTCCATTTTGTCATTGACAAGAAGAACAGGATGTTGCTCAAGGCTGAAATCAACGGGAAAACGGACACGGTCATGTACGATTCGGGTGTCAATTCTTTCGCCGCGCTGATGTACACGCCAAGCACCAAGCCTCAAGGGATGAAGTTTTACAGTCACTCCGTGTCTGGTGCCGATAAGAAGTCGAAAATCAAGGTGACCACCTTGCCGGTCAAAATCAGGACGGATATGGTTGTTTCGAAGGGCTTGGGCATGGCCACATTAAACCCTGAGCCGCCCGTTTGTGATAAAGAGGCCGCTTTGTCAAAGTATGATATTATTGGTTTTCAAGGACTTAACTTGCCCCGTTATATGATTGACTTCACCAACAACCAGATGTACGAGATTCGCGATACGCTGAGCATTGACACTACTGAGTTCGTCCCCGTCAAGTGCAAGTATTACATGAATGTCTTGTGGGTCTATCCGCGAATCAACGGTGTGGAATACGAATGTATGTTTGACACGGGCAATGGCGCAGCAGGGATTCTCTTGCAAGATGAGCAGCGGATTGAGGCTCCAAGAAACGATGATTATCTGTTTGAAGGCTCGTATGGCGTGGCCATTGGAGGACATACTGAGAAGCAACATTTTGTGGTTGCCCCCGAAGAGCGCCTCAGCATGGCTGGCGACGACAAGGAAGTCGATGTCATGTATGTGAAGTCAATGTCGTCCAACAACATGGGCTTGAAGGCGATTTCGAAATACGACTGGATTATTTCGTGCTGGGGCCCAAACCCGAAAGTGTACGTCAGGCCTCATGCTACTGATACCGTCAAGCCGTTCAAGGCACCAGCCTACCGTGTTGCTGAGGTTGACGGCAAACTGATAATCCTCACCCGCCGCATCGACGGCAACGAGAAGTTCAAGGTAGGCGACCGAATCGTTTCGGTGAACGGCGAAAAAATCACAGAGGAGAACATCTGCCATTACTACGACCTGCTGACCGAGAACAAAGACTGGTCTGGATTTGAGATTGAGGTGAAGTGAGAGATTTTTTGTAAAAAATGAATGAGATTAAGAAATAATCCGTATTTTTGCATCGTTAAATACAAGTATCGGATAATTTAATATCTATTTTTTGTTCTTAAAATATTCGATTGAATGATTTATACGATATGGCGGATTACTACGAATATTCAATACCAGAATTGGTGCAACTCCTTGGGACGCGCTTCAAGGACTACCGTATGCGTTCCCGCATGACCCAAAAGGACGTGGCTGAGCAGTCGGGGCTAACCATCAACACCATCCATAAGTTTGAGAACGGACTGGCACCCAATATGTCGCTCAGCACTTTCCTTTTGCTGTTGAAGGCTGTTGGCTGCATCAATGGCCTTGACGAACTGATGCCTGAACTTCCCGAATCGCCATATCTGATGAAAGAAAACGGCAAAAAGGCACAGCGCATCAGGCATACCTCATCGAAGATGAACAAGTGAAATTGAAAAGCCATGACGACGACAAGAATACTGAAAGTGATGTTGTGGGGACGTGAAGTCGGGAGGCTGTGCATCGACCCGCGCCGCAATTTGCCTTATTTCGAGTACAACCGTGAATGGATCGAAACGGGTCTCGACATTTCGCCCTTGGATGCTTCCATCAAGCTGCCGCAAAACCTTCGCCCCATCTTCGGCGCATCGGAGAAGATATACCAGAAACTCCCGCCGTTTTTGGCCGACTCGCTGCCCGACGCTTGGGGAAATGCGCTTTTTGAACAATGGCGATTGCAACAAAAAATCAGGCCAAGTGAGATTACGCCGTTGGACAAACTTGCCTTTATCGGAAAACGGGCCATGGGCGCGTTGGAATTCATCCCCGAAACATCCAACTTCGACCCAAAAGAGGACATCAGCCTGAAAGCGTTGATTGACTTGGCCGAGCAAATCTATACGCAACGCGAGAACGTTAGCATCGCCCCAGAGCAGTCGCTCACCATGCAAGCCCTGATGGCGGTGGGCACCTCGGCGGGTGGACGACAGCCCAAGGCCATCATAGCCATCAACCGCGAAACGGGCGAGGTACGCAGCGGACAAGTGGGTGCGTCGGAAGGATTTGAGCATTGCATCTTGAAGTTCGGAATCAAGGAACGCTCGACGGCGGAGCTTGAAATGACCTACTATGAGATGGCGCAAAAGGCTGGAATTCAGATGATGCCAAGCTGGCTGATGGATGTTGAAGGCGACAAACATTTCATAACCAAACGTTTCGATAGGGATGGTGGCAGGAAACTCCACATGCAGACTTTGGCCGCACTTTATCCCGAAGCCGACAGCTACGAACGTTTGCTTTGGGTTTGCCGAAAAATGCGGCTTTCCGAACTTGACAGCGAAGAGATCTTCCGCCGGTTGGTTTTCAACGTTTTGGCTAACAACACCGACGACCACAACAAGAATTTCTCTTTCCTCATGGACGAGCAAGGGCGGTGGAGACTTTCGCCTGCCTACGACTTGACCTACATCTTCAACACAGGCGGTTTCCTTCCCGAAACGCGGCATTGCCTGATGATTCGAGGAAAGTTCGAGGGCATCACGAAGGATGAAGTGATGGAACTGGCTGCTGAAAACGGCATACGCAAGGCGAAGACTATAGTCAACGAGGTCGGGAAAGCCGTTTTGGAGTTTCGTGCATTGGCGGAGCGAAATGGTGTGAAAGAACAATGGATTTCGGCAGTTGAGAACACGCTTAGCGAAAACCTTGCGTTTTGGGGATTGGCAAGTGCAAAGGCAGAAAACAACTGTTTTGAGGCCAACGGTCACAAGATTGAAAACGCTCGTATGGAGCAGCAATACAAAGGCAATTACCATCTTCTCGCCACCATCGATGGGAAGGAACGCAAGTATGTCATCCGCAAGAAGACCGCTGAACATGATGAAATCAGCCGTATGGGGATGGCCAATCTGCCCGATGAATACCTTGAGGAGCTTGTTTCAAAATACTTGTTGTAATTGTTTTTCTGGATTGCTTCGTCGTTCCTCCTCGCAAGCAACGGAGCCGGTTGGCGACGTTGCACAAATAAAACGGTTTTGAAAGTTTTGCAGGTTTTGTGACTAAACCAATCGTCTCAAGTATTCCACCGCATCCGGCCCTTCATTAAAAATCAAATCCAAAACGCTCAAATCGGGCGCGAAAGGAAACTTCTCGCTAAACACTTGGTAATAAGTGGGGAAGAGGCTCGCGTCCAAGGCTTTTTTCGGGCTGAACGCCTCGCGCAAGTCGTTTTCCGCTTCGCGCACATAGTCCGTCGTGTGTACGATTTCCTTCTTGGTTTTCAGCATCTTCAAAACGGCTTGAAGTGCCGCGTCGTTCAAGTCGATGAGGCGGTCGAAATGGCCTTCGAAAATGGGTCTCAGATAGTCGTAATAATGGTCGAAATAGGGTGAAGCCTTGTAAGCCGACTCCAGGCAGCGGCTGTGGATGTGCTGCCAAGGCTCGATGGTGCTGATGGCCACGTCCTTGGTCATCGTGTGGTTGCCGTTGACCTTCACTACGGGCACTCTCAGGCTCTCCACGCCGTTGGCCGTCATCACGCGGCAGCGGTTGCGGTAGGTCTGCTTGTGGTAGGTCTCCCAGATTTCAATGACAGGCGCGTCCTCTTTCAGAAAACGCGCCATGTAGTTGATGCTGGGAAAATAGGCTGTGGTGAAAAGCGTCATTTCAGCAGTTGTTCCTCGACGACTTTTCGGTAGCCTTCTTCTGGCAAAGCCCCCACCTGCATCATGGGTTGGCCTTCCATGGGGATGAAGAGCACCATTGGGATGCTGCGCACTTGGAATGCCGAGGCCAGTTCGCGCTCCTGGTCGGTGTTCACCTTGTAAACCAAGAGTTTGCCGTCGTATTCCTCGGCCATACGCTCCATGATGGGTGCCACGCGGCGGCACGGGCCGCACCAGTCGGCATAAAAGTCGACGATGGCGGGCAACTTGCCCTTATAATTAAAGGTGTTCGGGTCTTTCTCGAAGTCCCACACCTTTTTGATGAACTCCTTGTAAGTCAAATGGATGACCTTCGATTCTTTCTTCTCTTCTTGTGCGTTGGCCGTGATGCCAAAAGCCAAGACGAGCATTGCGATGAGGATGCTTTTTTTCATTACGATGCTTTTTTGTGACGGCAAAAATACACAAACTCTTGGGATTTTTCTCAAAAACATGTTCCAATTTCGCCTTTTTTTCTACTTTTGCAGATTCAAATCAAGGCTAATTTTTATGCTAAACACTTGTAAATCATTGATTATCAATGTAATGGGGTGGGGTAAATCTCCTTTCCATGTTTTTTCATACCCTTAGTCCAAGACGGGCCGAAATGGCTTGTCTTGGATTTTTTTGTGCCTATCGGGGGATTAACCAACCCCGGCAGACCAATCTTGAATCTTGAATTTTAAATCTTTAAATACCAAATCTTTAAATTTCAACACAATGAAACAAACTAATCTGAAAGCCTATGAATCTCCCAAGGCGGAGGTCATAGAGATTGAATCGCAGGGCGTGCTTTGCGCCTCAGGCGGCGAAACTTCGCCAGGATTCTCAACAACTGGAGGTCTCCAATTCGGTAATGGCGGCACAGGAAACTGGTAATGTTTAACCCTAAAACCCAAAGAGAAATGAGAAAGAGTTTGAAAACGCTGGGCCTTTGCGCCCTTGCTGCACTGGCCATCGTGTCGTGCAAGAAGAACGAACAAACAGGCGCCACGATGAGCTTCGAGGCGACCATCAACCAGCCCACTAACGGCACCAGGACGGAAATCGGCCCCGACAATATGATGATTTGGAACAATGGTGACGTCATCAAGGTGTTTGCCGCAGACGGCAGCGCTTCTGCCGACTTCACCACCACCAACGGGGGCGCAACCGTGGCCAACTTCACAGGCCAGATTAAAGACTCGGAAAGCTATTGCGCTTTCTATCCCGCCGCCAACGTCAATGCCGAAGCGGGCAGCACCACGGTGACGCTGACCCTTAGCGCCAACCAAACCTTCAAAGACGGCAGCTTCAGCACCAACACCTACCCGATAGCCGCCAAGTCGGACGAGAGCGACAAGACCAGGTTCGAGTTCCACAGCCCCAGCGGCTTGTTGGCCATCCAAGTGAAAGGCACGGGCACCCTCGGCAGCATCGAGCTGACGGGCAAGGCCGAAAACGATATGTTGGCTGGCACCTACACCTACAACTTGGACAACATGGGTTCCCAAGATTATGAACCTGGCTTTAATGGCACCGCCGCCACTGTCACCTTGACCTGCGAGGGCGGCTTGGAGCTTAATCCCAATACCCCAGCCACGATGTACTTCGTGTTGCCTGCCGGAGCCTTGAGCGAAGGCTTTTCCATCCATCTGAAAGACACCGAAGGCAATACGCTGCAAGCAGACCACGTTGCGACCAATAATCCTCAAACGATTGGATCTCAATCGATCCGTACGATGTCTGAACCTGTGACCGTGTCTGGCATGGAGGTGCATACGCTTGAATGTCAGCCTTCGGACATCGGCAGCACTTCGATAATAATGACTGGCTCCTATGGTGACGGCATGAACGTGACTGAGGTGGGATTCTATTATCGCAAAGCCACCGAACCTGAGTTTTCTAAAGTCCAAGTGGCGGCCAATCTTGCCAATAGGCTTGCCAATAATTCCTTCACCTATACTCTTATAGGTTTGGAGTCAGGTGTGGAATACACGTATAAATCATACGTCATGGTCAGCGGAGACCAGGGCGGAACGGAAAGCACGGGTGCCGAACAGACCGTCACGACCAACACGCCTGTTTCCGCAGAGGTACCCACGTTGACGACTGCCGACGTGACCGTCTCAGGCACCGAGGCCACCGTTGGCGGCACCATCACCAATGATGGCGGCGGCACGATTGTGGCAGGCGGCTGCGGCATCCGCTACAAGAGCGGCACCGATGACTGGACTTATGTGGCCCTCACCCCCGAGAACAACGCTTTCTCGACGACCTTGACTGGCTTGACTGAAAACACCACCTACACCGTGCAGGCTTACGCCACCACCAATGAGGCTGGCACAGGCTACGGCAGCGAAGTGACCTTCACCACACTCCCCGGAGTTGAATCCTTCACCGTAGACTTCAATAACGACATCCTTCCCGAAGGCTGGACGACCATCGACGCCGATGGCGACGGCTACAACTGGGTGCTTGACACGGAAGCCGAGTCTGCCTATGGCTATAACCAAAGCAATGCAGGTCTCAATGGCAGCCACATGATTCTCTCTGGCTCGTTCCATAAAACTGCAGGTGCTCTCCATCCTGACAACTACCTTGTGTCGCCTAAAGTGACCTTGCGCAGCGGCAGCACCTTCAGCTTCTGGGCTGGCGCACAGGACTATAAGTATCCCGCCGAGCATTTCGGCGTGTTTGTCTCCGACAACGGCACGAGCGACTGGACGATGGTTCAGGAGTGGACGATGGAAGCCAAGGGCGCGAGTGGCGACAAAGGATTTGGCCGCGACGGCAACACCCGTGACCAAGGTCGCTGGTATTACTTCAGCGTCGACTTGAGTGCCTACGCCGGACAAAGATACATCGCCATCCGTCACTTCAATTGCTCCGACCAATTCTTTTTGAATGTCGATAATATCAGATTGGGCGACCCCGAACCCGGGACCTCATTCTCACAGAATTTCAATAATTCTGTTTTGCCCGAAGGCTGGACCACCATCGACGCCGATGGCGACGGCTACAACTGGGTGCTTACCACGCAAATGGCAGTCTATGGCTATAGTAATAACAATGATGGCCACTATGGAACCGTAGGGATGACTTCAGGCTCATACCATGGATCTGTTGGTGCCCTTACTCCCGACAACTACCTTGTTACGCCTAAAGTGAACTTGGTTCAGGGCAGCACCTTCAGCTTCTGGGCTTGCGCCCAGGATGCCGATTATCCCGCCGAGCACTTTGGCGTGTATGTGTCCGACAACGGCACGAGCGGCTGGACGATGGTTCAGGAGTGGACGATGACCGCCAAAGGCGCGAGTGGCAACAAAGGCAATGGCCGCGACGGCAACACCCGTGACATAGGCAATTGGTATCAATATACCGTCGACCTGAGCGCCTACGCTGGAGAGAAGTACATCGCCATCCGTCACTTCAATTGCAGCGACGAGTTCTTTTTGGAAGTCGACGATATACTGCTGACCGTCAACAGATGATGAGCCTTGCTTTTACGGATTAGCAGTTTGCAAGCGTCCCGCTTGCCATTCGTAAATCCCGCATGAAAATCGTAGAGACGTCACGGTATGTGGCGTCTCTACGTGTTTTTATGTGTGTGGCTGTAGGGCTGTCACACCGTGGCAGCCGCATCGTTAGTGTGCCGCCGTAGGCCGCCAGCCTGTGTCCAAAGGCCACAAAATCCCTCAATGAGTGCTGTTTTCGTGAAAAATCTCCCTCAATGAGTGCTTTTTTTTCAAAAAATCTCCCTCATTGAGGGATTATTTGTATTGGAAACCTACAATGATTCCTCAAATCCAATGAATTATTGTAATTTTGCCGCAAATTTTTAGAAATTATGCTCATCGTCAATATCAAGGAACTCGTCGGCATCGAGGAACAAGGCCGACTGCTGAAACGCGGCCCCGAAATGGCCGAAACGGGAAGGATCAAGGACGCCTTCCTATTGATTAAAGGAAAGAAAATCGCCGACTACGGCCCGATGGATTCTGAGGCTTGTAGGAAATATCTTGCTGAAAACCATCGCGTTTATGACGTGAAAGGCAGCGTGGTGATGCCCGCCTTCTGCGACTCGCACACGCATCTGGTCTATGCCAACTCGCGCGAACTGGAGTTTGTCGACAAGATCCGTGGCCTCAGCTACGAGGAAATCGCCAAGAGGGGAGGAGGCATCCTCAACTCGGCCAAGGCGACGGCGGCGGCCACCGAGGACGAACTCTACGACATGGCCCAGCAACGCTTAGACGAGGTGATGCGCATGGGCACGGGCGCCATCGAAATCAAGAGCGGCTACGGCCTCACCACCGAAAGCGAGCTGAAGCTCCTCCGCGTCATCCGCCGCCTGAAAGAGAACTCGCCGCTGACCATCAAGTCGAACTTCCTTGGCGCACACGGCATCCCGATGGAATATCGTGGCCACCAGGAGGATTATGTCGACTTGGTCATCAACGAGATGATTCCGCTCGTGGCCGCTGAGGATTTGGCCGACTTCATCGACGTGTTCTGCGACCAAGGTTTCTTCACCTGCGAGGACACCGAGCGCATCCTCATGGCGGGCATCAAATACGGGATGCGACCGAAAATCCACGCCAATGAGATGGCCATCTCGGGCGGTGTGCAGGTGGGCGTGAAATACGGCGCCATCTCCGTCGACCATTTGGAACAAATGGGCGACGAAGAGATTGAATGTCTGAAAGACACCGAAACCATGCCGACCATTTTGCCGGGCTGCGCCTTCTTCCTCAACCTGCCGCTTTCGCCGGCACGCAAGATGATTGAAGCGGGTCTGCCCGTGGCCATGGCCTCCGACTTCAACCCAGGCACTTCGCCTTCGGGCAACATGCAACTGATTATGTCTATGGCCTGCATCCGCTATCGCCTCACCCCCGAAGAAGCCCTCAACGCCACTACTTTGAACACCGCCTACGCCATGGGCGTGAGCGACGAAGTGGGCAGCATCACCCGTGGCAAGCTCGCCAACCTCATCGTCACCCAGCCGATGACGCAACTCGAGTTCATGCCTTATTATTACGGCGCCAACAAAGTGGCCAAGATGATATTGAACGGTAAATTTGTGTGACAATGAAAATCAATAAATTAATTATTCTGTTGGCTTTCTTGGCTTTGACCTCATGCAGGAAAGACCATTATGATGTTTCCAATGTGCACGGCGTGAATGCCGAAGGCGAAATGTTGTTGCCAGTGGCATCCAAGTCGTTCTCAGTGAAGGATTTGATTGAACGCTTCGAGCTGATGGACGTCATCAGTTTTAACGAGGCGGGCGACATGTCTTTCACCTTCGATTTTGAGATGAAGGATGCCGTTAGCGGCGAGAACATGCTGAGGTTCAAGGACGTGAATCTTGACGAGCATTTCACCTTCGACAATCCTTACCCAACCACGACTCCGCCTTTTGTCGACACGACCTTGAGCTTCACTAATACCATTGAGTTCGAATCGGAGCATATATTCGTTCATGAAGCCTTGATGAAGTCGGGGAGGATTGATTTTACGGTGGCCTCGAATGTGGGCAACGTGCAACATGTGGTGTTGCGTTCGGCGAACATCAAGGACGCGGCAGGTCACGATTTCGAGCTCGACGCGCCTGTACAAGCCAACACTTTCGGCTTCGACCTCAACGGACTGCGATACGTTACCAACGAAGCCAACGAGCTGGAAATCAGCTTCGACCTTGAAGTGAACATGCACGGCATCTCAGACCCCGAGCTTTATGTCGATGTCAACATCAAGGGGAGCGACATGGCTTTCAGCGAGATGAAGGGCTATGTGGACCAATATTCGTCGCGCAACCGCCTCGATACCGTTTTCTCGCTCTTCCCCAACGAGATGGTCGGTGTGCTTGAGGTGGAAGGCGTGCGAATCAAGATCAGCGAGCGCAACACCTTCGATTTGGGCGCGCGTTTCGTCATCGACACGGCGACGGTTTACTGTCAACACCTTGCGCCTTATTCCATCTTCGACCCGCTGCCGTTGACGATAGATTTCCCGCCGATGCCGCAATACACGCCAGTGTTCAACAAGACAATCAGCGGAAAAATCAATGCCAACGGCGGAAGATTGTTCGCCTCGACCGACTTCATCGTCAATCCTGGAGGCAACAGCGGTCTCGTGACGGTGACCGACACCAACCACATCGATGTGTTGGCCGACGTGGAGATTCCTTTCTCTTTCAACCTCGACGACGTCCATTATCTCGACACGGTCAACATGAACTTGGCCAACATCGAGTTTCCGGATCTCATAGAGAAGCTGACCCTCGAGTTGACTTTCACCTCATTGCTGCCTTTGAACTTGGATGCAAGTTTCTATATGTATGATTCCGACAGTCAGATGATTACGGATACGCTACTCACCAATGCCACACTCATTGAAGCCTCTTTCGACGGTCAACCGAAAGAGACCACCGTGACGTTGACAGTCGATGAGGAACGCATCGACGACGTGCTCCATTCCGACCGCATTATCATGAGATACAACCTTGATTCCGGGACCCATGATGTCGACCTGAACGCCAACCAACGTCTCGACCTTAGCCTGAAAGGCAAAGTGAGCTATAAAGGAAATGTTGAATTTTAATATTGCTGAAAATGAAAAAGATAGTAAATAATATCCTCGTTTTGTCGACCTTGATGCTATCGGTCATGGCCAATGCCCAGGAGGTCTCTCCCGTCGACTTCATGCGAATGAACCCCTACCAGATGAAGGCCAATCCCGCCACCGACTTGCCTTACAAAAGCGTGTTGTCGTTAGCCATTGGCAATTATGACATTACAGTGCAAAACACCACGTTACGCTACGACAATCTTTTCGATTTCGATGCGCAAGGTCGTCCTGCCACGGTCAATCTGCGCCAATTGGCCAATAGCTTGAAAGAGCGTAATTTCGTCGGAATTAATGCTAATGTCGGCTTTTTTACCTTGTATCGCCGCTTGGAAAAAGGGATGCTTACCATTGATTATAATTTGAAGTACCAAACCGACGTGAGGTTTAATGACGGCTTGTTCAAATTGTTGGGCTATGGGAATTCGGCTTATGTCGGCGATGATAATCCAGCCAGTATCAATTTGGATGTGAATGCGTTGGCCTATCAAGAGTTAGCCGTTGGCTACCAAAGTAATGTCACCGAGAACCTTTCGTTGGGAGGTCGAGGCAAGCTGCTTTTCGGTGCTGGCAATGTCAGGACCGACGCTTTTGACGTGAGGCTCTTCACCGCCCCCGAAAGCTATGCGTTGCGTTTGAAGGAAAACATTGCCCTTCAGGCCGCTTTGCCCAATGCGTTTTATGTTGACGAACAGGGCAATCTGAAGACCGACGGGCCGTTCAAGGTGGGCGAGCTGTACCGCAACATTGGATTTGCGGTCGACTTGGCCGCTGAATACCACTTCGACGAGCATTTCAGTGCCGTGGCAGCCGTCCACGACTTGGGCTTCATCCATTGGGGGATGAACAACATAAAGATGACGGGAAACATTAACGATGCAGGCCAGTTCTACGACGACGGCGACTTCCTTTTCAGCGGCTTGGGTGTCGACCAGTTGCAGCTCATCACTTCCGACGACGCCTATCGTGAGCTTTTCCTCGACACTTTGAAGCAATATTTCCAGGTGGAGTTTGCGAAAGCTCAGCCCTATAACACCATGCTGAACACCAACCTTTTGCTGCGAGGTAACTATGACCTCGATGCCAACAACCGCTTCAGCGCACAAGTGCAAGGCAAGTTCTATGGCAGCGGTTTCCGTCCTGCGTTCACGGTGGCCTATAGCGGCTCATTCTGGAGGATGCTCGACGTGTGCGCCACCTATACGATGATGAAAGGTAGTTTCGACAACATCGGTCTCGGCTTGGCTGGCAATTTCGGAACGTTGCATATCTATCTGACCACCAGCAACATTTTGGGACTTTTCAAGCCGTTGAACGCCAGCGTCACCAATGTCCAAGCGGGTATTGTTTTCAACCTCCGACTGCCCGAAAAACGCTATATTGACGATTCGGAAATGCCTGAATACCTGGAATGACCTCTGCGAGAATTTTCGGCATCAGTCGCCATCGTTTGACTACCGACGGTGAGGGCGTCACCACTTTGGTGGCGTTCACTGGATGTCCTTTGCGGTGCAAGTATTGCCTCAACAAACAGTCGTGGGAGCCAGGAAAAGGCCGCTTGTATACGCCTGAACTGCTCTTTAAGGAGGTGAAAATCGACCAATTGTATTTCTTGGCCACGCATGGCGGCATCACCTTCGGTGGAGGAGAGCCTTTGCTTCAACTGTCTTTCATACAAGCGTTTAGGAACCTTTGCGGAAGGCAGTGGCAGATTGTTGTCGAAACCAGCCTTCATGTGCCTTTGGCGACGGTTCAGGCCATTGATCCTATCGTCGATGGCTACATCATCGACATCAAGGACATGAATCCCGAGATTTATGAGGCTTACACAGGCAAGGCGAACAACATCGTTTTGGAAAACCTGCAATGGCTCTTGCAAAACGGCGACCCCGACCGCATCAAAGTGCGTGTTCCTCATATTCCTGAGTACAATACTGATGAAGATGTGTCGAAAAGTGTGGAACGACTCAAGGCGATGGGAGTGCTGGACATTGATGAGTTTCAATATATAATAAGGTAAAGAGGTTGGCCCTTCGACAGGCTCAGGGACCTTGGCTTGTACAAAGGTTAAGGACCCCTGAGCCTGTCGAAGGGTTCGATAATTATGAAAAAATTGATTCAAACTGCATTTTATTCAAAATAAATCGTATTTTTGCTGCGTTAATACAAAAAACTAATATCATGGCAAGAGGCAAACAAACCTGCAAAATCCTAAAGGAAATCCGCAGACAGATTGCGGCGGAGAACGATATTAAGTTGGTCATCGAGGAATGTACCTACCAAGGCGACTGCCTCGGCACCTGCCCGAAATGCGAAGCCGAGGTGCGCTATCTGGAGCGCGAGTTGGAGAAACGGCAGCGGATGGGCAAGGCCGCAGTTGTGGCAGGGCTTTCCGTAGGTTTGCTGGGCGCAAGCCAAGTGGCCTTGGCGCAGCAGCCGGATACAATAACTTCTCCAAATTATCCAGAGAGGTCATTGAGAGGTGAAGTACCAATTATGATGGGCAAAGTGGCCTTTTCTCCTTTTTACCATTTCGAGCCTATGGAGTTACTCGCAAAACTAGAATTGGTGGATCTGTTCTCATTTCCTGATTTGAAGGATTTGTCTATCGTCGGTTTTGACTTGGAATTTCCTTTTGATGTCACATCGTCTGACATCACCTCTCTTACGGATTATATAAAAGAAAATACCAAAGGGTTTTATGCTCCAAATTATCCCTATGGAGAATCATCAATGCTTGAGTTTATATCCCAAAACTTGGGCAAGAATGCCGATGGCAACGCTTACGGCGACATGGAAGTGGCTTTCACTGTGGAACCCAATGGCAAATTGTCGCACATTGATATAATAAAAGGTGTCAATGAGCAACTGGATGCCCAAGTCGCGGCGCTGTTCAAGTTCATGGAATGGAAGCCCGCCTTATGGGAACTGAACTCGGGAGAGAAAATCCCATTCGCTTGCCAATGCGTGCAGAAACTGCATTTTCCGATGATTACACATTAAAACACAAAGATTATGGCAAAAGGCAAACAAACCTGCAAAATCCTAAAGGAAATCCGCAAGCAGATTGCGGCGGAGAACGACATCGAATTGGTCGTTTCGGAATGTACCTACCAAGGCGACTGCCTTGGTACCTGCCCGAAATGCGAAGCCGAAGTGCGCTACCTTGAGCGCGAACTTGAAAAACGGCAACGGATGGGCAAGGCGGCGGTTTTCGCTGGAATGTCGTTGGGAACCTTGTTTGCGGCCACTTCATGCAATCATCCTGTTCCCGAGCCTTTGGCCGGTGAAGTGATGCATACTCCCGATTCCACCGAAATGCCCAACGATAGTATCTCCAACGACAGCATCCCCAGCGACGCTTATTTGTTGGAAGGCGATGTGCTGGCACCGGAGCCGGATACGATGAAAGCAGAAAAGAAAAAAGTAACTTGCAAAAACGAAGAACCTCTGGCGATTCCAGGAGATGTAGTTGTAATTGAAGGAATAGAAGGAGAAATGCCAGAGATTTTCCCGGAAGTAGGAGAAGTTGAAGGAGAATCGGATGTTTATCAGATTGTCGAGCAGATGCCGGAATTTCCGGGGGGCGAGGCAGAATTGTTTCACTATATTTCCAAGAATATCCATTATCCTCAGAAAGCCAGGGAGAAAGGCATTCAAGGACGTGTCTTTATTGGTTTTATTGTTGAAAAAGACGGTAGCATTTCCAATGTAAGAAATCTGCGAGGTGTGGATAGCGAGCTCGATGCCGAGGCCATCCGTGTAGTGGAATCCATGCCCCGATGGAAACCTGGCATGCACCGAGGTGAGCCCGTCAGAGTTTCATACCAGATTCCTATCGTTTTCAAGTTGGAAGACAAACAGGATTGATTTCCATTACATTTTGTAAGGAATTAATATATACCTTTACCAGCTCGTAAAATAAACTATTGTAGCAATGAAAAGACTATTACTATTATTAGCTTTGGCCTTATTATTATGTCAATCGCAAGCACAGTCACCGAAACGGATTAGGGCGAAAGGGGATTATGTCCATGCTTCCACAAAAGCCGTTTTCCCTTTGCAATTGGGAGACTATCACCGTGATGGGCTGTATTCTTATGACAAAAAGAAAGAGAATGTCGGAGGTGTATACGAGAGTGCCAATAAAAAGACCTTGTTGTCGGTTTATGTTTACCCTGCGGGAATTGGTCACGATAGAAGAATTCATGATGAGTATTCGGAATTGATGCAAGAATTGGCCAATATACATGGTGGATTAGATGCCATTTCAAATGCGGTTTCTTACCAGAATGACGGATTCAAGATTAATGGGCTTAGGTCGGTGTTTTCTACCAAAAGCGAAAACGAGTCGCTGACACTTTATGAGTGTGGGAGATGGTGGTTCAAGATGAGAATTACCTCTAGCGACCTTGACACCTGCCAAATGTCACAACTGGAACATACAGTGATGGACTTTTTCGTGCCGACGAATTTTGTCAAGAATGATCCTTTGAAAGTGGGATACAACGTTCATGTTGCTCCTGGTGCTATTGATGACTCATTGATGTTATGCTGTGTGCTCGGCGCAATTGTTGGGGAATTGCAATGGATTGACGAAAACGTTGATTCAGTGGAGAAATTAAGTGGTTATCCCTGCCTTTATTTGGAGGCACACATGGCAGCAGTGGAAGGTTTTGTTAAAGCAGAAAAAGACCACACTGAACTGAATGGGGGAGAAGAGATCCATCATCAACTTGAGCAGCTTAATAAAATCATTGATAATGGTTTCTTGGAGGAGTATTTGTTTGACCAGTATTTTGGCTGGCTAATTATCCCCAAGGACATGGTTGTCGATTCTGATGCGTTTTGGGAATGGCGGATGCGTAATCCTATAGATGTGGTAATGGGACCGCATACCAATTTGCTCATGTGGTATATTGAATGTTCAGATTCGGATTAGATTATCATTCGTATCGAAAAAAGCCGTACCTTTGCCGCGCGATTTTGGGGGCGCTTCGTGTCATTGCGAACGCAGTGAAGCAATCCAGTGCTTCGTCGTACCTCCTCGCAATGACGCAAAGCGAGTCAAAAAACAGCTCATAAGCAGGCGGTGTCACCCCCTGCCCTTAACAACAAATGAAAATCTAAATCTAACGAAATAATGAAACAACTCATTGAATGCGTGCCGAATATCAGCGAAGGCCGCGACAAGAATATCATCGACCAAGTGACCGCTGAAATCGAAAAAGTGGAAGGCGTCAAACTCCTTGACGTCGATCCGGGTATGACCACCAACCGCACCGTCATCACCTTTGTGGGCGAGCCTGAGCCTGTGTGCGAAGCCGCCTACCGCGTGGTGAAGAAAGCCGCCGAACTCATCGACATGAGCCAGCACCACGGCGCCCACCCGCGCCAAGGTGCCACAGACGTGTGCCCGCTTATCCCTGTGAGCAACATCACCATGGAAGAGGTGGTCGAGTACGCCCACAAGTTGGGCAAACGCCTCGGCGAAGAACTCAACATCCCGATTTACTGCTACGAGGAGGCTGCCTATATTAAAGAGCGCCGCAACCTCGCCTATTGCCGCACGGGCGAATACGAATCCTTGGCCTCGCGCCTCGGCACGGAGCAATGGAAGCCCGACTTCGGCCCCAACGAATGGAACGAACATGTGGCCCACACGGGTGCCACCCAAGTGGGTGCCCGCGACTTCCTCGTGGCCATCAACTATAACCTTAACACCACCTCGACGCGTCGCGCCAACGCCATCGCTTTCGACGTGCGCGAGAAGGGACGCCCGATGCGCGAAGGCGGCAAGGTGACTGGCAAGCCGATGAAGGACGAAAACGGCAAACCAATCATGATTCCTGGAACGTTGAAGGCCACCAAGGCCATCGGCTGGTTCATCGAGGACTACGGCATCGCCCAGGTGTCGATGAACATCACCAACATCAGCGTGTCGCCCGTCCACGTCTGCTTCGAGGAGGTCTGCGCCAAGGCTGCTGCCCGTGGTGTGCGCGTCACCGGCTGCGAAATCGTCGGCCTCATTCCCAAGAAAGTGCTGATGGACGCTGGCAGGTTCTACCTCGCCAAGCAGCAACGCAGCCTCGGCGTGAGCGAAGAGGAAATCATGAAGATCGCCATCAAGTCGATGGGCCTCGACGACCTGAAGCCCTTCAACCCGAAGGAAAAGGTCATCGAATACCTCATCGAAGACCACACGCAGAAGAAACTCGTCGACATGACCTGCACGGGCTTCGCCAACGAGACGGCAAGCGAAAGCCCCGCTCCAGGTGGTGGCTCCATCTCGGCCTACATGGGTGCCCTCGGCGCTTCGTTGGCCACGATGGTCGCCAACCTGTCGTCGCACAAGCCGGGCTGGGACGAGCGTTGGGAAGAGTTCAGCAATTGGGCCGTCAAAGGCCAAGCCATCAAGGATGAGCTGCTTGAACTCGTCGATGAGGACACCAATGCGTTCAACAAGATCATGGATGCTTTTGGATTGCCCAAGAAGACCGACGAGGAGAAGGCTGCCCGTAGCGCCGCCATCCAAGAGGCCACGAAATATGCCACCCAGGTGCCTTTCCGCACGATGAAGGTCGCCTTCAAGGCATTTGAGGTTGTCCGCGCCATGGCTGAGACTGGCAATCCGAACTCTGTCACCGATGCCGGCGTGGGTGCTTTGTGCGCTCGTTCCGCCGTCATGGGTGCCCATCTGAACGTCAAAATCAACGCTGCATCGCTGAAAGACGAGGCTTTCAAGGCCGAAATCCTGAAGGAAGCTGCCGAAATTGAAGCTGCTGCTCTTGCGCAAGAAGCTGAAATTCTGCAAATTGTGAATAAGGTAATTGAAGGGGAATAAAATTTTGAAAAACAGGTTGCTGGTATCCAAAAAAGTTGTACTTTTGCAGCCAAATTAAAAAGGAGTTAAAGCAATGTCAAAGAAACAGAAAGACGCACGCGTGAAGGTCATTCTCGAATGCACCGAACATAAGGCAAGCGGAATGCCTGGCACTTCAAGGTACTACACCATGAAGAATAAGAAGAACACTCCCGAACGCTTGGAGTTGATGAAGTATAACCCGATTCTCAAAAGAATGACCCTCCACAAGGAGATTAAATAATTAAGAGTTATGGCAAAGAAAGCAGTTGCTACACTTCGTAGCTTGGACAAGACCTACAGCAAGGTGATCAGAATGAAGCGTTCGGAGAAGACCGGTGCCTATTATTTCGAGGAGACCGTCGTCCCTGCCGACAAGGTGCAGGAGTTCCTTGCTAAGAGATAATTGAAGTTATCATTTGAAAGTCAGGCTTTTCCATAACCATTATGGGAGAGCCTTTTTGTGTTTGTAAAAAAAGAAAATCATGGGCCTATTCTCATTCCTGACCAAGAAGAAAGAACAAAAGGAAGACCTCGACAAAGGGCTTGAAAAGACCAAGACCAGCGTCTTCTCCAAAATCACGAAAGCCATTGTCGGCAAGTCGACCGTCGACGATGAGGTACTCGACAACTTGGAGGAAATCTTGATTACCTCCGACGTGGGCGTTGAGACCACTTTGAAAATCATCGACCGCATCCAAAAACGCGTTGCTCGCGACAAGTATGTGGGTACCAACGAGTTGAACCGCATTTTGAAGGAGGAAATCATGGCCTTGCTTCAGGAGAACGACTCGGGCGATGGCACCACCTTTGAGATTCCCGCCGACAAGAAGCCTTATGTCATTATGGTCGTGGGCGTGAATGGCGTGGGCAAGACCACCACCATCGGCAAGTTGGCCCATAACTTCAAGAAAGCAGGCAAGAAGGTCATTCTTGGTGCGTCCGACACGTTCCGTGCCGCCGCCGTCAGCCAGCTTCAGATTTGGGCTGAAAGGGTAGGAGTGCCCATCGTGCAGCAAGGTCAGGGTGCCGACCCCGCTTCCGTGGCTTTCGACACGGTGAAGTCGGCAGTGGCGCAAGATGCCGATGTCGTCATCATCGACACGGCTGGCCGTTTGCACAATAAGGTCAACCTCATGCGCGAGCTGACCAAGATCAAGACCGTCATGCAGAAAGTCGTTCCCGACGCGCCGCATGAAATATTGCTTGTCCTCGATGCCTCCACTGGCCAAAACGCCATCGAGCAGGCCAAGCAATTTACCGCTGCCACCGAAGTCAATGCTTTGGCTTTGACCAAATTGGACGGCACGGCCAAGGGTGGCGTGGTCATCGGCATCTCCGACCAGTTCAAGATCCCGGTCAAGTACATCGGCGTCGGCGAAGGCATCGACCATTTGCAGGTCTTCGACCGCAAGGCGTTTGTGGATTCGTTGTTTGAATAATGCACAAACCAGTTTTAAATATCATCACCCTCGGCTGCTCCAAAAACAAAGTCGATTCGGAGCATTTGGCCGCATTGTTGCAGCACCGTTACCTTATCCGTCACGATTCCGATAGGAAATCCGACGTGGTCATTATCAACACGTGCGGCTTTATCGGCGATGCGCAAGAGGAGTCTGTTGACACCATTTTGGAGTATGCCGAACTCCGCAAACAAGGTAAAATCAGCAAATTGTATGTGACGGGGTGCCTCTCGCAACGCTTCCGCAAGGACTTGCAGAAGGAAATCCACGAGGTGGACGGCTTCTACGGTGTGGAGAGCGTCAACCTCATCGCTGCCGATTTGCTGAAAGAGGAGGTGAAGACGGATTATTGCAGCCAGCGTGTGCTTTCCACTCCTAAGCATTACGCTTATCTCAAGATTTCAGAGGGTTGCAACCGCCGTTGTGCCTTCTGCGCCATCCCGCTCATCCGTGGTAGTCACGTCAGCGTGCCGATGGAGAACTTGATTGAAGAAGCTAAGGGCTTGGCCAAACAAGGCGTGAGAGAACTCATCCTCATCGCCCAGGACCTGACTTATTATGGCCATGATATTGACGGACGGTCGCATATCGTGGAATTGGTGAAGGCCTTGTGCAACATCGACGGCTTTGAGTGGATTAGGTTGCATTATGGCTATCCTTTGGGCTTCCCCGACGAGCTTTTGGACTTGATGCGCGAAAATCCAAAGATTTGCCATTACATCGACCTGCCTTTGCAGCACATCAGTACACATATATTAAAGGATATGCGTCGCGGTGTTGATAAGGAGCAGACCATTGGCTTTGTCGAAAATGTCCGAATGCACGTTCCCGACATCGCTTTCCGCACTACTTTTATTGTCGGTTTTCCAGGCGAGACGGAGGAGGATTTCGAGGAACTTTGCCAATTTGTGCGTGATATGCGTTTCGAAAGGGCAGGAGTGTTCGCTTTTTCGCCTGAAGAAGGAACTGCGGCATACGAAATGAAGGACGATGTTCCCGACGAGGTGAAGCAGGAACGTGTGGATAAGTTGATGTCCATACAACAAGATATTTCGTTGGAAATCAATGGACAACGTTTAGGGAAAACCGAGAAGGTACTCATCGACCGCCTTGAAGGTGATTATTATATCGGTCGCACCCAATACGACTCTCCCGAAGTTGACGACGAAATTCTTATTCCTGCTGATGAGGAGCTTAGGATCGGTCATTTCTATTCCGTGAGGATCACCCAAGCGGATTATTTCGACTGCTATGGTGAAGTCGTTAGATGAAGTGAATCATGGCAAAACATAACGAATTGGGTAAACTTGGCGAGGAGCTTGCAACACAGTATCTGCAAAAGAAGGGGTACGAGATTGTCGAACGGAATTGGCGTAACAGGCATAAGGAGATTGACATCGTTGCTAAAGATGGCGAGACGCTTGTTATTGTGGAGGTAAAAACCCGCCAAGACGACTACCATGGCGAGCCCGATCTTGCCGTGACGAGAGTAAAGCAAGCAAGGCTTATCTCCGCCGCCAATGCCTATATTTTCAAGCATAACTTGGATTGCGACACTCGTTTCGATATTATTTCCATTGTTTTCGAGGGTGGAGAACCCGAAATTGACCACATTGAGGATGCGTTTTTGCCGCGTTGGTAGGCGATTATATATTAATAAGGTGCGAGTGACAACTGTAAAATGCCGTCCGTGAAAATTTTTCTACTTGTCATCCAGTGAGTT
>Ga0247609_10001068_pt1 | contig 34263 bp, 39 predicted proteins | sample 172DNAGHGlowgp2_FD_193487 | JGI IMG/M metagenome (GOLD analysis project Ga0247609, IMG submission 193487) | Sheep rumen microbial communities from Palmerston North, Manawatu-Wanganui, New Zealand - 1728 DNA GHGlow gp2 | ecosystem: Host-associated > Mammals > Digestive system > Stomach > Rumen ... | reverse complement strand
CTTTTGTCCAAGGACCCATTGCTCTATCTTCAAAGACGCCCTCTTTAAAAGTAACTTTTTCATACTTCTTGTCTCTATGTGTCTCAACAACCAGCCAATGAGATAAGAATGTTGTAATTTTAGAACCGATACCAAATGAACCAAGTGAAGTTCCTTCATAGCTACCATCTTCACGATATTTACCTGAAGTATTTAATACACTAAATGCTGCTTCAAGAATTGTCTTACCATCTTCACGAATGCTGTTAGGAATAAAACCTTGTCCATAATCTTGTACAGTTACAATATCTTTATCTATGGTCACATCAATTTGATTACCATGACCAGCATTATATTCATCTACCGCATTAGAAAAAATTTCAATAAGTAACTGAGTCGAATAAGTTGTATCACCCGCATATACGCCCGGTCTAAGTCGAGTAAATTCAAGCGGAGATAAACTTTCTATACTCTTTTCATCATAAAGTTTTCCCATTTAATTTTTCCTTTCTTTCTTTTATCAATATATTATAACATATTTTTTTTAATTTTGCAAGTTTTTGGGAATTTCTATATCACCATAAGCAATTTGATTATCTTTAATAAGTTTCCAAAATTTTGTTTTATTAGATGCGGCGACCGCATCCGCGATCTCATTAGCAAGTATACCGCCATGGCCAGTACACTTTACGATCTCAAAATTAGGAAATTCTCTATTAATCAAACTCCAGATTTTTTGAACTAAATCAATATTTTCAATAGGTTTATTTTTTGCTCGTTTCCAATCTTTTGCAGCCCATCCTCGAATCCAATCATTGCACATATTAACTACATAAGCAGAATCAGAAATAATAGTGTAAAAATGTTCAGAATCGGCGGCTGCAAGTTCGAGAACTTTAATTACTGCCATAAGTTCCATTCTATTGTTTGTAGTATTTTCAAAACTTTCTGTATAAATTTCTCGTAAATCATATCGTGGAATTATACCGCCATATGTTTGAGAATAACAAGTTGAAAGTCGAATTACTCCATATCCTCCCGGTCCGGGATTTCCAGAACAAGCACCATCAGTATAATATATCAAATTATTCCAACCATTTTTTATCATTTTGTTTTCACCGCCTTTATTTTTACCTTTTCTAATAATATTATAACATATTTTTTGAAGAATGTCAAGCCTTTTAAAAATAAAATGGCAAATTTGTCTTCAAATAGATTTTTACAATAAAAAAATGCCGCATAAAGACATTCCTTATGCGGCATTGATTTTATAATTTTTCTGCTATATCTGCTATCTTGCTTCTGTAAATTTTCTGTAATTCAATTTCCCCATAAATATCTTTTCCACGAAATACTTCTGATACTCTTCTCATACCATTATTCTTACCTGAATACATAGACATATCAACCTGACACTTATCATCACCATCTAGAATACAGATACTATCTTCACCAATTCTCTGTAATGCAAGTTTCATTAACTCAATGTCCATATTCTGAGCCTCAGTAATATAGACTGCTGCATGCATACCAGTAGTATCGAAACCACGAATATCAGATAAAGGTAATAATATTAATTGACCTTTATTTATAAGATTTTCTACAGAAATACTATCGCCTAATTTACTAGAGAGTAAATTACCAATTTGAGAATCAAGAAGTTTTTCAGTGCGGGAACCGGGATAATAGCCTAATTTCGCTGATCCTTTGGTCGCAACTGTATTACAGAAAACAATAATCTTGTCAATTGCTCCTTTTTCTAATAATGAGAATAAATGAGCAAAAGCCAAGTAACTCTTACCGGAGCCCGCAGGCCCACGTAAAAGAGTGATTTGATTATTGATTAAACTGTCTATTGCAAATTGCTGATAAATATCGCCATCTTTTGGTGTAACTTTACCAAACATCTTGGATTCAAGTTTTTGGAAAGGTATTTGAACATATTTATTATCTTTCCATTTATATTTATCTATAATTTTATAATCTTTATCCTTAATAATAAGATATTCGTTTTCTAATAATTCAAATTCATTATGATTTGATCCCATTTCAATATAAAATTGAGCAAGTGCTTCATCATCAAGACGAACTGTTTTAAAACCTTTATAAGGATCTTCTATCTTTTCACTTGTTAAGCAAGTATCAAGTCCTACGGACTTTGCAATAGAACGGCATAACAAATCTTCAGTGCAGAAAAGGACATCTTGTTTTAATTTCTTTTGTATCCAAAGAGCACAAGCAATAATTTTGCTATCATTATTATCCGGCAGGTCATATTTTTTAAGTATTTTGTTCATTGATTCTGTGAATAAAACAATTTCATAACAACCTTCGTACTTTTGGAACAACTGTAAAAGGATACGAGCATTATATTTAATCTCTTCATCCTTTTGTGCTGATGTTTTAATGTTCTCTAGTTCATTAAATGTGATACTTGATACATAAAACTTAGTATCTGTTTTAAAGACTTCATTTTGTAAAGACAAGAGAGAACAGGTATCATAGAATAAAATTTTACTCATAGATTACCTTCCTTTCACAAATATTATTTCATTATATAAGACTTTTGTCCCATATAATTTAATTACTTTTGTCCTTCTCTTCGTCTCTTCGCTTTTTCTCTAATCTGGTCCTGTAAACGAATAGATGCTTTAAGCTCAAGTTCAAGAGCGGCAATACGTGTATTTAAAAGATTAACTTCTCTAGCGCGTCTATTTAATTGTCTAAACATAGCTTTAGCAGAAGCATCTTCCGCATTAAAATTCTTATATGTTTTAATTGCATTTACAAACTTTCTGCACTCTTCATACCTAGCTTTTGCTTCTTGATAATCGCTCTTTAAAGCTTTAATCTGAGCACGAAGTTCTGCAAGACGGCATCCCGCAAACTCTGACCATTCATCATCAGGGTGACATTTTGCATAGCCATAAAAATTTTCCCCTCTGTGTTCGATAACGACTTCAGAAAGTCTATCTTGCTCACAAGTTAAACTGTCTTTAAATTTCATAATTATCTCTCCTTATAAAAATTTCTTACACTCATTTACTTTTTTTTGAATATCAGCAATAATTTCTTCAACTGATACGGGGGTATTATTATGAGAATCAACGCCTACATGATACATGAAAGGGATATCCTCATAAAAATTAGTCTTTTGGTGAGTATGACCAAAAAGATTAATCAAATGATGTTTAAGTGAACTATCTTTTTCAAGATTACTGGTAAATGTAGGAAAATGGTTTAAATAAAAAGTATATCCTCCGCATTTAAGATACTGTCCTTCAGTAACCTCTTCGATATTATAACAATTATTGTACTTTTCTATACGAACATCGCTATCATGATTTCCTCTAACAACATGAATGTGTCCCTTAAGACGCTTAATAAGCCCAATACCAATTTCATTATCTCCAAGCATCAAATCTCCAAGCACATAGACATCATCTTCAGGGGTTACAATAGAGTTCCAATTGTTGATAATTGTTTCGTTCATTTCGTGGACTGATTTAAAACCACGCGGACCCCAGATAAATTCTCTATCATGCCCAAAATGAAGGTCTGATGTAAAATATATCTTTCCCATTTTTATTCTCCTTTTCTAGCAATTAATATACGGTCAAATCCCTCTTCTTCTGTAGGAATAGTAAAATCTGCGTACATTTTTTTAATAGTCTCTGCGGGAACGTGAGTAACGCCCACTCGCTGGTCATTTTGTGCCAATATTGTTTCAAGTGAAAGGCCTAAAACATAAGCAATGACATAAGTATCTTTTAAAGATGCGCCTAAAGAACGTAATAATTTAGTTCTGCTATTGGTACAGAAATGAGTTGCATCAGCAATAACGACATCTGCATTTTTAAGACCATCTTTAATTTCCGTTATAAATTCATTATAAACTTCTTTTTCTTTTGAAAAATAATTTGCTTGAGAAATACCCTCAATAAGGCGGAAACGTATTTCATCTCTTGAAACATAACAAACTTTGGTTCCAGCTTCCTCGTACTCCTTTTTAAGCCACTTTGCAGTAGTAGATTTACCTGAACCGGGGACGCCAACCATTACAAATAAGATTTTATGCTTTTTAGTTTCAATAAAATATTTGTCCATTTTGCTCCCCTTTTAATTCATTTAATAATACTTTAGTTTTTAATTCACCTAAAGTCATAATTCTATTGCCATTTTCATCAAAATTATGGTTATCAAATTCAAATCTAAAATCTTCTTCTGTATATTTTTTACTACCAAATTTACATTCAACGTGATTTGTTTCCTTGCGGCAATGCAAGCACCACAGCTTCTTAAGATGTCCGGGTTCACGTTCCTTTCCTTTAACCCGCATAATCGGAATACCGCCATTCCCGCACAAAGTACAAAAATACTTATTGTCTGTTATAAATGTCATAAATTATCACCTGCTTTTCTTCTTATAAATATATTATAACATATTTTTTTAAAAAAGTAAAGGGCGGTCTTTTAACCGCCCTTTAAAATTATACAGTAAACTGTGCAACATATGCTTCAAAATCAACTGCATCTTCCGGATATGAAAGCGTTGCCGCCTGTGACATATCAATAGAGAACACTCCAAGCAGTGATTTTGCATCTACTACATAAGCGCCTCTTGAAAGATAAATGTCACCATCTACCTTTGAGGCTCTATTTACAAACTCATAAATGTCTGTAAGCTGATTCATACGGATACTTCTTTTACGCATATTTATTTTTCCTTTCTTTACTGATGATATTTTAATAAGAACTCATTTGAAACTGCCTTAAAGCTTTTGCTACCATCAGGGTAACGGAATACAAGACCTTCACGCATACCGCCATCGATTTTAGACTTATTGGTAGCAATTTGTAAAAGCTCTTCTACGGTATCAGGAAGAACAAATGCTTCATCGACAATAGGAACCCAATCAATACCATATTCAGCAAGCATAGGCGCTGCCTTTCTAGTATCCCAACGTCCCTCTGTAGAAGTGATAAAGTTAAATCCTACAAATTTATGCTCCTTTAAACTGTAATCACGCTTTTGGATACCCTCTCCATAAGTCTCACCTTGAAGAGTTACCCATGCATACTCAGGATGCTTTTTAAGGATATCCTTTAATACATTTTCAATATTATACTTTTCAGCCATTTCTACATATACATTAGTATCATAGAAGCAAGCCTTATCAGGCTTATCAAATACTACATTACGAGAGCAGATATAAAAATCGAATTTACCAAACTTACTACGTTTCATAGTGAAAGTAGTGCTGGTTCCATCAATCTTTTCAGTCGCAACCCAAGGAGTTTTATCCATGAGAATAAAAGGCATATTCTGGATACGTTCCTCATCGGTCTTGACTACCCACGCGGGCCATGCTACAGTATCTCTCTTCTTACCAAAGAAAAGATAAAGTAACTTCTTGCCCCAAGTATACTTATATAACCAGCGTACAAACTTCTTCTTAAACACTTTAGGATGACGCTGTGCCATCTTCTTATAAACATCAACAGAGCTTGCTGCCTTACGAATATTATCTTCATCAACGCTATACTTAACTCCAAGACGTTCGGTTAAGAAATCGCCTTCCTTGAGTTTTTCTGCTTCATCTTCCTTCCAATTAAATGCGGAGAGCGGTAAGGCAAGACCCTGAGAGATTACACCGAACTTACCAAGTTTCATAGTCTTAACCTTGTAATGCTTAGGAGCAAGAAATTCAGACCACTCAGTCTCGGGTAATTTAGAATCAATCTCAAAATAAACTGCAAGATCACCCTGCTTGAACTCTTGTTTCTTAGCGACGCAGGTCCAGCCATTGATACCTACTAACTCGATATTATCTGCACCTTCGATTGGTTTAACCCAGCCAATACGAACCACATAAGCTAATTCACGAACACCTTTTTCATTTAACATTTTTTACACCTCTTCTTTTTTTTGATATATATATTATAACAAAAAATTTTAAAAAAATCAAATAAAATGGGACGCCCGAGATTTGAACTCGGAACCGCCCGGTTATGAGCCGGGTGCTCTAACCAATTGAGCCAACGTCCCTAGAAAAGGCAGCGGATAACCGCCGCCCGCATTTTAAACTGTATATCTAATTGATTCATTATAGTGCGTAATAGTTGCATATAAGAAATCCTTGCCTTCAAAAACAAGAGCTTTCGGATTCCAACTCTTACGGTCTTCATCGTCTAAATTATCAAGATATGAGTTCCAAGTACTATTATTATTATCAAAAAGATAACATCCTGTTGTAGGACTATAAACACCTTCTGCTGGAATGAAATGAAGACAGCCAATCTCTTCTCCACCAACGCGCATAGAAAATTCATTCTCAGAGTTATCGAACATATCTAATCTTATTTTTCTACGCACAGTAAGTCCATTTTCAAAGAAGCAAGTAATATCATAAGACATTAAATTATGAACATTAATAATATTTAAATCACTAATTGCTTCCTCAAAAGTATCACAAATCTGTAATTCTGTTGCAATAGCTCTTAAGCAGTCATAATTTAATTGTACTTTTGCAGCAAAATTAATTACTTTATTAATATTATCCTCATCAATATTCTTATCAAGTAAGAACTCTCTAATAGCAGTTGAGTCAGGATAATCAAATCTAAAATGATAATGGAAACGACCGGGTCTATTAATAAGGTAATCACTCAGCTTATTTATATTATTACAAGTAATAATAAACATTTTCTTACTTTGTGAAACACCATCAAATAAACTTAACATCTCTGTTTGAGGGTCTCTACATCCATCTCTATCTTCTAATTTTGTACCAAAAGTTTTATCAAACTCATCAAAGAGAATAAAAACTTCTTGTTCGATTGAATTAATAAATGATGAGATTCCGGGAATGAACTCTGAAACAATAAGAGCAGGATATCCTCTCTCTACACAAGTTTGTAAAAGCATTTTTGCAAAAAGACTTTTACCAATACCCTTGTCACCAGATAAAATAATACCAAGATTTCTTTCTGATGAATCAAAAGACTTCATTACTTTTTCAAGTTTCTTCTGATGAGAGCCAAAAACCTTCTCTGTAACGTCAATATTTTGAGTTTCCTGTAAATAAAAACCTGTGTTGCCGCATTCTACTGTATATGTCTTTGCGGGCAGCTGATTGTAGCTCTTAATCGCGTCTGTGTAAATTCTATAAGTGTCGCCCGTTGAAATAATATTCATATTATTACATTCCCCCAATTAATGATTTGTTTATGTTATTTGTTTTAAAATATTTGTTTAAATTAAGTGCTTCTTTATTAAAAAGCATAATCATTTGTTTGTTTTCAAAAGAAGGATAAACTCTTAAAGTATGATAGTGTCCAAAACACCAAAGTTTATAATCAATTTGTCTTTCAATTTCACCTAAATAGTATTCCATTGTATTATCTACAGTAGATTGGTCTATAGTAGGTAAAAACAAATCTGTAGGTACATAAATTTTAGGACAAGTATGACTAAGAACAAGATCAAATTTATTATTATGCTTTTCGCATATAAATTTGCCATATTTCATTTCTTCTTCAGTAAGCTGCTCTTTTTCAAACCAAGTTAAATGATTTATTAAACGATAATATTTATCAACAGAATAAGCTCCCGGAATAACAAGAGTAGAATATCCATTAATATTATAAACATTTGGAAAGTCCATAGCATAGTAAATATTGGGATATCTATCCTCTATCCAAACAGAATTTTCAAAAAGTTGTGTTATCGCCCAATCATTATTAATAGAGGCTTGACTTGCAAGAATGCTCGGACGTTGTTCATGATTTCCACGAATTATAAAAATTTTGCATCCGCATGAATTTAATTTCTTTTTAAATTTTTCATCGCGGTTATTTAAATAAAAATTAGCACCCGCATCACCAAGAAGAATAATAGTATCAGTTAAATCATGTTGATAACCATGACTATTAAAATTAAGAATTAAATTTTCTATAGGTTCATATTGACCATGAATATCACCTAAAATAAATACTTGATTCATTATTCTTCTCCTTATTATCAGATATTTTATCAATTATTTCTTCCCAATTGTTGAGTATCTCAGGACAAAGCATCCATTCTTCCATATCTTCTTTATAAGCACAAAGTTCTGAATTATAAATACTTTGCCAGCAGCATTTTCCTTTTCCCCTATCACAATGTTTCATGACAAAATTACCTCTTTTTATTTTATATACATATTATATCATATTTTTTTAAAAAAATCAAATAAAAAACGATGATAACTATTTCATCATCGTTTTTTATCTTTACTTTTTAGCAATAGGAATTATTGTATTTTCTTCAGATGTGGGTTTAATATCTGCTCCAATTTGTCCATTTTCATCAAATTCTTTAATACAAAAAATATCATTTTTATTTAAATTGCCAAAAGTTTTAATAAAAATACCGAGAGCAGATTTTGCATCTATTTCGACTATTCCGCTTGGATTACTAAGTTCAATGTGAGCAATTCTTTTAATTTTATTTTTTTTAGATGCCCACTCTATTGCATAAGACCTTACCATAAATATTAAATACCTTTCTATTTTCTATATTATATTATATCATATTTTTTTTATTTTGTCAATTTCATTGTTTCTTTGTCAAAATAAAATTCTTCAAATGTATCAAGATCAAGAAAAGCTACTCTTTTTGAAAAAGCAGTTCCCATATCGATATCAAATTTATGATTATTGCAATAATTAATAATATGGGGTTTGTAAGGATGTTCAGACTCAGCATACCAATTTGATTTAGCTTCCATTTCTGATAAAAGAAGAGGTTCCTTATCAATATATCCATATTCAAATCTTAATACCTGAACGGGGGTATGTCCATGAACAACATAGGTGTTGTTAGGAGTTAAAGCTTTATTCCTATAGTTAAACCCTTCGTCCCACTTAGTACGGAAATGCATTCTATCCCAAACAGGGTCATGAGTATAAAGAGGCATCGCAAAAGGAGAAAATCCTGCGTGCTCAAGAATTACATAATGTCCGCGTGGAGAATTATAAATTAATTGTTCAGGCATCTGAGTAATGATTTTTACAAAATCCGGTCTCTTTTCTGCGGGAATAGCTGCAATTTCTTTAAGTGTTTTATCTGTTCCATTCCACAGAATAGTTTCTTTTTCTTTTTGAATAAGTCCTTCTATAGTTAAAAACGCAACTAACATATCTTCATGATTACCCTTTATAAAAGTAACTCTTTTATCGTTATAGAGTGCATTAAAGGTGTCAATATTCGCGTCGCCGCGGTCAATTGCATCTCCAAGAAAATAAATTGTATCATCAGGAGCAAGTGTATTTAAAATATCTTGATAAAAATCACAACCATGCCAATCAGATGTTGCTAGTACTCTTCCCATAAATTATCACCACTTTCTTTATTTTTATATAAATATTATAACAAAATTTTGAATAAAAGTCAAGATTGTTACATTTGTTTACTATAAAAATTATATATTTTATAGGAGGGAATTACAATGGATAGAGAACAAATAGATGTTATTAGATGGAAGTATGACCATGGAATTTACACATTAAGAGATGTGTTTGATTTAGTTAGTTTTTTAGTTATCACAAAAGAGCAATTTCATTCAATTACTTCCTTTTGTTATGACGGACTAAAAAAGAATAGGGGATGGTAAAATTACCATCCCCTGTATTTTTATTTAAGCAACAACAGCCTTGTAACGCTCGCTGTTGAGTACCTCAAGCATAAGATCAATGCCAGTCTTACCTGTTACTACCTGCTTGAAGATAGAAGGTGATGCACCGCTGACAAATGACACATTAGGACCGAGATCAAGAATTGTGTCATTTCTTGCATTGACATTCCAGTAAACGAGTCTAGGAAGCTCAAGACCGACTGCCGCCCAATCCTGTCTTACCTTTTCCATTTCTGTTGCAATATTTCCCTGAGTCCAGCGGGTCTTAGTGTAATAGCCGCCTGTAGCACTGTCAATCTCCATATCAGAGATTACAACAATTGTCTTAGGAATATCTTCCTTCTTGCTACGAAGAGCAGTATTCTTGAGTAACTCAAAAACTGCTACAAGATCAGTATTATCGCAAAGGTTAGTGCTGTAGATACGGCGAACCTTATCTACGAAGTCAACACCCTTAATCTCAATAAGCTGAGGACGTGAAGAAAAGCTAATATAATGGTTCTTAAAAGCTCCACCTGCACGCTCTGCGGCGTAAATTGAAAGACCGATAGCAACATCAATAGGCATAATAGTGCCATTGCCACTCCAAGTCATAGAACCTGAAGTGTCACATACGCACATCATTGAAAGGTCTTCTCCATTAAGGACGTCAATCTGGTTCTCCCAGTACTTTTCAATCATTGCACGATCAACATCACTGTTCTTGTTGCAAGTAAGTGCCTTACGAACAATCTCATAAGGGTAAAGTGCTGCCGCATTTACCTTTGTAGTCTTATCCTTTGCAAAAGTCTCATATCTCTTTGCAAGAATGTCACGACGAGCGAAAGCATTCTTGTAGATAATACCCGCCTTTGAAGGAAGCTTATCAAACTCAATCTCATCCCAACGGTTCTGAGACATGAGCTTTTCTACAATATTAATACGAGAACGAAGCTCTGAAAGCACCTTGCGGTAATCCTTGTGTGACATATGCATGAAAGCACGCACTGCCGCACCCATCTTCTTAGTCTCCTTTGCAGAAGCATTTTCAGAAGGAAGCCACTTAGCAAGAAGTGAAGGTGTCTTGCAAGTTACATCAAGAGCAAGCTGATGCTTAATCATAGTAAGTGCGGCAATCTCTACGGGCGTACCAACACAAGTATAGATTACATCATCCCAGCGTCCGTACTCGCTGATGTTAGCAAGATTTTTCTTAACTACCTCAGGGTAGTTCTCAGCAAGCCACTTAAAGCATACGCGGAAGAATCTGCGCTCTCCCTGACCGCCGCGGATATCACGAAGGTAGAAAAGACACTTTAATGCAAGCTCTCTATTCTCTTCAAAAGCACTCTTAAAAAGAACAATACAATCTGCTTCTGAGCGCTGACGATATGCTCCACCAAATGCGAACATATCAAGAACTGCGGAAGTAGTCGACTTGTGCGCAAGCGCTCCATTCTCCGTTCTCTTGTAATTCGTTGCACTAGTAAGGTTATTCATGAAAGTATTCATTATCCTTTTTTCTCCTTTTTATCTAATTATTTTTAGAAAAGTCATTTTCATGGCTTATTTTTCATTTGATATATATATTATATCATAATTTTTTTAATTTTTCAAATATGAGTGCCTCCTCTTGGGGTCGAACCAAGCTCTCATGCTCTTCAGGCATTCGTGTCTACCGAGATCACCAAAGAGGCGGAGCGTTCCCACTGGGAATCGAACCCAGACTAGAGGATTAGAAGTCCTCGGGTCTTTCCATTAGCCTACAGGAACATAACTAGATACATAGTTGACGGATTCGAACCGTTTAAAATTTCATGTCAAAGTAAAATTTATTATCCATAATTATAATTGCTGTATGTATCTAAACGACGGGAGTAGGATTTGAACCCACGGACCACTCATCACGGTCAACGCTTTTCAAGAGCGCCGCATTCAGCCAGACTCTGCCATCCCGCCAGACGCGGCGTGAGAGACTCGAACTCCCAGATCCTTTCAGACCACGGATTAGCAATCCGTTGCCATACCCTTAGGCGAACGCCGCAAAACAAGACAGATAAGACTTATAATTGCTAACGTTGGTGTATAAAAGCCAAGTCTTTACAACACTTTTATATCTTCTACGGCAATAAAAATTTCCTTGCGGATTGTTATTGCATGATAAGGTCCTTTACCAATATCAGTTTTCTTGTAAATAAAGATTTGCTGCTAATCTGTCTTTTGTTTATATAAAAGCCTACACATTGTGACGAGGACTTGTCTTAAAAGCGATTTCTAGATTCTCTCTAGCAAGTGTAATGCACTTCGCTCTCGTTTTTCAGCTTTTATTCCTCAACAACAGGGGTTACTTCTGCGGTAGAGCCAGTCTCCGCATTCTCTTTCTTCTTTGACGCAAGAAGCTTACCCTTTTTAATAAGAGCTTTGCTCTTTAGCTTTTTATTTTCATAGCCTGTAAGAATAAAAGAATCAACTGCTTCCTTCTTCATATAGGCTTCATCGCCCTCTTTCTTCAAATCCTCAAGTGAGAGCTTTTTTGTATTCTTAATTAACGAATCCCAATTTTTCATTTATTATATTTACCTTTCTTTATTATATAAATATTATATCATATTTTTTTTAAAAAGTCAATTAGTAAATAGCAGAAGGTAAAGGACTCGAACCTTTATTAGCGGTTTTGGAGACCGCTGTCCTAACCATTAGACGAACCTCCTATAAAATGCCAATAATCTCGATAGATGTGGATATATTCCCAAAGATTCGCGAATCACTCTTTAAATGAATTGTACATTCTCTATCCGAGCAACATCTCTATTGTCTTCGATTATTGGCGAGCGCCCACGATTTCCGACCGTGGACTATGGAATATGTAGGACTCGAACCTCTCCCCGTCATCCCAAGTGACGTGTGCACATACCCTTACACCTCATACTCCAAACACAAGACACAAATTAAGTTATATCCGACACTTAATAAAACTTAATAAAAATTGTATTTAAACTTGGAGGATTATAAAAATTGCTGTTTGTGTCTTTTTATTTATTACATATATATTATAACAAAAATTTTTAAAAAAGTCAAGTTGTTTCTAATACCCAGTTATAAGTTGTTTCTAAATGGGTTGTTGGTGGTGTTGTTGTATCATCATCTACTACTTCTGTAATGGTACTTTTAAGGATATAAGTGCCGGGAGTAGTATTTTTATTTGCCAATATGTTGCTCATATAGGGTAAACTTTGAGATAATCCGTCAATAAAATTTGCATCAATAGGTATTAATTTACCATCATTAAATATATCACTATAATGATATCGAAGAGTATCATAAGTCATATTTACAACAGAGCCACAATAAAAAATATTTTTTTCCGATAAATTTGCATCAATTTCAAAAAGATGTTCTTCACTTCTATAAAAAGTATATACATTACCGGTAATTAATGTATCTACTGGACCTTTAAGTACAACATAATCTTTATCAGTATTAAAAGTAGTATCTGTTGTTAAAATAAAAGACATTCCATCCTCTTGCATTTCAAACCATCCTTCTTCACTAGGATTAACCCCTTCTAAATCAGATGTATCTTCACCAGTCCAAATTATATTTGCCCATTGAAAATAATTATTTTGTCCTGTCCAAATAAAAGGTTCTTCTGGGTCACCATGGCTATTAAATAATGCAAGTAATTCTGCTAAAGTTTTTATTTGTTTAACACTTGTAGGTGCAGCAATAGTTTGAGTCGATTTGAAAGGATCATTAATATTTTTTTGTTCTAAAGTATAGGAATATTCTAATGGAAGTTCTTCAGATAAGGGATTTGCATTTCTTATATAATTATTTATCATTTCAAACTGACTCATACTTTGTTTAATAGTTTGAGCAGAATAAGGAGAGAGTATTACTTCACCTCTTGGAAAATCTTCTGACAAGAGACTAAAAAAGTATGTATTTGCTTGATAGATAATACCATATTGAATTGGTTGATTTATGTAATAAGTATGATTAGAATCATATTCAGTATCTGGCGTCAATACTAATGTCTTTGAATTATTAGTAATACTTAATCCCATTACATCAAGTCTTTTCACCAATGTTTGAAAATCGCCTTCTCCAAGAGTATTAACTAAACGCCCTATTATAGATTCAATAGTTGTACTTGTTCCAAAAGTTTTAACAGGCATTGAAAATATATAACTTCCGTCCATATTTTTTGTTGATGATGATAATATAAATTTAAAAGTAGGATAGCTATTACTTTTACTTAAATATGTTGCTAATAATTCTGTAGGTGCGGGAATAATATTTCTATTTATAATAATGTGACCCGAACTTGTTGGAGGAGTAATTTTATGAACGTTATCATCGAGTGGAAAAAATCTATAAAAACCAAGCACTCTATCATATATATAAGCATATATTTCATCAGGATACACCCAAAGTGGAATAAAATAATCTTTAAAATGACTATTTTCATTATAGTATGTCACTAAATCATTATGACTATCCATTGAAAGGTAATAATTATTAGAGTCTACATATTCCCACCATCCGAGATTATAGGGATTCGCATCACTGTTATTAAGCCATTTCTCTGGACATGCAGGAACAAGATGATATTGAAAATTAATAGGAGTAGTTGTTGCCACTTTTAAGTATCCACCTGTTGAGCGGACTTTTCCATTGCTCCCATTTATCATTTCCATACCAAAACGTTCTAATTCATCTAATGTTAAAATAGGGACATATTTTGTATTTAAACTTGTTTTAATATCTGTAATATCTTTAAGAATATTAGTTGAACTAAGCTTAGTTGGAACTTTCATTCCAGTAGCGTAAGACTCATAACTTATTAAGGCTGGTTTTAAAAGAACATCAAAAGAAGTATGGTTATCTTCATCAAATATATCAATATTATTTACGTTTATTTCATTTATATCTAAAGATATCTCAATGGTGTTATCAAGAGCATAATTAGATAATGTTAAAAATCCAACATATTGTCCATCGCTATCTGAATAATAAGTTTTACCGCTACCTACAATAGAATTATTGCTGTCTCTAATAGTATAGGTAAGACAGATAGGGAGATTTGAATTCTTAAAAGATTCTTCTGTAATATTGTTTTCAGCATAAAGCATTAACACCACTTCATCATTAGAAGGTTTTTTACTTGAAGTGTCAGATGTTATTTTTTCAAATAAATCACTAATTGTACTATAGTATAATTGAAGAGAGAAAGGACCCAAGTAAGGACAATCATTTCCATCTAATTCACCAGACACAAGAAATCCTTCTTTATTAGTGCTATAATATGCAAAAAGATTATTTGCTGTATAATTAAATTTTATTGTCGCCATTCTTATATTATCCTCCTTTTAAGGTACAATGATGGTTGTCTTTTTATTAGAATCTGTTGGACTACCAAAATTTGTAAAATCTAAAAGATTTTCAGGTTCTTTATTAGATTGCATTATTGCAATATAAAAAGCAGTTATAAATAATTGATACAATGCTAAAGGTGTCCATCCCATTATTGTAAAGACTTTTTCTTCACTTTTACTACCAATATCTACTTTCATTGGCTTTGCACTAATATAAAGATTATTTGGGTCTTGCCCATTAAATGATTGAGTGGGTATTTTAATATAATAATCATTTGGAGAATAATCAGTCCATTCAACAGAAGGGTCACGTATAACTTGATATTCTCCATTTATTTTTACACAAATTAAGCCATTTAAAAGATATATTCTGCCCGGATAAGGTGAAATAGAAGATAAATCATCTCGAAGGTCTTCTAATTGACTACTTGTAAGTTCATCATCAAACAAACGTTGATAAAAAAATTCATTATCACCTATTTCGCCAGTAAATGATATTGTTTGACTAGCACCACCAATTTCTATAAAAGCTTCATTTGTATTATAAGCAACAACACCCCAGTTGGGAATATCCTCTATATTAGTATAAATTTTTTTAAAAGTTTTATTTTCCCATTTTTGAGTAGATGCATTGTATTGTAAAATACAACCCTCATTAGGATTTGCGATAGCTACATCTTGTAAATCTGTTAAATTTTGGACATTAGAGGTGCCACCGCCGCCAGTCCCATTAGTCCATTTACCAAAATGTCCATCATATTTTAAAACTTGACCATCTATAGGCTCATTAATATATACATCAGTTAATTCACTTAACTCTTGTGAAGATATACCTCCACCAATAAGTTCTAAAAAAGTTGCAATATCTATTCTTTTGGTTCCATTGTTAGCGCTGCTAATAAGAATTGTTCCATCATCAGCAAATTGTCTACTTAACGGAAGTTCAGATAATTTTTTACTCATATTATCTCCTTTCTTCTATGGATATAGATACATTTTTCTCTATATTTAATATAAAAAAATATGGGCAAAGATTGAATATCTTTGCCCATTATATTACAGATTCAAAATAAAATCTCTAAAACTTTGAACTTCTACAAAAAAACCGGAGCCATTAAAACATTTTTCTTTAATAGAATGATATCTTAATGGATTTTGATAAACATATTGTATTATAGTTTCATCACTAACTTTTAATTCAGACCAAAGTTTTTGTTTAAGAGTTTTTAAAGCATTATAATTATTTGGTAAAACTTCATTTGGTCCTAATCTCCAGAGACTAGCTTGATAATAAAAATAACCATGTAACAATGTCATAATAATTTGATTTAATGCAAAATTACTTTTATCAAAATTATTTTTATTTTGTTTATATAATTCAAAGAAAGCTTCGCTTCCACTTATTAAATAATCTTCAAGGTATGTTTCTATATAATAATGTTTTTCATTAAAATAAGAACGAGATAATGATTGAGGATTAGCAACCCATTTATAGGTAAAAATAGATGAATATATATAATCCTCATTAAGATTAACAAGTTTAGCCAATAAATAAGCATTAAAATATAAATCTTCATGTGAAAATTCATTTTCTTTAAAATGACATTGAAGCTCATCAATAACTCGTTGCTTATTAAAAAATTTACCATGCAACCAAGTATCAGTATTTTCACCAGTGAAATCTTGAATATATTTATTTTGTTCTACATTATAACTTCTAAAATTGGTACATAAAACATATTTTACTTGAAGACTATTAATTTCATTTAGAACCGTTTGAAAAACATTCTCTTCAAACATATCATCATTATCGATAAAAGTAAACCATTCACCAGAGATAAAAGGAATCGCAGCTTGTCTAGTATTGCCGGGACAATGAAAATCGCGTGTTGTTTCAGTATAAACAATATCCATTTGATTTTCATAAGGTTTTACTAATTTTAAAAAATTGTCTGTAGATTTATCATCACATATAATAACTTCATAATCTGTTTTATTTAAATTTTGGTGTAAAATCGAATTAAGTAATCTTTCAATCGTTTGACTACAATTATAACAAGGAACAACGATAGATAATTTTTTCATTATATTCTCCTCTATTATTTTCTTGTTTAAATTATAGCATATTTTTTTAATTTTGTCAAATTTTATTTGAATATAATTTGAACAACATTATCATTAACTCTCTTTATAACACGCCAAGTATTCTCTCCTCTAGCTGCGGGAATCGCAATACCGCCCGCACCTACAGTACAATAGCCATTAATTTGACAATTACCATCATCAATAATTGCAAGGACACCTAACATACCTACAGCCGCCCATTCTTGGCGCACCATTCTTGATACATAAGGCTTATTAGGGTCATAATCAGGATTAAGTTTAAATGAAGTACCTTCAAAAATTTGATTATCCATTTCATCATAAACATATTCCTCTTCATTGAAGTTGTCTGGATTGTTATAAATCTTTGGTGCGGGTTCTGTAATATATCTATTAAAGTCATCTCTTAAATACATACCATTCCAAGTATCGCAATCGCCATTACCAAGAACAAATGGAGCACCAGAGATAACACCAAGAATATACTCATCATCGGTTCCCGCGATCTTTATTTTATCTCCATCTATTGTAACAAAATGACCTACTCTATCTTCAGCATTAGGATTGCCATCTTGCCATTCAAATAATTCAGCATAGTCGGCTGTTGTTGATGCAGTGATAGTATTAGCTGCTTTTGTTACGCCATCAAATTGAACAGAAAAACAATTTGACCTAACTATTTGAAGAACCATTACCTATTGCAAGAGCTGTTCCTGTCTTATTTGTTGTAGTGCCACTAGTATTCATTGCTGCATTATAGTGTCCCATTGCACAAGAAACCATATTTGATGCAGTAGTATAGTATCCTTGTGCATGGCTATATGCGCTGTTTGCAAGTGTTCTATATCCTTCTGAGTGTGCGTAAGAAGAAGTTGCACAAGTATACCAACCTTCTGCATGAGAAGCTGAATTAGATGCTGTTGTATAGTATCCTTCAGCATGAGAGTAATCACCGCTAGCAGTAGTACCAGAACCCTCGGAATGAGAATAGCTACCAGCAGCAGTTGTATAATATCCTTCTGCATGGGCGCCATAACCAGTTGCTTTTGAACCTTCGCCCTCTGCATGCGCGGAAGATCTTGTTGCACTAGTGCCATTTCCTTCAGCATGAGCATAATTATCACTTGCTAATGTACTATTTCCTTCAGCATGGCTAGCATTGCCTGATGCACGAGAATTCTCTCCTTCAGCATGAGAATGATAATATGCACAAGTATTATATCCTTCTGCGTGTGCTACTTCTCCATATGCCGTAGTATGATATCCTTCAGCATGGGCATAATGTGCACATGCTCGAGAGCCGTATCCTTCTATATGAGCATCAGAAACATAATGGTCATTATCATATGAAATGTGACAATTTTCACCTTCTAGATGGTTATTATAACCTTGTATTGCGCCATCTATAAAATTATTACGTCCTTCAAAATGATTAAAAGCTTTAGGATATTCCTCAGAATCACTTTGACTAATATGATTGCCATATCCTTCAAAATGATTGCCATATCCTTGATTTCCTTCAGATATACCATTTAAGATTCCTTCAAAATGATTTGCAAAGCCAGTTCCATCATCTATATTTGCGGCGCCTTCTGCAACATCTAATGATTGAACTTTATTAACAACACCTCTCTGTTGCATTGTCGTATAAGCATAATTATATTCATCATCATAAGGATCAAAATCAGCAGGGAATTTTGAAGGATCTATGGTTGTAATACTTACACCATTAAAATAATTTAAAAATGTTCCACTATAATCATTTGCAAGAGGTTTATCTGCATTTACTATTTCAAGAGGAATAAAAATACAAGAAGAACTTTCTTTATCGCCTTGATATAAATATTGAGTAGTAGATAATGTTTCTTGAGTAACTATACCCATACTTATCGAATTGCTACTTTCAAGTTGACTTTTTGAGAATGATATAGATCTAGGACTAGTCGATCCATTCATATATTCTTCTTTAGTAAAATATTGAATTTCTAAAGAAGTTATATCATTAAAGTTTGCTTTTGTGTCTCGAGTAGCAACACTTCCACCGCCTCCGCCAGAAGTGTTTTTAGAAGGATAAGTAAAAACAATTTGGTGTAAAATATAGCCATCATACATGGTCTCTCCTGTAGATGGGTCTGTTCTACTGGCTACATAAGTTCTGTCATTAAGCTCAATGCATTCAAAAGCAAGAATACAATTATTTGGAATCGCAGTTACAATATATGGCTGTGAAGAGGCGCCATTATCTATAAAATAACATTTTTCCATTAAAACATTTATACTATTCATTTTTCAGCGAGTCCTCCTTCTTTTATTCCACCGCCACTATCGTTATTATCCATTGGATACCAAGGAAAAGTTATTTGTTTATAAGTAAAAACGTAACTATTTAAAAAATAAGAATAATCAATAACGCCGTATCCAGTGTATATTTCTTCTGAAGGGCTATGTTCAGAAAGAGCTTTATTTTTTGCCATAATATACACTCCTTTCATTAATAAAAATAATAATTTTCTCCATTGATAAGAATATTACTCACCATCAAGAGGAATTAATTTTTTAGATGTGACACAGTAAAGAGCATTTTTTACTTCTGCAGAACCACTTTTAGTAGGTAATTCATTAAAACTGTTTAAATAAATAATACCATCTGCAGGACCATCTACATTTATCCATTTTTGTAAGTTAATATCATATTTTAAATATTGCCCGTTTTTAAGTAATGTAAATTCTACATCAGATAAATCTGAAACATTTATTTCATCATTTCCTCCGGCAATATTAGTCCACTTGCCAAAATGTTCATCATATCCAAGAACTTGTTTTTCAACAGGAGAATTAATAACAACATCTTCTAAACCATTGAGGAATTTATTAAAATCTCCATTGTCTTTAAGATATTGGATAAAAGCAGCTAAATTAATTCTTTTAGAACCTTCAGTTGCACTGCTAATTACAAGAGTTCCATCTATGGGCGGCTGTTGAGTTATTGGAAGTTCTGATAATTTAATTCCATCTAAATCCATTTTTTGCCTCCTTATAATAAGAAATGCGGCGGCCCAGATTCTGAGATCTCATGACCGGCCGCCGCATCTTTTTTATGCATCTAAACTAGTATCTATTTTTACTTTAATATTGCCTAAATTAACTAATTCGACCTCTAAAACTTCATCATCTTCAAGGAAGTTATCTAAAGCTTTATATCCCGGCAATATAAAAGTAATAATTTCTAATCCTTCTTCATTGAGAAGATTAACAGTAATAGGTTTTACACTTTTAATAACGCTAAGTAAACCTTCTAAAGTGATTTTAGGTTCCATCTTTTAGTCCTCCCATAATTTAGCCCATGTTGCTTGTCCAACAATACCGTCAACAGTAAGATTATTTGCCGCTTGGAAATGACGTACTGCGGAATCTGTTTTAGACCCAAAGGCGCCATCAGCCTCGCCGCACTCTTTAAATCCTTTAAGTATCAATCTCTCTTGGCATTGTTTCACATCTTCGCCGTGCATAATATTATCTTTTACATATTTAAGATTACGTGTAAGAGGTGGGATACTATCAGAGAACCAATTAAGACGTCCGCCAACTACCCATTTATAATCACTGAGAGGTCTGTAAACTACTCCGACATCTCTACCTCTTGAGTCAACAACCATACCTCCGCCAACATAAACTCCAATATGACCAGCAGTACCCTTTCCATCGGCTCCTTTTCTCTTGTCAAAAACTAAGTCACCATCACGAAGGTCTTTTAATTCTACTTCATCTGCTTCTGTTTGGAAATCTTTTGCACGATAATCAGAAGCCGCAGAAATTACACCAAGTCTGCGGAGAGCACCAACAATTTGGCCTGAACAATCGCCCGCTCTTGATTTTGAGAGATCATATTTTGCAGCACGCAAATCACCTATATGATAAAAATCTCTTTTAGCATCATTGTACCAAAGAGGATTACCATTAGAATCTCTACGAGCATAATTATTTTCCATTTGAATAATCTGACCAACAGTTAAAGATTCTGTAAGTTCACCATTAGCTGTTCCAATGTATACACCATGATTTTTATAAATATTCATCATTTCATTTACAAATTCTTGTATTGTTGCCATAATTTTTACCTCCTTTTTCTCTATATTAGATATAAAAAAATAAGGACAAAGATTAAACACCTTTGTCCTTATTTAATAATGATATTTTGATTATATCTTGTTTTCTTTAATTTAACCTTTTCACCAGTTAATTTGTGTCCTTTTGTTTTTTCTAATATTCCAATAGAAGCGGTCGGACAGTTTGTGATAGTAACATTTTTCATACCATATAATTGAATACCATACTTTTGAATATTTTTAAAAATACAGTTAGATATGACGATATTCTCATGATATTTTTCAAGTTCGTAAACTGTATGTGTACCAATACCATTGGGTACGTTTTCAAAAGTACAGTTAGTGATAAATATGTCGCGGCAATGGGTACCATCATTTGATGCGGCAGTGGGTTCACCTCCGCGATATGGGTAGCCTAATTGGTATGCAAAGTCTATCTGTATCGCTTCTCGATAGTCAGCGCCCGCAATTGCGGTTTGGTTTTTAAAAATACAATTATCAATTACAATATTTTGAGAAGAATTACATTCAATTGAATGATAACCTCGACAGCCATCTACAACAATGTTCTTTAAAGTAATATTCTTACAATGATAAATAACAATAACAATTGCATCTTCTTCTCTTGTGTTTGCGAGGAATGTGCCGCCAGTCCATGAGACATCATGGGTGCCCGCATATTCTTTAACAGTATTACTAGCTTCCATTTCAAGCATTTGATAACGACAATTGCGTTTGAATACAACTCCTTCTTCACATACTACTGTTGTATTACTAGGGATAGTCATCATTTTGGTTATATTATAGACGCCCTTTTTGAAAGTTATATTTCTATATTTTTTAAGGTATTGATTAATTTTATCTATTGTAAAAGTCGATTTAATTGTAGCCATGATTATTTTACCTCCTTATAATATTTAAAAATTTACTATGAAATATTAATTGTTTTAGATTAAATAGAACAATTTGATTTTTTAAGAAAATTATTTAAAATTTAAAGCTAGAAAATTTTTTAGAAAGGAGAAAATAAGATGCATAAATTAGTGGATTTAATCTCTATGATAGACGAACTTGATGATATTTGTATCATAACAGAAGATTATTGTAAACTTTATTATGGTAGAATGATGAATATTCCTAATTGTTTATTAGATTATTCTATTGTTGATGGTTCTTTATCTCTTGATGTAGATAAGACAAATTATCCTTATTTTGTTGTTAAGGTTAAATAATTTTAAGGATAAAAAAGAAAAGGCGATTTAGATAAGAAATCTAAATCGCCTTATTATTTTTTATATTTATGAAAATTGTATATTTATGCAATTGTATAATTATAAAAATTTTATATTTATACAAATTTTTATATTTTTTTTATTCATTAATTATTAGTATAAGGTTCTCCTATTGAAAAGCATTTTAACCTATGCTTTCCATGTCTGAGGAACTTTTTTCTCACATCGGAGAATAAGTTTATTCTCTTGAGAGTCTGATGTTGGCTTCAACAGAATCCTCATTGATAATGTTCTGTACTGATAACAGACGAGTATAGCCTTTAAAGGTCAGTGCAGGATTATCAATAGTAATGGTATTCAGTCCACCTTTAATGTCCTCAACTGTTGCATCAATGTCGATAGCGCCATCGATGCCAAGCGCAAGAGAAGATTCACTTGAAAAGTTTCTGCTTTCGATAACACTCGAAATCTCCATCGAAAAGCCATTTGAGAATGTTGCTAACATATTTTTATCCTCCATTTATAAATTTATACTGTTCCCGTACTTGAGCCATAGCACTGATTGGTACAGGAATTGGTACACGTTGTTGAGCAGGTTGTTTTACAAGAGTTAGAGCAGCCATCATTGCAAGTAGTCGTACAACCTGTAGAGCAAATTGTACTGCAACCTTTGCCACAGCCTTTTGTGCAGTCAGAAGCACAACCGCCTGAACAACCACTACAACCTTGACAAGAGCAAGTAGTGCCACTGGATGAACCAGATTGTCCACCTGAACCAGAGCATCCTGAGCAAGAGCAAGTTGTGCCATGTGTTCCACCTGGAATTCCATAGGATCCTGAACAGCCATCGCATCCGGAACTGCAACCAGTGCACTCCGAACTGCATCCACCCCAACAAGTGTCCGAGCATCCTGAGCAACCGCTTTTGCAGCTTGATCCGCATCCTGAGCAACCAGAGCATCCGTTTCCACATGAGCCAGAACAACCTGAAGAACATCCAGAGCATCCAGAGCACGACGAGCATGAACTTGCACAGCCACTACCGCATCCGGAACATGTTTTTGAACAACTGCTATCGCACTTATGGCTGCAAGACGTGCAGTTCGTTGTACACCCACTTGAACAAGAAGATGAACACCCTGAGCATCCAGATGAACAACCCGAAGAACAGCCATCACAACCATTACATCCTTGGCAACCGCCTGTACAACTCTGGCAATTGCCATCACAGGTGCTGCTACAGCTATTGTTGCATCCTTTGCAACCTGAAGAACACGCACTCCTGCAATATGTAGAGCATACAGAGCTGCAAAACGTGTTACAAGTGTTGTAGCAGGAATCCCCACAACCACTTCCGCAACCGCTACAACCATAGCAGCCACTTCCGCAGCCTTGGCATCCGCCTGAACAACCACCAGCGCATCCCGAAGAGCAACCACTGCCACATCCAGAGCAGCCATAGCAACCTGTTCCACAACTGCTTTTACATCCAGTGCAAGTTGAGGAACAGCCAGTTGAACAAGAGGCTGAACAACCATCGGAGCAAGTAGCCGAGCAGTTTCCGGAACAAGAAGAACAACCCTTACACCCCGAAGAACAAGCACCTGCACATAAGCCGGTACACATTCCTCGACAAGATGTAGATTCTTGAACGTCAATCTCCGCAGCTAACTCGTCCACATAGCTAGGTAATTCATCAATTCCTGCGGGAACGGCATCTCCCTGAACGACGAATTGCATACCTGTGATATCCTGAATATGGAGCAATAGATCGATAATCTTTTGCCCATGTTCTGCCTTGATCAGTCCGCCACTGGAAGGGGCTTCTGTAAAGTCATAGGCACTTCCTGCATATTGCGCAAGAGAGCCATTATAGCAGCGTCTAGCCATTTCAGCTTTTACTTTGGCTTTCAAGGCTATAAATTCATTTGCTGTCACGTCTTTCACCTCCCATCAAGGTTTTGCTAGTTCAAGAAGCATATTATATTCGTCTTCCGAAATAATCTTTAATGCCCAATCTTTAGGAACATGACACTCCATTCGATCAGAGCTGTGTATCTTTCTGTAATAGGTATTCCAAAAATATACATTCGCCAAAGCTCGTGCTTTGTGCATTTCACAGATAAAGGTTACATGGGAATTCATGGTACCATTCACCTGATAGTTATATGCAGCACATTCACTACAGCCAGCTGCAATTGGACAATAGAAACACTCATCACTCATTTTAGTCCTGCGATTTATTTTGAGCATACAGTCAATGCACTGCTTTTCGCATTCTTTTTGAGCAAGACCGTCATCAACATTTCCTATGATAATAGGCTCACGGTCCGTACCAAGTGAAGTATCTACATATCGAATGCAAGGATATAAATATCCGCGCCAATCAACAGCAAGCATATCTCCTGTTCCGCCGCACCATGTTTGAAGATCGTTTTCGTCCTTCGGCTTAAAGAAATCTTTCTCGAATAATGACAAGTAATGAGTCTCAACAAGATTATTGTCATTCCAATAATCAGCAATCTCTTTCAGCTGCTTATAGAAATCAATAGCATGCTCCTGTTCCCATCCCTTTTCGTATACACAATTCGCATTAATTTCGTCATATCCGAGATCAACCATATGCAAGATTGCTTTTTTAAGAAAAGGAAGATTTCCAGGTGCTATAGTAATTTTAGAACCCATATAAAAGCCACGTTCCATCCAGTCTTTAGCTGCCGCAACCGCCAAATCATAAGAACCAGTAACGCCATCCGGAAATACTCGACAAGAATCGTGTAACTCTTTATCTCCGTCTATAGTAACTGAAAACGACATGTGACCCTGATTTCTGCGAAGGAAATCCTGGACTTTTGGATCAAAATATGCTACACCGTTTGAACATATCGAGATCATATAATGAAGTGCCCAGGGATGCTCCATTTCGATAGCTTTTGCCTTGAAATATTCAACAATTTGATCAATCAAGTCGATTGCCAAAAAAGGCTCACCACCAATGAATTCAAGAATAATTCCTTTTGAGAAAGAAGGGTCAATATAGTTCTTGAAACCTTTTTCACCACTTAAAAGTAAATCAACGAACTTCTTTGCTGTCTCAAAAGACATATAGTCGTGGCCTTTGTTTATTTCGTAGCAATACTTGCATCTGAGAGAACAGTCATTTGTCACCATAAATGTGACACTTCTAGTGAGATTCTTATGACCGTTTTCACCTTCAGAAAAAGATTCAGGATAAAGTCTTGCGAGTTTATCCTGAAACTGTTCAATGTGCTTTAATTTCTTTGGCATAAATATTCCTCCAAAGCCGCCTTACCGCAATCACAATATACGGTAATAGTCAGTTCACATGTCTCATAATCAAGATTCCAGTCTGTCTGATGATCTTGAAGGCACTCAGGAATGAAATCCTTCGTGATCTGCTGCTTAGCCATTTCAAACTCGGCCTTAGCTTTTGCATATTTTTCCTGATATGCCTTGAACACGGGATTGTCAATTGCACTTCCATCAGGATCACCCTTGTGCATCTCCAGCATTGTGGTGATGATGTCCTTGTAAGAGCTTTCCTCATACGCTAAGCGCTCTATATAATTAACCATCTCCTGGTTAACTTCAACTTTGATTGTATTATTTTCCATTTTGTCTTTCTCCTTAAAATATAATTTTTAGGCCCACGCCGCAGGTACTATCACCCACGAAGTGCCATCATATCGTTTTTGTATTCCGCCATGAGCGGTATCAATCCAAAAGCATTTTGTGTTGCTTGGAGCAGTGTCGGAAGCGATGTAAGCTTTACCAACATCATCGGGACCAAGACCACTATCGACCAAATTTCCTTGTGCATTAAGTGCCGCTAGATGTCCATTTGTGGCATTTGTTACTTTATCAGCCTTGCCTGTAGTATCAACTGTAGGTACAGCTGCGTTCTCGAACTTACCGGTCGTCGAGTTGTACGTAGGGACCTGTCCGTTCTGAGGATCAGAAATCTCAACATCTCCAAGATCGTCGAGAAATGCTACTGTAGGATCTCCGACTGTCTCAGGCGTGAAGATAGTCGTGCCATCCGGAAGGCCATTCGCCTCAATGTTTGTATTTAAAATCAGAGAATCTTCGATACTTATAGCCGATTTTACTTTGTAGGTGACGCCATTGTATCTGATGTAATCACCTACTGCATGGGCGGCTGTAGCAGGAGAGGTTTCCCTTACAGCTATAACACCTTTACCTTTCTTAATATCTTCTGCGTACGTCCCGAATACCTGTAGGGCGTTGTCATTACTCATGAAATTTGACATGTTTTTATCCTCCTGCGAGAAAATATAATTACCCCAAAGTCTAATAAGACTCTAGGGGTAATCTAACGTGCGGCTAATTAGCCAAGCAATGCCTCAAGAGCAGCAATCTGAGCTGCCTTAAACTTATAGAGGCCTATTGAAAAAATGATTTAAAAATATTCCTTCAGGTAGGGATTTGCACCTTACATGAAATCATTACACGACCTATTGCCTAACCAACTTGGTATATTTCTTACGTGCGTACAATTAAGCGTCTACCTATTCCGCCACCGAAGAAATACGGATGTGGGAACAGAATCATTCCTCTGTCTCGGTAGGATGTGTGATAACCTCATGGTAGCCGTTTACAAGGCGAAGCTGTTCGTCCACAATCATGACCGCCGCGAGTTCCACATCGGGCGCGTTCCAAAGCGCCGCGCATCTCTGATGAAATGTGGTCTTTGCGGAATCAAGGCTTGTGATGCCCTCTGCGACTACCGAAATTGCTCCGTTTGAAACCTGAATAACTGCATATAACATAGTTCATGTCCTCCTTTTATAATTCTGCATCAAAATCCATATAACAATTATTGGAATTAGAATAAAGTAACGCAAACATATCACCCGTCATTCCGCTTGATATGATTTTTAAGGTTCCGTATTGTGCGCCATTGTTCACCCACGAGATTGATGAAACGGAAAGCGTATTTTGCGATCCCGATTTAACAGCAAAGGTTCCCGAATAAGTGAGTGTTGGTGTTGCGCGCATCGGTATTGGCGTATTAAATGGCGCATAAAAATTCGTCGCATTATTAGCATATCCGAACGCAATATTACAACCAGAAAGCGGCATATCCATTCGCCAAAAGAATCTTTCGCACTTCAACAGCTCCGTTGTGTAGTCCGGCGCGGTGTCGAGGTGGAGCGTGGAGGTTGAGCCGATTTCGAGTTTGATAGCACGAATATTGCTTGTATCCGATTTGAAGGAAACTATCACAATGCCTTGCCCATAAGTAACATCAATATTAGTATCAATAGGTACATTGGAAGTTCTCGTTGTACTACTCCATGTACCAGTTGTAGAATAGATGTTATTCCCGACTTTAACTGATAGCGTTATTTCGCGACCATTAAGAAAACTATCATCTTCAATCTTTTGAACTAATGATGCACGTGTATTTCCTGTCCCTAAAGTTACATTTACACCACCCGAATTGACAGTAATTGTCCCCGTATTGGCTAAATCTGAACTCCTTTTCCACCTATCAACAGAATATACATTTGCACCGTAAGAACTCTGCCCCCTCTGATTCACCGTAAACCATGGGTTATCAAGAAGATTCGGATTCGTAGTAATGGGTTCTATTATTCCACCATCTCCACTAACCGTCTTCTCCTGTCCGTTTATCATTTTTGTGATCATTTAGTTCACCTCCCTTATTCGTAAATCAGATAAATATCACCAGTTGTGATAGCAGTTACGCCAGCAGTACTAATGTTGCGCATCTGTCCTTCAACAGTTCTTGAGTTGATCAGACGAGTGTCACTACCGAGATATTAGTTGTTTATGTTTAAAGTAAAGGAGAGAAGCGCGAGGCTTCTCTCCGTAATACAATTCTCATCCTGAGAATCGTTTCATTGTTTAATTAATTAAGTAATGCAATAAGAGCATTAACTTCAGAAGTGCTAAGAGCCTCGGGTTCAGCTTCATCAATAAGAGTTTCAAGGGTAACAGGATCTACGTCTGTTCCGACCCAAGCGCCCGCAGTATGAGCGGCTTTAAATCTATACAGAACATCATCTTTTACAACAACATCGCCCTTGACATAATCTACACTCGTACTAAATGCATCAGCAAAATTCGCAACAACAGTATCAACTCTGTTATTGATTGCATTATTAAGTGCAAGGATAAATGCTTCAAGTGTAATCTTATCAACCTCAGTTGCATCCCATGCACCTGCCGCATGATCGGTATTGAACTGGTATAACTCATCATTGTACAAAACCAGATCGCCCTCATTGTAAGTAGCAGTAGTTGCAAATTCATCTGCGATTGCCTTCTCAAACTTTTCGAGTCTAGCCTTAAGATCGCTTCCGCCGCCGCTCACTTCAGAGATAAGCTGTTCAACAGTAACAACTTCAACTTCGGCAGGATTCCAAGGCTCGCCAGCAGTATGAGCTGAAGTAAATCTATAAAGAACATCATCTTTCTTTACAAGAGCACCAACTGCATATTCGGCGGGTGATGTAGTATTGAATGTAGCTGCTACAATATCATTAGCTACCTGAGAGATACGATTCTGAATAGCCTCAACATTTACAAATGAAGCTGCAATATTAAGTTTATAATTTGCATTATACTGATAATAAGTTTTACCTGCATCAACTGTAGTATCAGTAGATAAAACATATCTACCACCAACAAGTTCAAACCATCCCTCGGTCGAAGGATTCTCTGAACCTACAGGAATAACAGCATTGTAAGTTGAAAGGTCAACTACTGCAACATCGGTACCAGCCGCATATTGCTTACCAGCGCCTTCTATGAAACGAGCATCTGTTGTAAAATCATCAGTAATGTTATAAACATAACCACCCATTCCCGCAGTTAAAGTTGAAGGGAGATTAGCAAAAGCTACTGAACCTTTAAAGATATATGCACTTGCAAGTTCATCAAACTTTGCGCCAATAGCATTCATCAATGTAATAGCATTACTTTGTGAAACAAATTTTGACATATTTTTTCCTCCTTTAATTTAAAATACTAATTAAAGAATTAACGTCCTCTTGTGTTAATTCTTCTGTTTGATTGATTTTTAATTCTTCCCATATATAATTACCGTCTTTAAGTGAACAACGATAAAAAGCTCCACAAGTATAGGTTGAATCTGTTGCTCCTGTATATTGAATTATACGATCAACAAAAATGGATGCGGCGGTGGGTATGACATCGTATTGTCTAGTTTCTCGTTCTATAACCCAAGTAGTTCCGTTCCATAACCAAAAACAATCATCCGCAATGGAAAAGTATATTTTTCTATCGGTGACAGCCAAGGTAGGTAATTCAGAGCGATTCTGAACTATGCCATAGTCACTGGGTCCAGAACCTCCAGAACTTCCACTGCCACCATATGGAATTCCATTTTTATAAATTACTCCCATATTTGCCTCCTTTGCGTAAAATAAATATATTACACATACTTTTCTAATAATATCTGAATTTTGATATAGTGGGGTTATTAAAGTTTGTCCAATAAAAATAAGGGGTGAATCAAAAAGATTCACCCCGTTTTTATTATTTACTTACTGTTTTATTTTTATGTATGCGGGAACCAGGTCAAGAGATCTCATGACCGGCCGCCGCAATCTTTTTATAATTCTGCTGAAAAATCAATATAAGAACCATCAGATTCAACCATAAGTGTTGCAAAATATCCAGCAGTTGCACCACTACAAGCTCCAGAAAATTGCAAATTTGATGTTGAAGTTTGTCTGATACTGAATGATGATACTCCCGTTGCTTTGTCTGTACCACCTTGTCTTATTGTAAAACTTCCGCCTGTTGTTAGTGCAGGAACTGCCCTCATAGGCACTGCGGTTTGTATTAAAAATCTTGCATCTGTTGCACTTTCAAACCAACCAAAAGTACGTGCATATTGAGCACCTGTGAATCTCACAAAATATCTCTGACACTTTAGCAACTCCGTTGTGTAATCGGGAGCGGTATCAAGTGCAAGTGTGGAGTGTGAGCCAAGTTCAAGTTTTAATGCAACCACTGTCACTGTACTGCTAAATCCTGTTAATAATAGTGCAAATACTTTGTCATTTGTATAATAAGCAAGCGTTATTCCATTTTGATTATTAACAAAGTAAGTGTTTACACCTGTTGCATCACTTATAGTTGCAGTTCCACTCACAATCTGCTCTACACCATTGATAATAAGTTTTGCAGACATTGTGAATTGCTTGCCAATAAAATCACTTGGATTTTCCACAGGTTGCAGAATCAAAGGTCTTGCAGTTGTAGCAGATAGAGTGAAAGATAAACCAATTGGTGTTGATTCTATTGTTGCAGTTCCACCAAAACTGCTCATTTTCCACCTATCAACACAAAACTGATTTGTGATTATTGTTCCGCTTGTCCATCCTCTCTGATTAACAGTAAACCAAGGGTTATCAAGTAAGTTTCGGTTGCTTGCCGCTACCGCAGCTCCTTCTGTTGCCAACCTGCTCAATGCACCTTCTACTGTAGTCTCAGTTGTACCGCTAATAACAATAGGTGTGTCGAGAGTCTTATTTTGCTTAGCATCAATAGCTGCTTTAACAACCTTATTCTGAACAGGATTCTCGCTATTACCATCAAGAACATCATCAACATCAATCTCTACATTTTCCAAATCTGATTGGGTTGCAAGTTGATTTGCGGAAGTTGCATTAGATGGAATAACACTAAGGATATTTGCAATATCTTCTGCATTTTGTGCCGCATGTTGAACTGTATAGGTTTTTGTTGCTATGTATGCAAATGTAATTGTTATTGCACTTGAAAATGGACGAGTAATAGTTAAATCAAATCCATTGACAGTTTTATTACTAATTACTGTAGTGACTCCGAATGCACCACCAGCTGTTGCTGTTAAATCTACTAAATAATTAGCATCAGGCATTGGAGAATCAAATACAACATTTGCAGTATTTCCAGTACCTGCTCCACAATCCATTGTAATGGTACCAGTTCTTGTCATTACAGCCCCAGCTTCAATATCCCCGCCCGGGGTTAATCCCGCACAAATTATTTCTGTTCCATCTGCTGCTCTATATCTTACTGACATGCTTCCACCTCGCTTTCTTGAGGTTTAACACGTTGAAAATAAAATCTTCTATGTGTTCTTCTCATTTTATTTATCTCCTTTATAGATCGCAAAGTTTAACTTTTAAATATGTAGCCGTTGCTCCTGGCGCATACCCGCACAAACGTAAGTTGGTTATACTCGCATTTGCCTGATTAACTTTTACAACAAAAAACCAAGAATAATTGTCTGCCGTAGTTCCACTTGATGTTACTGATGTGTGAAGTGTTGAAGGTCCTTTTGTTATATACTCACATCCCGTTAACGTTTCACTACCAGGATATGATACGTTTCTTATAGCACTCGCTATCAAATATATACCAGTTGATGGAAAAGTTATAGTAAAGTTACCAGCACCCGCTCCAGTATCGGTGACTTTATTGTTATCAAGATATTTTCGTAAGTTACCATCATATGCAGCCGGTATTATGACACCACTAAGCAATTTTCCACTATCAGGCGATATTGTTCTATCTGATGTTGCTGGCATAGCATTCGCCGTCTTCGTTTGTGTCACAGGCGTAGCATCATCATAACCTTTTTGATATACCGCATCTACTTCATCAACCATATCTGTAGGAGATAATTGTGTACTTTTGCCTGTCTTAGCTCTAATAGCCGCAGCTAATTTTGAAAAATAATCAGTTAAAGCTGACATAATTTACCTCCTTTCAATATGTTCCTGTTAATGCTTGTGTAATCATTGTATCTACGTAGTTGTATACTGCATTACTTGTTACTGCTCTCATATCGCCATTGGTTACTGCATTTACAACGCTGTCATCTTCATCATCTATAATATATATGAAACAGTTATTAGGCAGAGTTCCCGCCTGTTTAGCTGCATTATAGGCTGCTTTAGTTCCAACCCAAGTACGTTGACCCGAAGCCAATGCGGTAAGGGTTCCCGTATCTTTATTATATATATTAACGGACATCCTTTGATCTCCTTTCTATTTATATTTATATAGGAAAAGTTTCTTTATTATTTAGTTTGAATATAAGTAACAGTTGCATTCCAGTATTTAATATTAGTAAAATCTGACTTTTTACCAACAAGAATAACTTCTCCATAAATATTAATTGCAAGCCAATATTCGGCATAGTATGTTGCAGTAGCAACTGCCGCTCCAGATCGTGCCACTACGGCATTGACAGTACTAAATCCAGTTCTGTATTTTTGAGGTAATATACCCAACACCATTCCTCCTATATTATCGTCATATACGCCGGAAAATACGCTTCCATAAAATACTAATGTAATTACGGAGTTTCTTTTTGTAGCAATAACGTTCACATCAGATCGAAGAGCAATTGTTTCCGTGGAAATATAATTACCAAGCTCGTCATAAACTGCATTACTAGTTACAGGATTAAAATTCCCGTCTTCAACAGTATCAACAACAACCATATCTCCGCCTACCGCATCATTAGTTAAATTAACTACTTTATATTGTGCTTTTTCTGCGGCGGTCAGTGCATCCCATTTCTGGGTCGTACCAACAAATATTGCAGGTCTATCCTCTGTGACACTAATCTCGTGATTCTCAATCTTAATACCATCTCCCGCAGTATAAGAGATTTCACTACCACCACTAGAACTTGCAAGTAATGTTAAATTTTGTTCACTTGCATTTCCCGCATAGTATATTTTTGTATAAACTTTCCAATAGAATGTGCCACCAACCGCAATTACTTCACTTGTACTATCTCCATAAGTAAGAATAAATTCACTATTATTTTGATTATATTCAAGAGAAGTAAAAGTATTATAATTAGTTCCATCTGCGGAAGCTTCTATTACAATACCATTTTTTGCAGTATAAACATTTCCATTTTTAATAAAATTATCATCTGTATCTAAAAATCCTTCGGCAGTTACTTTATTATAAGAAGTAATAGAATTATATCCATAAATTATATCTTCAATTCCAGTAACCGGCAAGGTGCTAACATATTTGATTACAGTTCCAGACCCGCCGCCGCCTACCTGAACATATTTATCATTGGTTAAATCATAAATATAAGTTATATTAGTAGGAGCATCAATATAAATTACATTTACATTATCCGCCATTGGCGTCTCAAAGGTAGATTCTATATAAAACTTCCCATCTGTTGAATTATAGTAACCCGTTATGATACTTCCTTCAACATTGGCATTGGTCACAAAATAAATTGTACCATTACATTGAACAGCAAGAGGTAATGCATTATACTCTTCCTGTGTAAGTTCTATAGCCTTAACAAGGTTTATTAAGACCCAGTTAGTTCCATCATATCTATAAACACCGCCCTGCTTGTAGGCGCTGGTGTCAGCGCCCACGTACAAGACCATCGTATCTATATCTGGAGACTCTGGCATAGTAGAAACAAAAGTAAGCTTAGCATTAACGTAATCTGCAATGCGATTTATAGCTTCCATTCCCGCATATTTTACATTAGCCATTTCTGTATCTCCTTTATAAAGTTAAATTTTAAATTGATTAGATGAATAATTCATCAATTTCCGCAGCAGTGATAGGAACCATATCAGCTCCAGCACTACCACTCTTAGCTACCCATGAAGTAGTTGCTGCATCATACTGATAAATTACACCAGTTTTATATTCAGCATCTTTTGTATAATATGTCTTAAGAGGATCAACTGTTATATCAGCTGTAAGGACATAATCTATAACCTGT
>Ga0247609_10001067_pt1 | contig 34276 bp, 38 predicted proteins | sample 172DNAGHGlowgp2_FD_193487 | JGI IMG/M metagenome (GOLD analysis project Ga0247609, IMG submission 193487) | Sheep rumen microbial communities from Palmerston North, Manawatu-Wanganui, New Zealand - 1728 DNA GHGlow gp2 | ecosystem: Host-associated > Mammals > Digestive system > Stomach > Rumen ... | reverse complement strand
GCTGTAAACATAGAAGGTCCATAGTAGTCATAAGGTGTAGATAAATGAACTTCCTTATAATCACCGCTCTTAGTCGTGCTCATAGATGGTGTTCCTGTGCTAAATGCATAGCACCAAATAGGGGAGCTATTGATATTAGCTGTCGTGATAGGACCGTTACCAACTGCATACAATACACCAGAGCCAATATTAGTAGGAATCATAGAGAATGTTTCAGTGTTATTATTTTCATTAACAACTGACATCTCATAGTATTGCATTGTAACTGGCGACATGATTTTAGTTAGCCCAATCTGTGCAGAAGCTGGACCGTTATCAGTTCCGCCAAGAACTTTAGAGAACTTCAGATTATCATTACTTGCTCCGCCGCCATTTGCGAAGATAACGTTATTTGAATTTACGATTGCGCTCATTTTAAAAACTCCTTACTTATTTATTTAAACCTTTGTAAGTTTATATTGTGTAAAAAATCCTGGGTACATTCCATAAGCTGAATAATATGGTGAACCCATACCTGGAAGCCACGCTTGAACAATTGCCATTTTATCAGAATCATTAAAATCAATAGTTGCATGAAATTCAGATCTTATAGACCTATTAGGTAATTTACTTCCAGGAGTATAGCCAGTCTCATGAGCTCTTATAAATGGAATTATTCTATCATCTGCTTGAACGGTGCTAGCTTGTACAGCTACATAAGAATTAGCAGTATTAACATATTGTCCATGAGTAGAACCAGTATATGTTAAAGCAGCAGAAGCAGGTGTTCCAATTGGAGTGTTATTAGAAACCCATGAATATGATGTTATATCTAATTTCCAATTACCATTGAATGCTGTAGTAGACTCTAGACCATTATAAGTTTCCCACCATTCAATATAAGCATAAGTAGGCTGATAAATACCAACATTAGCCCATGTTTCTAATGGTAATAAAACCTGATGGCCATAATCATAGCGTGGAGTAAACATAGAATATTTGTTATAAGTAGAAGCTGTCCATGGCTCTGTTTTTCCAGTACTGTCTGTACTGATAGGAGCGTAATAACCATACTCTTCTATTTCATAAGCCATATTTGGAACATCAACAGGCTCCAAAAAAGTATTATTAGATACTAATGGAGCTGTTGTATAACCAGTATGTCCATGCTCTTCATAATATGAACTGTGAACTAAAATTGACATATTTTAACCGTTAAACCATCCTACAGTAAAATTAACAGTTTGCTTATTAGCTGTATATCCACTAAATGGTGCCCATTTATTTAGTGCTACTGCTTGATACCATAAGAAATTATCGATACTTTCAATACATCCAAAATTACTATTCCAACCATCGGTAATAGTAGCATTAAGCGGTGTATTAAAATGACCTGTAGTAGTTATAAAATCATTCGCTACTCTATTCCATTCATTAGTAATATAAGGCTGTAATTTATCAAAACAAATAGATACAAATAATTGCCATGTATTACCACTTATATTTAGAGCACGTAATGTTGCAGCATTAATTCCAAATCCAGTAGATTGGAAAGCTCCAGAATTGATTTTAAATCCAAAATAATTATTAGCAGTGTTAGCAAACCAATTTGGATTATTATAGCTATCATAAACTTTAGAATTATTTAACAAAGCTGCATCATATTGTGCACTACGCTGCTGAATTACATATGCACCTTCATTCCAAAAAGCGCTATTTGATGTTACTAAATTACTTGCAACATCCCAATTAATTTTGTTCATACCAGTTACATTGAGTGTAACACCAGTTGAAGCTGTAGACATAGAAAGATAATTACCAGCGTATAATGGAATAGTATATGCAGAAATTTTATTTTCTGTATTGTTTACATTAATCGGGTAAACTCCATCGTAAGTTCTACCTTGACCGCCTGCAGTAGCCTGATTATAAGCATAGCTAGAAGCAGCAGTAATTGTATTAGTCCAATCCTTTCCAGAAACCGTAAAGGTATTACCAGCTGTAGATACGCTAATGTTAGAACTAGCTTTAACATCATAAGTATTACCTGCGAAAGCAGTTCCATTATAACCAGTAATCTTTCCGTTAGCAGTTTCCCAACCACCAGTTACGACAGCTGCAGTCTGAGAAGATATAGCACCATTTGCAGAAGTAGAAGATACAGCATAACGGCTACGTTCAGAAGACAATGCAGAACCGTTATATCCAGTGATATAACCATTGCTAATATTTAAAGCACTTTCATACATTACACCTTCAACTTCAGGAAGTCCAGAAATACCGATAACTGTTGCAGAAACAGAATCTTCAACGAAGTATAATGGTTCCTGAACTCCTAATTTAGCAGACTGTGCAGAAATCTTATGTTCAACATTGTTTACAACAATCGGTGCAATACCTTCATATTCAACACCTTGTCCGCCAACGCTAGAAATCGGAGTACCGTTAATACCCGTTACGTAACCATTCGCACTATTGATCGCCGAATTTGCGATAAGTGCTGTAAGACTTCTTCCATCAGAATCCTTCAACGCAGTAAACGATTCAGCAGCTACCCTAGCGGAAATACCGGAACCACTGAAACCTGTAATGTATGTGAGCATCCCTGGCATTGGTGTATCGATACCCATTGCAGAGACTGGGATATAATCTCCTGTAAGATATCCCTGATTGTATACCCATGCAGTAGCGGCGTTATATGCCGTGGCATCACCTGATTGTGCTATGTTGCGGATATATCCGTCCCAGTCGCGGCCAGAGATTACGTGATTTGTAATATCGATATTCGGACCCGCTGTATATTCCTTGTAGCTAGTTACCTTGAGGTAAGTATTAGCTATATTGTTTCCGTCACTGTCATACGTTGCCGAATTAGCAGAATTTGCTGTAGAGGCTTTATCAGCGGACGGGACGGAACCAGTGACGCTTATAACATGATTAGTAATATCGATGTTATTCCCAGCGCTATATTCAACGACAGAAGCAGCATTGATAGCAGATCCGTTAATGGCTGATATTTTACCGTCTTCTGTTCCTTCGAAGGTCGGAAATGCAGAATCATGAATACCGATAACAGTAGCTGTTTGACTATCTTCTACAAAATATAGAGGATCCTGAACACCTAATTTAGCAGATTGTGCAGAAATAATACGCTGTTCATTGTCAACAACAATCGGAGAAATACCAGAGTAATCACCGCCTTGTCCAGCTTTAAAAGCTGAGCCATTATAGGCAGTAATTGCAGAAGTTTCGTCATATTCCCAACCGTTAATAACTAGGTCTGCACTGAAAGCATAATTAGCAACATCAGATCTATTAGATGACAGAGAAGAAGTTGCAAATTCAGCCACTTGAGCAGATTCAACATAATCAGCAGAATCAGCATGCTCAGCACTATCGGCATAGGTTGCATGGTCAGCATCGTCTGCATGATAAGAATTGTTTGCAGATTCGGCAAAGAAACCGCTACCAGAAATAGATGAAATTAGATTACCATTATAGCCTAATGCAGAATTCTGAACATATGGTAAATTAGTTATATCCTGATGAGCTGTTAAATAATTCTGTTCATCAACCCAAGCTGTAGACTTATTAAAAGCAGAATCGACTATTGCAGCCGAATCACATGGACATTCTTCACCTGTATAAATTGCAGAACCAGAGTAACCGGAAATTTCTCCTTCTGGCGTATATTCCCAGCCAGAATTGTAAACATCACCACCAGCTGTTGGAATTGCTGCGCCTCTCAATAAACGGTTATGGTTAGATACTATATTCATGTCTAAAAACTCCTGTAATTATTTATACTACCTAATAATTATAAGCATCAGCATAACTTGTAGTTCCAGCTATTCTTATATTTGAGAATTTTTGCCAAGAATTATCCGATTTCCAGTAAAGTTCATTAATTTTCGTAATATCATCTGCAGTTTTTGTAGCCGTGTCAACGATGTTTATGGCATAGTTAAATGTAAATGTCTTACTATCAATTAAATTATTGTTATAAAATGCAGAACCTCTATGAGCACTTCTGTCTATTATAAATTTAAATGCGCCAGTGCCGTTATAAGTTCCTAAGCTTTGAATTAGATTACCACTAAAATAATGTGTTCTATCACCTGTATATGAATGATAGCCGATAGGCAATAAAGCTTCATTTGTATATAATGTAACTCTAGGACCTTCAGAAATTATTGCACCACCAGTATAGCTATCTACATCATATTTTATAACTGCATAATTCATAGGTGTTATATCTATGTTTGTGGTTAATGTATAAGCAGTTGGCACAGCTTGAGTGCCAGGTTTCTGAACACTGTAAGTATTATTATTTGTATAATATGTAGTTCCTGTCAATCTGAAATTAGCCTTGGCTGTTACGTCACTTCCAATAAAATTAAATTTATTACTAGTTAATGTAGCTCCAGTAATTGTATAATTATTGAACACATAATTTGTAGCCGGAGTATTACTCAAAGTAACCTGATCGCCGATAAATCCAGAATTTTTATTTGCTGCAATACTACCATGGCCATCTGTTTGTAAAGTCAAGTTCTTAGCTGTCTCATAATTAGCCTTAGCAGTAACGTCATTATTAAGAATAAAGTTATTACCAGTCAACGTTGCACCAGTAATAGAATAAGAACTGAACTTTTCATTCCAAGCAGGCTCATTAACTAGTGTAGCTTCAGTGCCCTTGTAACCAGATTCAGGAACAGAATGACATCTGTTTGCGGAGACTTCGTAAACATCTATATACCTAGCTAATTGGTGATTGCCATAAGTCTTGTTGACGTAATGTTTTTCTTTTTTCATTTAAGCTTCTCCTTGATCCAGCTTAAGTCAGTTTGGATTTGTGCCAGTTTAGTAGCTAAGTCTAAATTCTTTATTTCTTGGATTTCACTCTCCAACAGCTTGACTCTTGTGTCCATGGATTCCTGAGCATCGTCACGTTTAGCTTTCGTATCTTTACGCTGCATATAAACGATAGCATAGACTACCAAAGCAGCTATGACTATCTTTATATCTCCAGTGGAAAATGCTTGTGATAATAAATTTTCCATTTTGCCTCCTTAAGGTGCAATACCTGTAGCTGTCCATGTGCCGTTGGTTCCAGTAGCTATATATGTTGCAGTACCAGCACGTGATATACCACCGGCTATATATCCTGCTGCACCTATTCTACCAGAAACGCCATAAAAAACATCTTGTGTTGTTGTTGTAACTGTTTTTGAATAACTTCTGGTCGTAGCTGTTTTGCTATCAACAGAAAAAGTTTGCAATTGATTTTGTGTTGAACCAACCATAGTAACGCCTGTCATAGCTGCAGTGGCACCATTATAGCTTGCATCTTTTTTGCCAGTAAATTGCATTTTGGCATCTAATGTTATAGAATATGCACTAGCGTTGTTTGGATTCCAACGATTACTTGTTGCATACCAAGATGCTGGTATATCGCCAGTATGAGCTTGATGTAATGCATATTTTTCACCAACATTTGCATAGCTCCATACAATTTGCTTTTGCTGTCGTGGACCAGCAATAGATTGATTACTTCCTTTTTCAAAGTTACCAATAGCCGTAAAGTAGTTAATCTTATCCTTTGCATATACTGTACAAGGTCCAGTTGGAACTAATAAACCATCAACAATTTCACCGTTAGTAATTTCATAATCAATACGATAATATGGATCATAGGAGCTCTGAAGTTGCACTCCAGTACCGCCTGGTATGTATATTGACGGCCCGTCAACACTAACATGTTCATCAGCCAAGTATGTAATCGGGAATCCAACATCCGTGTATTCTCCCAATGCAGTAACGTCAGAACCAGTAAACATGAACTTGAAACCAGTTGCTTCAGCACCTGTTAAAGCAATAGCGGAAAGATACCATCCTTCGTCAGTAGTAGCGTCAACAGTAACGACATCTCCAGAAAATCCAGACATCTTGTCAGCACTCAATACACCGTGGTCACTGTTCTCCAATGTCAAATCTCTAGAATGTTCGAATTCAGCCTGAGCAGTAACGTTGGAATTGGCAAACATGAAATCGTTACCAGTAAGTTCGGCACCTGTAATATTAATAGCTGAACATTTCCATTCATCACCTGCTGGAACTCCCGTAATTGTGGTAATATCATGTTCATAACCAGAATTTCTATTTGCTGAGATTGTACCTCCTGTCATACTTCCAGGAATCAGCTTATATTTGTCTTTTTCGTTTATTCCCCAAATAGCCCAAACAGGTCTTCTGATAAAAGTATCAGTAGCTGTATAGTTACCTGTAGTAGAATAAGGGTCAGCTGCACCAGTTCCTAATTGCCATGTTTTACCAGAAACAGCGGAAAGGCCAGAAGTTTCGTTATCCCATTGATAACGATGCATAGAAAGATAGAAAGAGCCAGTAGTAGTTCCCCAATAAGAACGTAAGGGAAGCCAAGAAGTATAAGATTGCGGAGCGTCTACATCGTAAATGTTTGTAGATTCTCCAAAAGAACCGACGCCTATTTTTAAACGTTCATAACCAACTGCACGGTTACTTAAATCTATATGCGATTGGTTAGCATAATCTGTTCCAGACCAAAGTAAAGTTTCATTATAAGTCTTCCAATCACCTTCTGGTTTTCCTTCACCTTGTGCTGTAGTATAATCTTTACGATTTATACCCCAGACTTCCATAATATTTTTAATATTTCCAGCTGTATTACCCCAACCAAAAAGTTGCGTTTTGTTATTCGTTCCAAGCTGCATCAAAAGCTGGAATCTATTACAGCTCATCGATTTAGTTCCATTAGAAATAACCCAGTTAGCTGGCCATTCCATATAACCATCATTATTATAAGAACCATATCGATTATAACGTTGAACAGATCTGTCACCAGTGCAAACAGATTCCCAATATACTCCTGGATTAACTTTCACAACATAACGTTCAAATGCACTTAAAGGTTCTGATAATGTTATGGAGTTAGTTCCAGCTGTTGCAGAAAATAAACATGTCTTGTTGTAAATCATTGATACTTAACTCCCACTATTTCACCTACAATTTTATGTCTTGAACCGTTATTTGTTGCACCAATTGTTGCATTTGTATTTATCGGAGAATACATACCCCACCATTTAGAACCTTGATCATTTAGAACTGTAAACGTTTTATTTGCATTACTCCAGTTCATATTGCTTTGGAAAATATAATAATTACTATTATCAGCAATCATGTAATTAAGCTGTGTATTGCCTGTAGATGCAGTAAAAACATTATTAGGAAACCAAAGCCAGTTACAACCATGCAAAGCTCTAGAATCTTGCCAAGAACATCTAATACCTATTTCATCAAATGCACTGAATGGCTGCAAAACATTACCTGCAGAAACACCATCACCATTATCAGACTTGAAAAGTGTAATTTCATATCTTTGGAATGGAACAGCCTTATTTTCATATTGCAAAAACCCATTCCATCCTGGATAGGTTAATGTATTGTTCGCATATTGTATTTTATACAAATCTGCCATTATTTGACCTCATTACTGCTTACGGTTGATACCAATAACCTTGTAGATATGGAACCACTGAGCATTATTTTCAAGAACTTGATTGTTAACAAGTCTTGTTAATTGTCCATTTTGTGTCCATGAAGTTGTTCTTATGTTAGATATATTAGCATCATATCTATAAGGTTCGAATGCTGTATTATCACTAGCACCTTCCATAAATCCTGCTATATAGGTATAATCAGCTGAATATAAATTCGTGTCATATTCAACAGAACCAACACCTTTATTACCTTGTTCAAGCTGTGTGTCGTTTCTTAAACACCAGTAAATTTTTATTTTGTTAAAATTCGTAGGTAATTCTGTTAAGTTATATGTAGCTGCACCATCATTTCCTACATTCTCATATCCACTATACAACACCGTTTCATCAGTAGAAGCCACAAGCGTATTATCGACCATCTCGAATTTAATTCCAGGCCCTGCAGAAATCGGGAGAGCACTTCCGCCCCATGCTCCAGAATTAGAAGACACGTTATCGATAGTAGAATCGATATTTGCAGAAGTAGCAGTTACATATCCGATGGCATCCGTAGCAGACTGTGGGAATTCATCACCAGCCTTAAATGCACTACCATTATAGGCCGTAATCATTCCACCAGAATATTCAAATGCACTTTCATTCATCGTACCAACAGGAACTTCAGAAATGAAACCACTTTCATTTGCAGTTGTATAGAAGTTTGCAGAATCAGCAGTTGTTAAATAGTCTCCTGCTTCCTGATAAGCTGTCATTCCTGCGGTTGTCTGATAATCACTTAAATCTTGGTGAGCAGTTAAGAACGTGCCAGAAACATCACTGAAGGCTGTAGTATCGAGCTTATTAGAAGATAAGTCTGAAATTCTTCCCGCAAGAGTAGTAATACGTGCATGTGCCGAATTGTCATAAAGTGCAGAGTTGTCAATAGAACTAATAGCTGTGTCTTTGTAACCGAAAGTTAACTCATCCTGTTTAGCTGTTACACTTCCCCAAGTTGCACTATTATCAATAACAGCCTGTTCAACTTCTGGATTACCGCCCTGTGCAGTAACAGAAATAACAGTCTTTTGTTCTAAAGGATAGTCTACGATAGAAATACCAGAGCCAGCTGAGAGTTCAAAATCACCAGAAACAGTTGTGCCAGCAAATGCAGTACCATTATATCCAGTAATCTTATTATCGGAAAATTCAAGAAGGTCAGCACTCATTAAGCCATCAAGAGACTGATGAGCTGTGAGATAACCTTGAGACGATACCCAGGTCTTTGTGGCCATATCAGAAGTATCTGGAATCATTGCAGTAATATCAGCGGAAACGCCTGCTACAAAACCAGTAGTAGCCATGCTAGAAATAGCATCTGAATTGATAAACCCAGAAGGGTTAGAAGCAGAGTAATAATCTCCGACAGGCTGATATGCTGTGAGATCTTCTGTTTTGGCATAGTCTGTTAAATCTACTCCTGTGATAAAACCAGAAGGGTTGGATGCAGAATAATAGTCACCCTTAGGCTGGAGATTTTCTAATTCAGATGCACTTACATAGTCACCAGCACTCTGATAATTGCCTGCAGGTTGTAAACCAGTAACATTAATAGTATTACCGTCAATATCAATGTAAGATCCTGCTTCATAAGAATTTCCTGCACTGAATGCACTTCCGTTATAGCTTGTAATCTGACCATCTTGATAGCCAAATGCACTCTCATTCATTGTACCTTCTGGTAATGTTTCACCAGAGAAGCCAATTATACAAGCTTCCTCATCGTCCTGAACGAAATATAATGGATCTTGAACACCGAGAGGCACATGATTCGCACTGATTTTATCTTCAACATTGTTTACTACGATTGGATCGATACCTTCGTAAACTTTTCCTAGCTGTCCTGTTAAATATGGAACATAAACCGTGGTCTCGCCAACATGATATGAAGAAACAGCAATAGACTCAGAAGGAGCTACTGCAACATCAGCATGGCTATGAGAACCTTTGGAATAAAGATACTTGTCAAGGCTAAAAATCTCGTTATTATACTGGTCACAAACTACTAATGTATAGTCAAAGTCATCTGAAACATAAACATGAGCCTGACCGGCATCATCAAGAATAATCGGATTAGGATTAAGGCTTTCACCGTCCACATCAGACCAAGAGTCCATTAATCTTGTTCTACCTAAAGCATACACATAAAGCTTACCTGCAGCTAATGGCACTCCATTTAGATTTTGCATCTGGACGATATTATCAAATAATTCAACTAGATTAGCCATCGTAAAAAATCTCCTTACTGTTATTATTTATTAGATTAAAAAACCAGGCTTTTAACCTGGTCTTTTTGTTAAATTACTCTTGCAATTTATCCTACAATAAATCCATTTGCAGTTAAATCAATAGGATTATCACCATATGTAATGACACGAGCTGCAAACCAGTCATTGACATCACTTTGCACATGAGAGCCAGTGAAATCGCTGTCTACATTAAAGCAAGCAAAAGATGCATTGTTTATCCAGTTGTCAAACCAGATTCTAGCTGGCTGGTCACTGAAATTACCAATAACTGTTCTATCATGCATTCTTTTTTCAGCAACCAAACCGTGAATAGCATACTGATTAGCTACTGCACCTTGCGTGTGGCCGATACAGTCTGTGTCTCTATACTGACACCAAATTCTGTAAACGTTACCGTTATTTGGATTACCAGAACTACCTAATACCTGGATTGGATAGTATTTAGAACACCACCAGTCAAGATTAGAATTGTAGTCATAGCTTATATTACCCTGAATAATATCTCTAAAATCAGCACACTTCGGACAGTTACCCTTATTGTTAGCTACATAGAAGCCAGTGTTATACTGGTTATTATTCGTTTCAATGTGGCTGCGTGCGATAAAGAGGTTATTCCAGTTTGTATTAGTCCAGAATGGGCAAGTAATTCCCAAAGCGTTACCCTGGAAATCGTTACCTACGATTCTGACATTGTTCCACCAGCAGTTCTTTACAGTATTATCACCAGCTACACACTTAAATTGAATAGTCGGGTTGTCTGCATTGGTAATATTGCAACGTTCAAGCTGAAGTCTAAGTTTATATTTGCTATCTTCGTAATATGGATAGATTGAGATAACAGAATTATTAATCTGACAGTCTAATAATACAATATTTTTAGTATTGATTGTTGCATTGATATTCGAATTAGTAAATCTCAAAGCATATCCAGCAGACGTGTTATCATCAGCTTCGTTAATCTGCATAAACCAATTAGAATCAGTGCAAGTTACTGCACCTTTAGTCAGATACCAACCACCAGTAATAGTAGAATGATTAGACACATTGAGGCTACTAAAGTTAGAAGGCCATTCAGTAATTCTTATGTCAGTATGGTCAACTGACAAGCTACGATTTTTAATCTTTAAATAGTTAACTTTGCTGTCCTTTAATGAAACAGCTAAGCCATTGGCTTTACCAACCAAAGCCATGTTTGCATTAAGATTGCGAATAGTTAAGTATTCAGATAAATCAACATCAGAATTAGAACCGCAAGCATAATTTTTACAGTTGATATCAGTATAACCAGCTTTGTAATACAGCTTAATCATATTTTCAACATTCTTGAAATTATCTGCATCCATTGTAACTGCAAAGCCGGAAAGAGTACTGAAAGTAATATTGTCAGGAGTTAGAACTGCATTTACATAATACTTATCTGTAAATTCCATAGACTGGAAATGGCATTTAGAATCTTTATGCAAAAAGCCAGAAGTTCCAACTAGCTTACATCCTGTAAAGGTCAATTTATAATTACCAGTATTAGTGGTCAATGCAGGAGAACCATCTGTATAGAATGTGACATAGTTTTGTGGCATATTTGCAACAATTTCGTCATTAATCCAATTATGTCCATCACAATATTTCTGTTTAGAAGCACAACCCCAGAAGCTACGTGCATGTTTATACCAAGAAGAATGAACAGGACATGTCGTATCGCTAGGGAAGATATTGCCTATCCAACTAGTTGGTTTGCCCTTGACATCAATCCAAGAACATTCTATAGAATTAATCTGTGTATTCGAGAAGACTAATACCTTCTTAGTGGTTGTCATATTGACATCGCCATAATTACCAGGAATCAAGAATATTCCAGGAGCTGTAGCTTTGCCATAGATTTCTCCGATATAAGTAGACAACGCATTAATATTTGTTGTATGGCCAGGATAAACTCCATAAAATGAGGACGGAATATAAGCTCCATCAAACTGTAATATCCATCGACCAGTAGATGTTACATCTGATGCAATTACATAGCCACCGTCAGGATCCAGTGTTGAAGTCGGGTCCCAAATGTATGTTCTCATTTGGCAGTCATAAGTTGTATGATAGCCGAGAACATTTACACTAGAGTTAATTGAAGGATCAAGGTCTTTTAAAGCTTCAATACCGATAACATATTCTCGTGATTCTTCTGGAGAATTCTCGCCAGCATAGAAATCTCTAATGAACTCAAATATTTCGTGGTTATTTTCATCGCGACCTAAATACTTGTAAACTCTAACATACACAATCCTGTCGCAAAAGATTGTTTGCGTTACACGGCCTTCAATATCTAACCTAACTGGGTTAGTCATAACTGTGTATTCATCGTCAGAATAACTCCAGATTGTCAAAAAGTTATTAGAAACGGGGTCGAGGATTTCGACCTTACCGTTTACTAATGGCTGTTCGTTTAAATCTAAGAATCTTTCGTTTTGGTTAATTACGGGAATTCTATACATTATACATTCTCCTTAACAATCTTATTTGCTGTCTTGGCATTAGTTTCATGCATCTTAGCCATAGACTGTTTTGTCTTAGCTTCTGAAACTTTAACCTCATTTTCAGCCTTTATTGCATCAGCCTGAGTCTTCATCATCTGACTATCCATCTTCATGCCTTCACGTTCAAGTTCCATTTTCTGTTTTTCTTGTTCACTAGCCATTTCCATAAGGTCCTTGTCAGTTAAGCTACCGTCAAGCTTATGTTGGAGAATCATCTTTTCGAGTTCGTTCTTATGTTTGAACTCTTCTAAGGTGAATTCGCGTTCCAAAGCATAGCCCTTAAGTTCAATCTGACGCTTAGAATCTTCAAGTTCCTTAGAAAGCTGTGCAATCTGCATGTCACGCTGCTTAATTTCAGAATTTGCTTGATTAATGAGTTCCTGATCCTGCATTTCCTGAGCTGTCGGCATAGGCTGTAACATTTCGACAAGAGTTCTGATATATTCGTTATCCTGTTCGACATTAGCCATTGCTATTAAAAGCTTACGCTGGTCCTGCGGCTCTGTAATTAAAGGAGCCATTTGCTGCAATATTACTCTTGCTTCTTGCTTCTTGAGAGCATCATCAGGTCCCTGAACACATGTAATCTTGATAGCACCGTAAAGCGGCTGTCCCTGTATCATTTCGAAAAGGCACATACCAGCTACAGTCAAAGATGTTCTTAAATTGTAGATATAGGCTCTGATATTATTCTGGAAAACCTTAGAAGCAGTCAATACTTCAGTAGCTGTTTTTTCAGTTTCAGATTCAAGACCGATAGCCGGAATACCGATAATAGCGTTAACCATCTGTAAGGACTGGCTAAACATTTCACCTACATCACCTAAAGGAATTTCATTATTTAATCTTTGCGGAGCTTCCAGTTCTCTCTTACCATCTGCAGACCATTTATTGTAGATTAATAGCGGATTTAACGTCTTATTAGAATCTCTGAAATACTTTTCATTACCTTCGATAGATTCAGAATCGCAAATCCATGTATTTTTCGGAGAGGTAGCTAATCTTACTAGAATATTGGAATAAGAATAATTGATTAGCTTCTGAACTCCCTTCATCTGGTCAACTATACCATGCCATAGTTCTTTTTCACCATCGTAGAACTTTTCACCGAAGAGAGGAATAACCGGAATATAAGTCATTGGTAATTGTATAGCTTCTACAATGTCGTTACCTATAAGCCTATAGCAGATAACCTGTCCCTGTCTCTTTACCCAATATGTAACGAGAGGCATATATTCTTTTCTATCATATTCCTGACTAATGTCTACGGCTGGCTGGTCCAATGAAGAAATATCGATACCATAGTTATTTTCTACCCAACGTCTGGATTTTAATTCTACAATTGCAGCTTCATTTGCATCTGAGCCGTTTAATTTTGTCATTTCAGGGTCAAAGTAGATGTTATCTAAATCTGTAATTGTATAAAGAGTAGGTTCTGGATTTCCGTCGACACCATAATCTGTAGTGAGTACCAATACACCTAAACCGAAAGATACAGAAGATTCCAAAGCTTCAAGACATGCCGTAGAATTTTCTGGGCTTTCAAGGAATGTAATACCAGCCTGATTGAATAATTCAGAATCTTTGCCTGTAGAATTATCGACTACACGCCATCTGTAAGGCTGTTCTCTATAAGTATTGACAATTGTTCTTACTGCATTAGCCACTACATTGAGCTTATTAGAAGCTCTATCTTTACCTAAAATATCAATATCTTCTTTGGCTAACTGGTCACCGCCTAGATATTTGCGGTCTTCCTTGATTCTTTCAAGAGTCGGTTTCCATTTCTTTCTGGAACGTTTCTCAAATTCTTTAAACTTCTTGATTGGGTCGAACTCGTTGTCGACTGAAATATTTTCTATCATATCCATTTATTTTACCTTTTAGGACCTTACGGTTCACCATGAACCAACCTATTACGTATTATTTATTAGGGTGTCTGAGAAGATAAAACGATAAGATTATCGTTTACTAAACGACTGTATTTTCCTATATTACGTATGTAAACAATCAAAAAATGAGGTAATCAAATGGCTTATGGCGATAAAATTCTTCTCGGAATTCTCATTAGTATTGTTATTCTTGCACTTTGTTGCTTTATTATTCCTAAGATACATTCTTATCGTGTTAATAAGTATAATAATGAAGTGAAAAATAAACTCAAAAATGCTGTAAAGTATTTGTTTGGTGAAGCTTATAATGAATATTTTGAATATGGACATACTTATTTTTTGTATAAAGACAATTATAAAGCTTTTGCAAAAACTATTTTTGTTGATAAGAAAAATATAGGAAATATGGTTAGTTTTGCTAAGCATGTATTTGAGAAATATCACTGTGAATATACAAGTCATATTTTCTTGTTGACTCATGATATACAAGATTTTGCATGCAAATATAAATCTCTTGACGACTATCTTTATCGATGTGGACTTAAAAATAAGAGTACATTGAACACAATTATAAACAAACACAAAGACGAAATCATTGAAATTGAAAAGAAAAAGTTCTTTAATGTGTAATAAGAAAAACCCTTAGGTGTTAAACCTAGGGGTTTTAGTTTAATAGGAGAAACAAGATATTAGTGGAGCCATTGAGAATCGAACTCAACCAACAACTTTGCAAAAGTCATTCGCCAGCCTTGGAACATGTGGTCCCATCGCCGCCTATCCAATCTTGAAGTGAAATGAGTGATATAAATGGAAACAATAGACTGGAAGGCAGTGTATTTTATTTATTATTTTCCATATATCCTTTTCAGATAACCACCACGTTGCCATGATTGACGTGCGAAAGGGTCGTATGAAACATTTTTATTATGCTTCGTCTTTACTGGCTCAACATAGTCTTCTGGTTTGACTACTGTTACGTGCTTTATACCTGTTTTATAACTATATGTGGATTTTGTAATAATTCCTTTTAACGTTCTCATGGTCTATAATATAGAAATAATTTTAACGTGCTGTTGAAGTTTATTTTTATTCTGATTTTCTAAAATGTACCATAATGGTATAATAATAGAATCTTCTTAATGACATGCATAACAATTTTCAATATATGCAGTAAAATATTCTTTACAATACTCTAAATTATCAAAGTGTACCATATTGGTATAATGAAAGAATTTTTGTATGTTTATATTATTATTATATCGATCATTATACCACTGCGGTACACATCTTATTTTGTGAACTCTTATGTAACGTAGAAAATTGTTTATTTGTTCATCGTCAAAATAATATTGCATTACATCATATAAAAATTCTTTTGCATTTATCATATCGTTTATTATTCTACCAACAGCAATTCCAATTTTTTCATCCATAATAAATTGAACATTAGCTCTGTTATACACGGTAGTAAAAGGTGTTAATTTTTTACCACCGTAAATTCTAGGAATAAATGATTCAATCTCGTCTAACATTACAGCATGTCTTAAATTGAACATAGAGACATACCAGGGCTCTTTATTCTGTTTACCCATGCAAACATACTCCATAAGATAATCGTGGTCATAACGTGCGTTTCTGTTAAAATATGGGCATTTTACACTTATTGAAGAGTTTAACATCTTACTGACAGACATTTCAATATCATTTGTAAACTTATTATAAATCAGAAAGTCGCATTCAAAATATGTCATAGCGTCTCTGAAATACATCTGATATATCGTCATGACTCTAGGAAGAATAATACTCCAGAATTCTTTATTTTGCAGCATTTTTTCAGTTTTAAAAATATGAAAATCTAATACATGCATAGTTCTGAAGAATTCTTTTACCTGTTCTATTGTTATATCTTGTTTATTATTATGTTGCAAATAATAGAAAACACTGTTAACTAAACCGTTAACATTTACTGGGATCATGAACAAATATTGTTTTTTAGTGTCTAAATTAAGCATAATAAAAGGATCTCCGATAAGCACCACTTTACCGAAGATCCCTTCTTTACTATGTGAAGAAAAAATTATTTTTAATAAAACAATCGACTAAGAGTGGTGCTCATCAATCGCTCGATTTATTTATGACACTAATATAGCAAAAAGTTGTAATCTTGTAAACCCCATAAAAAAATCAAATTTTGTAAATTTTTATTTACAAAAAGCCAAATGTTTGCTATATTATAGTTACAGAGGTTAACAAAATGGGAAGAAAGAAAACTACAGATTATGTAAACAACAAAGAATTGAAAGAATTATTGGTATATTGGCTAGAGCATAACCCTAATGAAACAGGTGAATGGCTAGACAAATACGAAAAGACAATAGCTAAGAAACGTGGAATTGACGAGAACACAGCCAAGTGGATTAAGAAAAGACGCGAACTTTATGCTACTCCTAGGAGAATGACACCAGAGTTCAGGATTTGTGAACGTAAACTTTTCGAAGCAGTTTACAAGATTGTCCAAGGTAGAGTAGCATGTTTCCAATTTAAGCCTGAAGAAAAAGAAGACTTAATACAGGAAATCATGTTGACTGAAGTCAAGTACTTAACACGCTATAACGAACTAATGGACACATCGGCTTTTGCATACGTTACACAATTAGCTAATAATGCTATTAAGCTATATTTGGGACAAGATAATGACAGCCGTTGGTGTAGAGTTCCTTGGAACGAATTAACGGATGAACATTGTGCCTTGCTTTATGGAGTTGACAAAGATGCGTGGGAAGAGTAATCAATCAGCAAAGACTAAATTCAGAGCTACTAAAAAATGGAAAGAATTTAGAGATTATATGAGAAAAAAACAGATTATAGACCCTGTTACCGGTCAGAAATTAACCCGTATGGCTAATCTACATCATTGTGATTTAGATGAAGCTAACTATGAAGATTTAAGCAACGAGGATAATTTTGTATTTCTTAACCAGATGACACATAAGTGTGTTCATTTTTTATTTTCTAAGTCTAAGCCTACACAATGGAGAGAAAGAATTGAAAGACTAATTCCTATACTAGAAAAAATGGAAAAATTAAATAGTTAGCGTTTGCAAGAAAAAATTTACTATCTTTTATAAATAAAATGTTAAAATAAAATAATTATAAAAGGTGGAAGATGATTGGAAAACAAATAAAAAGATTCTGCTCAACTCCAGAGCAAATAGAAAATTACGAAAAAGCAATAAACGATGATAGCCAAGTATGGTGTTGTCATCATAGGTTGGAACTCGACGAGAACGGCAATAATCAATATAGCAGAGACGATTTGAAAGCTAGAGGATTATATTACAATAGGCCACCAGAAGAGTTCATTTTTCTTACAAAGAGAGAACATCGTTTATTGCATTTGAATGAAGAGACTAGAGCTAAAATCGGTGAAATTCAGATAAAATCTTGGACACCGAAAAGACGTAGAAAGCATAGAGAATATGCAGAAAACAAAAGAAAAAGCGGTATGACTGCAACAGGTATAGAACAGCTTAGAAGCGATGAAGATTATAGAAATTACCAGAGAGAAATGCAGCGTCAGTATAGAGAGAATAACCCAGAAATAATGAAATATTATAAGCAATACTGGCAAAAGAAAAGAGACGAAAGAAAGCAAAATAATATAAACAAACTTAGTGCAGCTTTTGAAGAGCAAGGTATCAAATGGGTTATGGCTGGACATAAGTTCATTCTGACAGAAGAAGGTAAACTTTTTAATATAAGCGATGGCACTGAATATAAAGGCGGATATACCTATAAGGGCTATAGAAATATAATCATCCAAGGTAAAAGAAAATATATCCACACATTGGTTGCAGAAGCCTTTATTCCTAATCCGAATAATTTAAAGGGTGTAGAACATTTAGATGGAAATCCACATAACAATAATGTAAAGAATTTAAGATGGTCAGAAAAAAGAAGTTACATAAAGAAGGAGAACTAATGGATAATTATATAATTTTTACACATAAACCAATTACTCCTCCATCTGGATATGAAGTTATCGACAATACCACTTCAGATTTAGATCATAGATTATGGAGTGAAATGGCTGGTATGAAGATAGTTTATGACAAGATTATTACTCATGAAGATGAAGTAACAAATGGAACTAGAAATCCTATGGAACATTGGTATTATTTCAATCACTATAGGCGTAGATTTGATGACGACTGTTATAGAAGAATTTATGTAGCACAGCCTATTTTCATGCAATGCACATTAGCTCAGCAATATGACTATTACCATAATTTAGAAGATCTTAAAATCTGTGCAGAAGCTCTTAAAGAAAAATATCCGATGCTAGTTGGTTCTTTTGAACAGACGTTAAATAGCAATATGTTGATTCCATATATTATAGGTGTCATGCATGAAGGTCAATTTAAAGACTACTTCAATTTCTTGCATACAGTGCTCTCCAGGACTCTCGAATTGATGAACTGTAAAACATACGAGGACGTCATGAAAAGGGTCACAGAAGGCAATTATGTGCGAGATAACAAGGACCGTAATAATGACCCTGAATATCAATGTAGAATATTATCGTTTTTAGCCGAAAGACTCGCTACAATGTATTGGAAAAATGTAGCTTCACAAGTTCCTGTATTCCCTGCACAATTAGTTAAGACAGAAGGAGCATTTTAATGAATAAAGATATTGTTTTGGTTATTACTCCAGAAATGGGCGGTTCAGGTGGTTGTTATTGGCATAGAATTGCAACTATGGCTAACCATATAAACGCAAATGCTTGTTTTAATACTAAGGTAGTAATTTCTCCAATGCCGATATTTGACGGTAATTTAATGGTTAGATGTAAATGTATTTTATTTCAAAGACCATGTAGCCAACCTATGTTAGACTGGATTAAAAGATATGCTGAATTACAGCCTAAATTTGGATATGGAATTGTCGGAGAAATAGATGATGCTTGGTGGAACATAATTCCAGATTATAATATGAGTTCTTTACAGCCTAGACCTTGGGACCAAATCGAACATATTTTTAGAGAGTCTTTAAAATATCTCGATAGAATGATTGTTACGACTGAATTTATGCGTCGTAAACTCAATAAAGACTATAATTATTGGAATGTAAAGGTAATAGAAAACGCTGCTCCAAAGAGCATGTATAGTGCAAATAAAAAGACATTCTTTAGAGATAAACCTTTATGTATTATACCGTCTGGAATGCAACACTATAGAATGCCGCAGCCTATATCTCAGCAATTTCCAGGTGGCGTTACTGCTTTGAGAGGAGACTATACAGGAAAATGGCCAGAGTTCTTGATAAAGGAAATTAAAGAACAGAAAATACAGTTGCATGCAATGGCTGACAAACCTTATTTTTTGGGACCAGTTCATGAAATGATTGAAACTTCTCCATGGCAAGATACTCCAAACTATGCAGCTTTCATGACAAGAATGCAGCCTGATATTATACTGGCTCCATTACAAGAAAATGATTTCAATAGAGCTAAATCTCGTTTAAAATGTGCTGAAGGTTTTGCAATTGGTGCTATAGTAATTGGAACTATTTTTGATTATTCACCTTATGAAGTATTACATCCCTATTGTAAAGTTCCAGTAAATCCTACAATAGAACAATTAGAAACAGTCTTCAAGAATGTCAAAGAACATTGGAAAGAAATATTGGAATATCAATATGACTGGATAAACAATAATGGTGAGTTTATGGAAAGCAATGACCATATCAACAAATATTTAATAGCTTTAACACCGCCAAATCAAAAATTTATTTAAAGGAAAGATAATAATGAAAACAACTATTGATGTACATTGTAATAGAGATTTAATTGATATTCTTCAAGACGAACAGATTGTTGGACAAATTGAAGAAAACCAAACAAATGATCACCCGGAATGGAAACATTGGATGTGTCATAATCTTATGAAAAATCCAGTAGAAACACAATATTTTGATACATTCAAAGAAGCTTTACTATGGTTGGAAAATATTATTTAAAGGAATAAAATATGACAAAATATGTAAAAGAAGAATATATTAGAAAATATGCTGATAAAGATATTATAGAAGCATTAGATAATTCAATAAAAGATCATTTAGAATATTTTATTGGTTGTCATAAAGCATTTGAAGGTGAGGAACCAGATGATGAAAAATTAAAAGAATTAGAAGAAGGTGCACATAAATCAGCATTAAGTTGGATTGATAGAAATTATTATACACAATATAATTTCGATAAAACTGACCCAGATTATGACCACAAAATGGAAATGCGAAAAAATTATCGTAATTTAATTGATTCCATGACAAAAAAAGAAATCAAACATGAAGATGATATATTTGAAGAATCGTTAAAGAAATGGGATGAGTTCTTTAAATCACTCAATATAGATACAAGTGGTCTGAAAACTGAATAGGGTGTCTGAAATAAAATTATCTATGTCCTAGGGTTAACAAACCTTGGGACTTTTTCTATATTGTAACACGTAAACAATCAAACAATGAGGTAAAAAATGAGAGAATTCGCAATCAACGGCAAATATATGAATGGTTATGATTATTGCCCGGCCATCATCGAGAAAGATAGTGAAGGTAACAGAAGTGTTTATTCATATGTAGAACCCGTATATCAAGACCCAAATGGTGAATTCTATGCCTATCCAGATAATAGTGATTATGATGGTGATGATGATTCTTGGCGAGAAGAACCAGCTTTATATTGGCTCTGGCTTTATGAAGCTGAAAGACCAATTGAATTTACTGATGAAGATGAAGCAAAGAAGGAAATGATTAAGGAATTTCTCAAGACACATACCTTCGTTCGTGCATGCGATAATAATATTGATTTTGACTGGTATGAAACTGAAGAAGAACGTTTAGCACGCGAAGCTGAAGAAGAAAGATTAGAACGTGAACTTGAAGAAGCTAAGCAAGCATTTATCGATTCCTGGAAGGAAGACGAACGTGATTTCTTTAAGTCTCAGCTTATCAATTGTGACTACGAAGATCCAGATGACACTACTGTTGATCGTATTAGGAAGGCAATCGAACGTAATTATGAACTTTGGCATGAACGTAACAGCTGGATAAAGACTTGGTCTGACTTCCTTGATGGTGAAAATGTAATTGGTTATCTGTGGGGAAATTTGTAACTTGCCATAATGAAAAGGGTGTCTGTGTTTTTACTTTTGCCTCACTTTACTGTTTACACATGACACCCTTTTTACTATATTTGAAATATGAATATGAACGTAACAAAAGATAATTACATGAAAATCGCCATGAAGAAATTTAAAGGTCTTCGTAAGGCTTTCCTCAACGTCTATAATTATATGGGACTTGTTCAAACAGTTCAATATAAGACTTTCTGCCTCAGAGTTGCTCTTGGCAAGTATGATGGTATGACAGTTGACGAAGCAGTTGCAGCATATAAAAAATGGGACGACAAAATGACGGAGATTGCTGATAATGTCTAATCAAACACGTCAAATTATAATTTATTGGCTAGAACGAGGTCTTGATAAAGAGTCTATATTCTGGGAATGCTATAGTAAAAAGTCACCCAGTTATGTTCTGGATGACCTTCGTAAAGATTTTGATAAGGAATTTGAATTACTCAGTCTGAAAAACCTGCTTATTAATAGGTGTCTGAAATAAAATTACCTCTAAATGCCCGTTGACAATAGTCACGGGTTTTTCTATATTATATCATGTAATCAATAAGGAGACAACAATGTTCATGACTGAAGCTCAAATCGAAGAAAGAATTGCTCGTCAAAATGAAAACACCATGAAGTTCCAAGCTAAGATGTGGTCTGTGTTCGGAGTTTTCTTCATGGTCATCATTATCATTGACGGTATCTTCTTTTAATAGAAGACATCAGAGATGCTAGGAGAACGGTTCTCATTCTGCCATTCTCTATAGGCTTTCATAATAGGTTCATCTTCACGACCATGAGGAGCGAAACCCATTGACCAGTCTCTGGCATAATTTTCCTTATACCAGTCAATATCAGCTCTGTTTTGATCTTGTTTAACTGGTTGTCTTTTACCAGCAATAGTATCAGAAGTCTTTACTAATCCTGGACCGACTTTAGTTCCAACTTGATATGCCTTAGCACCAATTTTAGCACCTTTAGACATACCTTGACCCAAAGCTTTTCTTTTGAGAATAGTCTGACCTAATTCAGTATTCCAAGTATCGTCTTTTCTAAACTGACCTTGTTTGTCGTATGGATTAAATTTAGCATCAGGAACATTCTTAGCTTGCTTAATCTGAGAGTCTGCAGCTTCAGTATAAACGTTAGCTTTAGCTAAATTCGCTGATGGATCAGCAGTAAATTTAAATCCTTGTTTTTTGAGATTTTTACGCATCTTATATGCATCAACACCAGGAATATTATTTAAATTATCTTTAAATGTATCTAATACTTCTGTCGGTTTCTGATTAAGAATATTAAGAATATCTCTTTTTGCTGGACTGTCTGGTAATGCTTCTATATTAGCTTTAAGTTTACTAATTTCATTAGGTTCTAATTTACGAAGTTTTGTAGTCTTTGTTTTTTTGAATATATCACGAGCAGCATTTAATGTTTTTTCAGACGCATCAATATCATTTCCCAAAGAAGCATATTGTTCTATTTGCGTAGCGCCTTTTTGTGCAACTTTACGAGCTTTATTAAGAATCAAAGTTGGTAAGTAATCGACACCTGCATTAGCACCAGCATCTGCAGCAAAGTTTGTCATAACATCACCAAAGTTTTGTCCTTGAACTGCATTTCTTCCAGCACGAATAGTAGGACCAGCAAATGTTCCTCCAATTCCAGGAAGGAAATCAGCCCCAGCAGCAATAGTACCAGCAGCTATATCAGCAATATCCGGAATATGTTCAACTGACAATTCTGGATTTGCCCAGTAAGATTTTTCTGGTGTATCGATATAACGCTGTTTAGCCCAGTCAGAAGCGAAGTTCCATTTGAAACCTTCTTTTACTTCTTTCTTACGACGTTCACGACCTTCGAAATATTCCTTTTCTTTCTGAAGTTCACCAAGTGTTTTCTTCAAGTCGTCAATATTGACACCAAGCTTTGCAGCTTTTCCTTTGATATACCATTCTGGATTATCTACATAAGTATCAAATTCACCTCTAGCACGGTCACGTAAAGGCAAAGTATTTTTTTCAATATCAGCATAACCCATGATTTTACGCAAATCATGTCTATGCTTTTGTTCCCATTCATCGGTGTTCATCTGTGCAAGAGAATTCAGTAATTCTTCAGCACGAGGATTACCGCTGTCACGTAGCCAGTCAATAATTTGTTGTCTTCTTTCTGTTGCCATTAGAATGAACCTCTTGTAAACCAAATATTACCATAATCATCAGAATGTTTTTTAACATCCTTACGACCTTCCATAAATTGGATTTCTTTAGATGTAAGATTTTTCTTGCCTAAAAGCCTTTGTTCTTTTTTAGCATCTTCTTCTGCTTGTTTATTTTTCTTTATTACTTCTTCCCTGAGATTTTTAGCCTTTACTTTTAAATCTCTATTAACGTTACCATGAATAACTTTATCAAGATCTTGAACTGATGGATTTTTACTGTTTAAAATAACTTGAGCAGCAGAATCATTTTTTTCAATATCTGTTCCACTAAAATCAGAAGTATCTAATTGTTCTTTAGATTCAACATTTGTTGTAGGCTGTTCAGTTTCTCTTTTAACTTCTTTAATTTTCTTATCAATAGCATCAGTAGGAAGATTATTTTTCTGCGCTAAAGTCTTAAGGTTAGATAACTTACTCAAATATGCCTTCTGGTCTTGAGAAGTCATAGATTCATCAACAATTATAGAATCCAAATCATTCTTAATTTCAAATAGAGCATTTGCACGAACAACATTATCAGAAGTATTCTTCTGTTCATTTGCTAGACGTCTAGCTTCATCACGTTCATTCTTCCATCTCCAAATAGAGGTTGGGTCTTGACTAAAGAATTTACGAGCTTCTAATGCTGCAATCTTATTTGCAACATCACTACCATTCCAATTTTTTAACTTAGCCTGATTTTCAGCAATACGCTTCTCTAAAGCTGCAATCTGAGATTCCTTATCTGCAATCTGTTGTTCTCTAGATTGTGCTTGGACAACTGCATCAGAAGCAGCTTGTAAACTTTCACCATAGCCTTCTAAATCAGGTTGTCCCATACCGCCATGCATATCATTAGGAACAAACGGACGACCTACGCTGTTAGGAGTATAACCTTGCATAGCCTGACTTGCACCAGCTGCGAGTTGACCTTGTGTAGCAGGAACTACAGGTTTATAACCTTCCATAGCCTGTGCAGCAAGTGTAGATTCCAAAGGCGTATAGCCTTCCATACTGTTGCCAGCATTTTGTACTAAGTTATTACGTGCATTTTCTGCATCTATAACAGCGCCATTAAGAAAAGGCTGTGAGTCACGCTTAAAATTTCTAAATCTCCAATCGAACGGCATTATACCCCTCCCTTTAATTTAGCCAAATCTTTCTGTAATTTTGCAAGTTCAGCCTGGTCTTTCGCAATAGAAGCTTCAAGATCTTTCTTGCTCTTAGAATCCTGTTCCATTAGCTTAGCCTGTTCTCTGGAATTTAAATAATCATGTCCTTGCATCAATAATTTTGCAAAGTTCTGTAAACCTTCACGATCCTGTTTAGCATTAGCTTCAATCTGAGGAGCAAAGTCTCTGACGCCAAATACTAAGCTTGTCTGTGGTAAAAAGTTATTTTGTAAAGCCATTTTAAAACCTCTTATTATTTATTTAACCAGCTGCCCCTGCATCATAATGTCTCTGTGACCAGCTTCCAGCCACCCTTCTATTTAAAGCCTGACCAATACTAGGACTGTTAATCAAATCAAGAACAGAACGAGCTGCTTCTCTTACTGTATTTCCACCAGTATAAGTATATTCTTTAGAACCGTTTGCAAATTGAATTTTTATTTTATTATCAGGAGTAATACGTAAACTTCTAATTGCAGAAGAAGATGGATTAAGTTTTTCTTTAGGCTGTGTATTTACTTCAGGAACCCATTTAGGATTACGTTTGATAACTTCTTTAAGCATTTCCTGCTTCATCAATGGATTCAAATCTTGACGAGATTCTATTTCGTTTTTGATTTTCTTATATTCTTCAGGTGTAAAAGGTAAAGCAGCGTCATTAATATCTCTATTACGAGAAGCATTATGATTAGGCGGACCAGGAACAAAAATAACAGGATAATTGAAATCAACACCCCTTTCTACAATATTGCCAGGAAGATCAGACCTTCCGACCTGATTTCCTCCAAATACACGGGCTAACATGCCCTTGAACCAACCGCCTATACTCATTAACGCTGTCCAAATACTGAATTAATTGTTGGCATCTGCATTTGCGGAGCCATCTGAATCTGGTTCTGGCGAAGTGCATTAGCCTGATTCTGAAGGTCCTGATTTTCAGATTGAGCCTTCTTCTGTGCCATAGAAATTGCTGCCATAATTAAAGGTATCATTTTTTATCTCCTTATCCGAATATTTTGCCTAAAAGTGATTTGTTCTGCGTCATCTGGTTAGCTGCTTTTCCCTGTGCGATATTTGCTGCATTCTGGGCAAGCATAGAGTTGTTATTTGCAAGACCCTGTGTATATGCACCAAAAGCATTCAAAGTGTTATCCTGTGCGTTCTGGGATATGCCTAACAAGTCTTTATTCTTGTTATACATGTTAGAATAAGTCTGCTGACCAATATTAGCATTAGTGCTAAATTCTTGAAGTGCACGGCTTCTATCCTGCTGGTATCTGTCAAAAGCTTTATCCCATTCTTCACTAGCCAAAGCCTGCTGCTTAGCTGCAAGAGCATCAGTATAATCAGAACTGAACATGTTACCAGCATTAGCCATAGAATTGGTAATAGCATTAGTGGCTTTGTTAACTCTCTGATTTGCAGCTTTGGAATAGAAATCGTTTACGTCCTTGTCATAGCTAAACTGACCAGGATTATAAACATCCAAATTTTCAAGGGCAGCTACTCTGTCACCCATTTTTGCAGCTTCACCGCCATAAGCATTATTGACTTTATTCATATATTGTGAATAAAGATTTGCGTTCTTACCTGCGGCATCTTCTGCAGCTTTGTAAGCTTCGTCCAAAGCGCCATTAGCTTTAGAAACGTTCTTACCACCGCGGTAACCGAAAACGTCACCTGGGTCGAATACGTTTGATACTACATCTAAAAATCCCATAAATTAATCTCCTGTTTATATTTATACCATCATAATAACTACTAGGGCATTAGCTTCTAGAGTTATATACTGGTCTTGAAGTGTAATAATACCACCTGAAACTTTGTCTTTTTCATAAACCATATAAGGAACAATATCTGTTCTATTTTTCATAAAAGAAGATGGCAACACGTTATTGCCTTCTTCACATAATTTCTTATAGAATTTAATTTCGCCGCATTCCGTGCATTTCCAACCGTTATCGGTCGAAACAGCCCATGTTCCCTTTACAGCCTGTAATATATCTTCTATTTTGCTAGTCTGGTTAATAATCATATTGACTCCTTAAACTGGCGTATTAAGAATCTGGAATCTTATACTTGCATCAGAAATAACAAAATCAGAATCTTCCGAGAACATGACCTTAATTACACATTGTCTAGTCCTGCCTAAGTTTAGCCAGTTTAATCTTGCAGAATATTGACCACGTTCGCCAAGTCCTGCGTCGATAACATTACCGAATGTATAACCACCATCATTACTCATCTGTAAAAGACATTTTGAAAGCTTACCGTAATTTTCAATGCTACCTGCATTACATTCCAAAGAAATCTGATATAATACAAACGGCTTATAATCTGCTGTGATTACAGGAGTTTGTCTAACACGATATAAAGGTAAACTATCAGTGGCATTGAAATCTTCCTTATAATAATTTTCATCAAGGATATACAGATTACCGTTTTCGCAACAGCCAGTAATAATCTTGTTATTGAACCATACTGCGTATAAAGGCATATATGGCTTATTCTTAGAATTATAGAAGTTACGTGAGCTTCTAATATGCCATTCACCTGTCATTATATCGTAGCAATATGTTTCATTGCTTATCGTAAAGATATAGAAGCTATGGTTATTCTTGGAATAGGTCCATGCACGTGTATTGGAAATCTCGTTATCATTAAGGATTCTATCCAGCCATTCTTCAGAAATTTTTGTAACCTTAGTTCCTTCAATCATCAAAACGCATTTTGCATTAGCCTTACCTGTTCCGATACAGAACTGTGTCTGGTTAACAGAAGCCAAAGAATACTTAGCTTCAAGACCTTGTTCCTTATTGATTGTGTAAGAAGTTCTTTGCCAAGTCTGATAAGATTCGGCGTCACCTCTCATCCAGAATTCAATAGAAGACGGACCGTAAAGTGTGAGTAAAGAACCAACAGAATAAACTGCTGTAACTTTATCAGAAGAAGATTCAGCATTGAAATACATCTGAACGCCATAATCATCTAAGAAGCAATATTCACCAGAATCAACTTCTCTGGTATCTACAGTAATTCCGTCACCTTTATATTGAACCTTACCGTCGACAATATTAAATATGTTTCTTTTTTCTTGCGAAAGCGGATATGGCTTAGAATAATAAACATAGCCAGAACCAAGGTCATTGATAACTATAGAACCTGAAACAACGGCTATATGAGTAGGTTTTACATAGGCATTTTCTGTAATTCTTTTAGGTAAAGTTATGTTTACAGTTTGACCATTCTTTAATTCATAGCCGTAAATAGAAACACCGTCAACCCACATTAAAACATCACGTTCACCGGCTGACTCTGTAAATTCTACTTTATTACCAGATGTATAGAAGCCTATAACTTCTATCTCATAAGAATTATCTATTCTATAGATATTACCTTTATAGGCTACGAACAAGGACGGTGTAAAGTTTGTAATAGATAAGCCAGTAGACGGAACATACATACCGTCTATCTGAGCATCATCACCTAAAGACATCAGGAATTTTATTCCAGGACAGCTTTGCATGAAACGTCTAGCGTCGTCCTTGGAGCCGTTAAAACCAGAATACATATTTCTGGAAATAGCTGCACCCTGAATATTAGGATTTTTTGTTTTCGCAGAACTACCTACGAATGAATATGTAATTTTATTTTCTGGCATTAATTACCTCGTTACCATTGATTTGGAGCAAAACCATTATAGAAATTGTCTAAATAGCTTCCTTCAAAACCTTCATAGGTCATTGGACGGTTAGAATTGTTGGTTCTCTTCAGTAATCTTACGCCATTTGCAAATTCCTCGTCAAATATAGGTTTGACATCCAATAACTTATAACGTAAGCAAAGTTTAGAACAAATACCATCTTCAAGAATAGAAATAATTTTTTCACTGAAATAAAGACGGTCATTTAATTTATATTCTGGAATTTTCTTAAGATATGTAATTCTATACTCGATTGGTTGCACAGAATCTGTTTCGATAATGAAAACCTCATAATTGTATTCAGTATCAACAACTTTAATTTTTTCTAATTGAGTTTCACATGTATAGAACACAGGAAGACCCATCTTAGTCTTAGAATCTAAAAGCTGACGTTCTGCTGGTAAAAGCTGGATATAACGCACACCAAGCTTTCTTGACAATGTAACAACTCTATCTATCAACGGCTCTATAATTAAATCTGGCCATTTATCAAAACCGTTCATTGGAACTGTATATTTTATTTGATCTTCAACATTAACCGTTCTAAATTCATTGCCTACTTTTAATACACAACCAGGCTTATAGTTTGTTAAATCAGTTGGCCAACTATCTAATTCATACCAACCTTCTGGTAATTTTTCCATAATTCTAATTCTTCCACCAGTCTTAAAACAGTTAACTGTTTCTACATCAGAAAGAATCAAATTCTGTCCATTTAACTCAGCTATGAGACACATTAAATCATTGAGTCCTTGCATAGCCTGAGTACCAGAACAGGATTGGCCATCTCCAATCAATGAGCATCTCTGAAAGCACTGGTTAATTAAAGCGTTTACAGTTATCATTTAAACCTCATATTAGCATTTCTATATTTATTTATTAGGGTTATCTGACTATAATTTTTTGAGTATATAGGGTTTAAATGTTGCGAAAAATAACCTATATTATACCTGTAAACAATCAAAAATGAGGTAATCAAATGAAGAAAATTATCACTCTTATACTCATTGCAGTGGCTTTTGCTATGGCTAAATGTGAACTCACAAATAATTATTTTAATTTACGTACATATATTTGCCCAGCGATGGACTATGAAAAAACTACGATAAAAAATGTAACTATAACAGTTGGAATTGATTATATTAATGTAACAAAAGTTAAAACTGATAACACTAAAAAAATTACTGTATATCGTGATACAAAAATTGTGGACGAATATAATGATGAGTTTGATATGGTATTTAAAACTGATAGTCATTATACTGAACTTTCTTTATTTGAAATATTTGAAGTTTTAAAGCATGATTATTTCTACAATGACTAAAAAATAAAAAAGGCTAAGGACTAAGCCTTAACCTTTTATAATCGTTATTTCACTTTAAATTAGCCAATCTTGAAGTAGCCAACTACAGCCTTACGAGGATCCGGAAGGGTAACTGCGTATGGGAGGTCCAAACGAGTTAAGGTTTCCATTCTCTTGCCATCGCCATAAGTGGACATCTTGATAGAAACGTTGTTAACCGATTCAGTAACGTTCTCAGAACCCGGAAGGTCTGCGAAGCTATACTTATCGAAACCAACAGCGTCTTCAGTACGGCACTGACCGAGAGCATACTTACCAGCAGCAACAGCGAGTGTTGCAGCAGAAGGAGTTTCACCAGCTTCAACCCAAGCATTAGCGTTATTGATGTTGTGACCCTTAACAGCTATGCGGATTTCAGGAACAGCGGAATTGCTATCTGCGATAACATAGAGGTCCTGATCGGTTTCCATACCGTCAACACCAACAATCTTAGCATTGAGCTTGAACGGAACACCCGGGAAGTTGTCAGTAACAGCAACAGTATAACCTGCAGTAACAGTAGCAGTACCTTCCATAGCGGTAATTGCAGTAGCTGCAACAGAAGCAGTTTCAGTACCAGCAACGTTAACAATCGGCATGAGGTTTTCTGTGATAACAGAAGCACCAGCATACTGGCCTAAATAAGCGTCCTTATAAATCTTAGACTGGATTTCAGACGGAATGAAGTTTGCGAGACCACCGTTAGCAATAGTACCAGCAACTAACGGCTTAACGAAAGCTACCTTGGTACCAGCAACACCAACTTCGTCAAGAGACGTAGACATATCCGTAAGAGTCTTGAAAGAAGCATCACCAGAAACTACCTGGAAAGCCTTCGGAACGGTCTGGTCGATAGCGTCCTTTTCAACAGAACGTGCGAGCTTGATACCACGCGGCTTTGCAATTTCGTTGGTGAAAGATTCAATGTTGGTTAACTTATTCCATGCATCGAGCTGAACAGAAGTGTTCTTGTTCTGAAGAGTAACAGCAACTTCAACTTCATTGATGTTATCCGGATTAGCTTCGAGACCGTCGCTAACTTCACCCGGGTCAGGAATATAAACAGAATAAGTCTTACCATACTTCTTACCTTCGAGTTCACCCTGCGTCATGTAGGAATGAGCTTTCTTTAAATACGGAAGGTTGTCATAGACTTCGCCTGCGATGAGTTTTACTTTCTTGTTGTTTGAAAATGTGCCATGATTTGTTACATCTGCCATAATATGTTTCCTTTATGAAATGTTAATGTGTTCTTAAATAGTTCAAAATTGAATCGTCAGAATCGAAAATTGAACCTTGTTTAGCCTCTGTACCAAGTCCCGGCTTTCCGATGACTGGCACCGATGGTTTATTTATTTCGTTACGTAAACGGTTTTCCAAGTCCCTAATCATGAACTGTCTATCCATTGGTGTAACGTTGTCATTGAACATCTTTTCAACTTCTTCAGGTTTCGTAGCAAATTCATAAAGAATCTTCGGACCTAAATCAGACCTCATGATATACTGGGCAACTTCCTTGTCCTCGTCAATCAGTTCGCCTAATCCATTCTGAAGAGCAGTTCCGATAGCTTGTCTATACTGTTGTTCTGCTTCAGGAGTCTTAAATAACTTTTTGACGTTATCATCCTGTCTTGTCTTATAAGCCTGAACTTCTTGTTCCTGTTTTGCCTGTTCGCTATACTTCTGCTGTGCTTCTTGCAATTTCTGATTCCACATGTTGTCGAATCTTTGCTGCACTATAGCATCAATATAGGAATCGTCGTCCTGGAATTGATTTCTGTTCAGCGGAGCATACTTATCTGGATTTTCCAATCTATCGAGTCGTGCTAAGAGCTCGTTATACTGGGCCTGCAACTGGTTATATTGACCTTCATACTTAGCTTTTTGTTTTCCAAGCTGCTTTCTGAAAGAATATGCCTGTTGTTCTTCCTTAGTGTATGTCTTCCTCGGTTCACCCTTTTGAACCACATTACTTTCTTCGGAAACGGTTTGCTGGGCCGAATCTTCAGCGGGAATCTCTATCTGTTCAACCTTATCACCTTCAGCCTCAGTGTTTTCGATTGAGCCGGTATTGATTTCGTCTTCATTCATAATATTTTATCCTCTGCATGGTAAGCGCCATGTTCGCAACTTTATATTTATAAAAGTATTTTTACTCCATAAATGCACCTTGTCTTGATTTTCTTTCCAAAATAAGACCTCTAGGCATATCAGCCATCGCAAAAGTCAAAGCAAAGCTGTCTGCACTGTCAGGAGAACGTTTTAAAATTAATCTAATATCGTCTTTCTTTATTAACTGAACCTTGTCATGAGCCGAGAGTTCATAACGTGTAGCTTTCAGTTCTTCTCTCATTCTATCATCAATTCCATTAATACCATGTTCTGTAATATAACGTTTTGCATTAACATACATTTCAGCACGTTTATTTAAATAAGCTGGGTCTTCTGGAGAACCACCAAATGGAATTAAATATGTAAAACTCTTATAATCAGAATCCATCAATAATTCATAAAGACCTTGACCATAAGCCATGTCTATTGCGATATGTGAAATATTGTTTATGCCATACTCATGAATAATAGTCTTTAAATCTGCAAACAAATCTTTTGCAGAAGCTAGAACCTTTCTGATAATCTTGACTATTGTATTACCTTTTCTGACAACAATACAGTTACAGTCTTTACCAAAACCAGACAAGTCGCAACCTATCGCAATACAGCTACCAGACATAGGAGCAGCTTCTAAAAGGTCATCAGTAAACAATACGCCAGAATTATTGTCTTCACATTCAACACCTTCAAATTCTCGTAGCCATTGTTCTTCGGATAGACAAGTTTTTCTCATCAACTCGATTTCAGCAGGTTTAATCTTTTTGTTATCAGAAGTTTTAGCTGTAATGACTTTGATATTTCTATCTTTTACGAATGACGTTACCCAGTTAGCTGGTCTAGGAGTTGAGCACATAATAATTCTTGGGTCTTCATCAAGGTCACGTTGACAATAAGCTAATACTTCATAAAGATTTGGCGGGGCTAGACATACTTCGTCAAGAATGGACAACTGAATCCTGGAAAAACCACGAACTGAATCCATATTGGAGTATGACGAGAAATATATGACGCCTGTCTCGCCATAAGTTATTTTCATTGATACCTTATGAACTTCAAATTCACCTGGTTTTAGAATTTCATAAAGACGTTGAATGCACTCAGCCATAATAACTTCTGTGAGTGCTCTATAGTCCTGTGCCATAATCAATACACGTTGACCTTTTAATAGTGCAATAACCGCGATTAGAGACGCGATAAAGGACTTTCCACTACCTCGCCCTGCTCGTAGATAGATCATGTCCTCTTTGCACTCCAGAAGTTCTTTCTGGTGTTTAAAAAGTTTATAGTGTATATCCATTATGCTTCTTCAAAAATCAAATTAATCTGATTATCACTCTTTACTGCAGCCTGTACTTCCTGCTCGACTTTTTCAGAATAAGTATCTTTCCAGCGTCTTTTCATTACTTCGATATATTGCGGCTTACCTTGTACAATATAACTAAACGTCAAATCATTCAGACATTTAGCTTTCATTGCAGTAAACCAGTCAACCATCAAGTCAAGATATTCTTTTGTTTCTTCGCCAATTTCATCTGGCTTTGTTTCGTTTATATTTCTAGGATTCCAAAGCGGACTTTCTTTTTCGTCTTTTCTCTGCTTCTTATACGTAGTTATTCTTAAATCTTTAGGGAGATAAGTCTGTATTTTAGCCATGAACGACGATATTGTAGTATAATTATACTCTTTAGCATGAGAGTTAAAATTGATTATAGACATAGTTATGCCAGTTGGGCAGTAGCCATTTTCTTCAACTTCCATTCTGTCAAAATTGCCCATGTTAATTTCAGGCTTTTCAAAATTTTCTAAAAGGAACTGCATCTGAGCAATTCTCTTGTTCATTCTTTGACGATTCAAATCTGTAGCATGTCCCATTAGAAACCTCCTCTTATATCTAATTTGGATAACTGATCAGAAATTTTCTTCAATAATGTTTTAATTTCCTCTAAATCTTTACTATAATTTAAAACCTGTGGAGTTTCCTCTTTAGGCTCCACAGGTGCTTTCTTAACAGAATTCTTCATAAAATGTCCTCGGTGTGGATTAACGCCACATTCGCCTAACATTTTATTTATAAAAAAGATTAGATACTGTAATAACCAGAATTAGTTACACACCATTGATCCGTTCCTTCTACATTCTGCCATACCATATTTGCATAGGCTCCAGAACCTAATACAAAGTCCTGACCGTCAATAGTAGCTGTAAACATAGAAGGTCCATAGTAGTCATAAGGTGTAGATAGATGAACTTCCTTATAATCACCGCTCTTAGTCGTGCTCATAGATGGTGTTCCTGTGCTAAATGCATAGCACCAAATAGGGGAGCTATTGATATTAGCTGTCGT
>Ga0247609_10001066_pt1 | contig 34342 bp, 37 predicted proteins | sample 172DNAGHGlowgp2_FD_193487 | JGI IMG/M metagenome (GOLD analysis project Ga0247609, IMG submission 193487) | Sheep rumen microbial communities from Palmerston North, Manawatu-Wanganui, New Zealand - 1728 DNA GHGlow gp2 | ecosystem: Host-associated > Mammals > Digestive system > Stomach > Rumen ... | reverse complement strand
GCATCCTACAGACCTGCAAAAGAAAGAAAAGACTGATCGTAACGAGATACTAATAGAAGCCATTCAGTATGGCGCACCATTGCGGCAACTTTCCGATTGAGCGAGAGCAGAGTGAACTTGCTCACTCTGCCGAGCATGAGGAAAGTCAACATAGTTAATTATCAAGGCTGACAGGTATCAGTTACGGAGTCATACAAAGAATAAATGGCAAAATGAAACTGGGTCAGTAGAACCGTCCCCCTGATCTTTCACTTTGCCGAGCGTGAGTAGTTTCGACTTTAGTCAATGGTTGTTTTCAAGCCTAGACGTTAAAATTGACAAATAACAAAAAATATGTGCACAGTAAGTATAAACATCAATGAAGCATTACTACGCACTGTGATGCCTGAATTAGACACCCTCCCTGCCATTCAGGACTGGGTTCAGCAACAGATAGATTTGCGCATCCGCCAGATAGATGTTGAAGCAACCGAGACTATCAGTATAGAAGAGGCTCGCGAAATGGCTTTAACCGCCGTAAGAGAAGAATACGCTAAACTATGAATTACGTCATCAGGAAGCGCTGCGCACAGAAGATTACGACATTTTATCGTAATGTGTCGAAAAAGTATAAGCACACCTATTCTCTCGACTTGATGGAGAAAAATATCAACGATGCTTTCGATGCCATCTATCAAATAGAAAACACTCTGCAAAGGCGTAAGCCCACATTATCCCGATGGTCAGGCTACTACATGGCAAACACTGACAAGTGGTATTTCGCCTATACCATCAATGGTAATACTGTCACGGTTGTTGATGCCTGCCACGCACAAAACATGCGCGACAGCTGCGATTGAGCGAGGGCAGAGCGAGCTTGTTCATTTTGCCGAATGTGAGCAGTTTCGATAGAAGATCAATGGGTGTTTTCAAGCCTAGACGTTAAAATTGACAGTTTACAATGACAACTAACACTCAGCCCATTCTCACGGATGCGGAGACGATGGAAATACTTATCGCATTCTATCAAGAAGCACTTCGATTTCTCGGAGTACCAAATGAACTGTGGGCAGAGGTGAAGATGGGGACAACGATCGACTCCAATGGTAAGGCTTCAATTATCAATATTGATTATGAAAATAGGAAGATACTGGTCGCCCTTCCTGTATTAAAGTTAATGATACAGGCATTTTCCCCAACCACAGGCGACACCCCATCTGTTTATCGTGGTCATGGCTACAAGTTGGCCCGCATTTGGCAGCAGAATGCCAAGGGACAGGTCAGCGGCATCAGAAATCAATAATGGTGTAATTCTTCATATTCCCAATTAATTACTTAGTTATTATCAAAGTATATGCCACGTAGGGCAAGGATAGAATCAGGTACGGGGATATTTCACGTGATGATGCGTGGCATTAATCATCAAAATATCTTTGAGGACGAAGAGGATCGCTGGCAGTTCATAAATACTCTCGATAGAATGCGGGTACGGTATAATGACGACGGGAAACCCTGCGGAACGAATTGCATTTACTATGCTTACTGTTTGATGGGCAACCACTTCCATCTGTTGATACGTGAACAAGAAGAAAAGGTGGGTGAGACTATTAAACGTATAGCTAGCTCCTACGTGTACTACTATAATAGGAAGTACGGGCGTGATGGTCATCTATTCAAGGAACGCTTTAAGAGTGAACCTGTGAATGACATGGAGTACTTTACTATACTGTTACGTTATATTCACCAAAACCCAGTGAAAGCTGGTGTTGTGGAGAAAGTAAAGGATTATGAGTATAGTTCCTGGGGTGAGTATGATGGCAGTGTAGAGTCTGTATTTCAAATATGTGCTGTAAATACCGTTTTAAACAGAATACCTTTTGATGACCTGAATGCTTTGGTTAATGAACCATTAGCAGATGACATCAACTGTTTGGACATGGAAGATTTACCTAAAAGCAGACCTTCAGATGATCAGGTTTTGGGATATATCAAAACAGCAACTGGCGTAACCAATAGTAGTGCATTTCAACAGCTCAAGGATGGTGTAAGGAATGAAATCCTCAAAAAACTTAAGGGAATAGGTGCATCACATAGACAATTGGAACGTTTGACTGGAATAGGACGCGGAATAATTCAAAAACTATAAATGGATGCCACTGACCTGTCCCCGTGGCATTCCATAGATAAACTCTACGCAGTAGAGAAAGATATAAATAACGAAAATAATAGTTATGTTCAATCTAGATAATTTCATTTCCGACAGCGTTACCAAGCGCCCTGTCAATATGTTTGCAGCAGATATAGAGGCAAACAAGGAGACTCTAATAAAGGAAATAAAAGATGAGAAGGTATACGTGATAAGTGGAGCAGGTTTCATTGATTCCAGTTTCATCATGGCCATTCTGCGCTTCGTGTCTAAGTGCAGTGTTCAGGCCTGTCCCCTGACACATCAACAAACTTTGGGGTTCACTTCAACATTGTCCCTTGACGCGTAGAAATAAATATAAATTTTAACTCAGTAGAAAAATGAAAAGAATATTAATATTTGGCGCTTCTGAATTTCAAATTCCTTTAATTGAATCTGCGAAACAGCGAGGATATATCACATGTGTGTTAGATATTAATTCTCAAGCTCCTGGTGCATGTAAAGCAGATGAATTTTATGTTTGCAGTGTAAAGGATTATGACAAGGCATTAAAAATTGCAGAAAAGTTTAGACCTGACGGAATAACAGCTGGGATGATTGATATGGCAGTATTACCAGTTGCACGTATTTGTGAGAAACTAGAGCTTCCCGGACTGGATGTAGAGACTGCAATAAAAGCTACAGACAAATATGAGATGATTCGTGCCTTTTCTTCAAAGAATGTTCCGTGTCCCGAATTCAAATTGTTAAATAAGTCTGATGATGTTGAAACATTAGAAATTCCGTGGCTCCCTTTCATTGTTAAACCAATTGACATGCAAGGAAGTCGAGGTATTAATCTTGTAAAGAGTAACGAACAAAAGTCCTCTTTAATCTCTGATAGTATTTCTGCAAGTGATAATGGAAAAGTCATTTTAGAGGAGTATATGGTTGGACCAGAAGTAAGTGTCGAAATGGTAGTCATTAATTACCAACCAACGGTTTTGCAGATTACAGATAAAATTACTTCTGGTGCCCCTCACTTTGTAGAATTGGGACATATTCAGCCTTCAGTTCTACCCAATGAAACAAAAGAGCAAATTATAAAGGTTGCCGAGCAAGCAGTATGTTCTATTGGTATCAAAAATTCAATAGTGCATGCTGAAATAATTATAACAGATGCTGGTCCTAAAATGGTTGAGTTGGGTGCCAGAATGGGAGGGGACGCAATTCATCAACAACTGATAAAGTTATCAACAGGTATCGACCTACCAGAATTTGCAATAGATTTAGCTATGGGATTACCTTTAAAAGTTCCCGTTCCAACAATTAAGAAATATAGCATGATTCGTTTTATCCCCTTATGTGCCGGCACAATCGATGATATTATCGTAAACAAGTCAATCTCTGAAATTTCAGGATTGCAAGCATATAAACTATTTTGTAAGATTGGGGATGTAAATGAGGAAAGAAACGACAACTCTGGACGATTCGGATATGTGTTATCGCAAGCAGATAGCTATAAAGATGTTGTCAAAATTTGTAATGAGACGCTTGATAAAATTAGCATAATTATGAAATAGTCGGGAATTATGTCAAGGATAAGATTAATAGGTGCTACCTTAGACGATTTTGAAGATTATTATCAAATAAGGTGCGAACCTTCTGATATTTTTTGGATGGGGCATACATCTCCTCCTGACTATCAGATGATTTATGGTGTTTTTTCAGAAAGATTAGGATCGAAAGCATTATCAGCAGTCGGAGATAAGGTTATTTATATGGCAAAGGAAGCTAACGGCAATACGGTTGGTTTCACAATGCTATCAATGACTGATTCCGGTATAGAAATAGGGATTAGTTTATTCCAAAAATTTCAAGGCTTTGGTTTTGGAACAGAAATAATTTCAGAGGCTCTTTTCCTGGCCCTTAATCATGGAACTACTGTATTTGCTCGTATACGTGATGATAATTTTGCCTCGCAAAAAATTTTTTTAAAAAACGGTTTTATTCGTACTGGTCAATACGAAATGAAGCAATATCCACAAGTAGGACATGTCGCGTTTAGAACGTATATTTACAAAAAGGATACAAATAAATAAAAGTTTACAATATTATAATATATGTATTATTTAGATTCAAAAGTTGAGAATTTATTTCGCATATTCGATCAGAACGAACGAAAAGATTTTCTGCGTTTAGACTTGAATGAGAATCCTAGTGGCTTGCCTCAAGATTTTATTAACGATGTTTTAAAAGAGGTTACGCCTCAATTTGTGGCACAGTATCCTGAGACTCTTCATTTCACAGAAGTATTGGCAGATTTCCTTAACACAGACATATCACACCTTTGTTTGGTAAATGGTTCTGCTGAAGGTATTCGTTATATTATCCAAGCCTTTACCTCGCCCGATGGAAGGATTGTAGGTGTTGTCCCAAGTTACTTCATGTTCCAGGTATATTCCGAAATGTACGGTCGCAATCTCGTAAAGGTACCTTACAATGATGATTTGACAATGGACGTGAATAATATCATCAACGAATTGACTGATGATACACAACTGCTCATCCTTCTTAATCCCAATAACCCTATGGGTAATGTTTACTCAGAGGATGAGTTTGAGCGTATTATGAAGGTTGCAAATGTTAAACAAATAACGGTTCTCATTGATGAGGCATATCATTATTTCTACCCTGGCACCTTTATTGATTATGCTTTGAATCATGAGCATGTGTTTGTTACGCGTACCTTCTCAAAACTGTTCTCTATGGCAGGTTGCCGCTTGGGTTACGTAGCAGGATGGCCAGAAGGAATTAAAATGTTACAAAAACTTTGTACTCCTCATAATACCAATGCATTCGCCATGCTGTTTGCAGAAAAGATCATTGAAACTCCTGGGGTGTTGCAGTCATTAATTGACAAATTCAATGAAGGTCGCAAGTATCTCATTGATGAACTTGATGCTAATGGTTATGTTCATAAGGGTGAGGCTGGTAACTTCATTTTTATCAAGACCAAGACGGATGCTGAGAAGATTGTTGCAAGAATGAAGGAAGAAAAGAAGATATTGATTAAGTCATATCCGAATGTTGGTGAATTTGGAACATGTCTTCGCGTTTCTATTGGTGAAAAGAAATGTATGCAACAGTTTATTACTGCATTATCAGAATTAGACAAATAACCTCATCATGGTAAAAGTTATAACCTACGGAACATACGATTTACTCCACTATGGCCATATTCGGCTATTAGAGCGTGCCAAGGCATTAGGTGACTATCTTATCGTAGGTGTTACCTCGGATAGCTTTGATCTGACGCGTGGCAAGATTAATGCCCAGCAGTCACTAATGGAGCGTATTGAAGCCATACGTGCCACTGGTATTGCAGACGAGATTATAGTCGAAGAATATGAGGGACAAAAAATTGATGACATCAGACGCTATGGAATAGACATCTTTACAGTCGGCTCTGATTGGACGGGGCATTTTGATTATCTCAAGGAGTACTGTAAGGTAGTATATTTAGACCGTACTGAAGGGGTGTCGAGTTCTGAACTGCGAGCTGAGAAAAGAGAACTCAGATTAGGACTTGTTGGTAATGCTGCATTTTTAAATAAATTTTATCGTGAAAGCAAATTTGTAAACGGAATACAAATTGTAGGTCTATGCGGTAAAAATATCTCAAAAATCGATGACAACATTTGTCAAGCATTGTATATAACGAAGCGCTTAGAAGACCTTATTCAAAGATGTGATGCTTTATATTTTATAACAAGTCCTGTTTCACGTTTTGAGGATATAAAGACTGCTCTCAATAATAAAAAACATGTCCTCTGCGAATCTCCCATATGTGTTAACTCCTCAGAGTGGAAAACACTGAAAGAATTGGCTTATTCTAATGGGTGTGTGCTGATGGATGCTATTCGTACGGCATATTCAATAGCTTTTTCAAGGCTTCTGCTGTTAATAAAGGGGGGCAGAATTGGTGATGTAGTTTCTGTTGATGCTACATGCACAAGTTTGAAAGACCTCAATGAGTCGGAAATTAATAACAAGAATGAAGCATGGGGAAGTTTATGCAGCTGGGGACCTGCTTCACTCTTGCCTATTTTTAATTTACTAGGAACTAATTATTCACAAAAAACAATATCATCAAAAATTATTGGTGACCAATATGATATTTTTACGAAAGTAGCATTTACATTTCCACATGCCGTTGCATCCATAAAAGTAGGACAAGGAGTAAAAAGCGAAGGTGAATTAATCATTTCCGGTACGAAAGGATATATCTATGTACCTGCACCATGGTGGAAAACCGATTATTTCGAGATTCGTTACGAAAATCCAGCAGATAACAAACGGTATTTTTATCAGTTGGACGGAGAAGGTATTAGAAACGAATTGGTCACTTTTCTAAGGTGTGTAACCAATCGGAAATCCTTGCCCAACATAGATGATAAAGTTTCAATGGCTATAGTACAATTAATGGAAGATTACTATAATTCAAAAGATCTTATAACAATATAGCAATAAAATGAATAATTTTTTTTCAAAGGTTTGTGCCTTTCTTCATTATCGCATAGGTATATTAATATATGAAGCTCACATTGAATATTTTGTAATAGCCTTTAGACAATGGCTATACATACAAAAGCTCAGGAGGAAGGACCATATTAATGTTGTATTCTTTCCCATGAATATACCCATGTGGAAGTGCCAACATTTGTATGAACTACTTGCTAAAGACAAGAGATTCAGATTGTATATATTTCTTGCACCCGCAACCACGTTCACATATGAAGCTCGCTGTGCTGATCTGCAACGTATGCGCAATTACTTCACCCTACACAATATGCCGTATGTAGATTATGAATTGGAGAAAGGCAAAGATGCTGTGGCAGTTGAAACTATAGTTGATCCTGACATTCTATTCTATGCGCAACCATACGAAAAAGCAGTAGAGGCTCCATACGATTTCATACATTTTCAGCACAAATTGATATGTCATATCCCATACGGAATGTATGCAATAAATGCTGATTATTGCAACTATAATTTTCGTTTCTTCAACATAGCATGGAAACTCTATTTTCCAACTAAAGAGAGTAAAAAACTTTCAAAACAATATGCATACAATAAGGGAAGAAATGTAATTATAATTGGTAATCCTAATCTTGACGAATTTCTATTGCCCATAAGGCATAATCCATGGAAAATTCAAGATTCTCATATCAAGAGAATTATATGGGCACCACATTTCACCATAATTGATGGCGTAGGATTTGCACAACGATCTAACTTCTTAAACATAGCGGTGTTCATGCGACAACTGGCAACAGACTATTCCGACAGGGTATCTTTTGCATTCAAACCACATCCGCGTCTCTATTCAGAGTTAGAGAGACACCCGGAATGGGGAGAAGAGAGAACAAAGGAGTACTATGATTTTTGGAAAAACAGCCCTACAACCCAGCTGGAGACAGGCGACTTTATTGACCTGTTCAAAGGTTCTGATGCAATGATTCATGATTCGGCGTCTTTTACATTCGACTATTTGTATGTTAACAAACCCGTATTATACGACAACCCTGACATTGAGGGTGCAAAAGCTACAGCTAACGAGACTGGCAAGGCTGCATATGATGCTCATTACAGGGTATCATCAAATGAAGACATCAAACGATTCATTGATGATGTTGTATTAGCTGGCAACGACCCAATGAAAGCAAAACGTGAGGAATATTACAAGAAATATCTTCTCCCTCCAAATGGTAAGAGCGTGGCTCAAAATATATATGATGATATCATTAAGTCATTAGGCCTTAAATAAATAAACATGGCAGAAGCAAGTTTAAAAGGGAAAGCAGTTAAGGGCGTTTTATGGAATGCCATCAATACCTATGCCAATCAAGGACTGGCATTTGTAGTAGGTGTTGTCTTAGCACGCCTTCTCAGTCCTTCAGACTATGGTCTGGTAGGTATGACAGGCATCTTTTTTGCCATTTCAAATGTATTTATAGACAGTGGATTTGGCAGTGCATTGGTTCAAAAGAAAGATCGTAATGAGGATGATTATTGTACCGTTTTCTATGTCAACTTGATAGCAAGCATTTTTTTCTATATCATCCTTTTCATTATTGCACCCTATATAGCAGCCTTCTTTGAACAGCCCTTACTGAGAGACCTGACAAGGGTATCAGCCCTTACACTGATTATCAACGCACTAGTCGGTACAAGCAGAAACAAGCTCTATGTTGCCGTTGATTTTAAGACAACGACTAAGGTCAGCGTAACCACGACGATTATCGCGGGAGCTATTGCTATGTATTGTGCATACAGCGGATATGGAGTTTGGACGTTTGTCATACAGGGAATCGCTAGTGCAGTTATTTCGGCACTATTAGTCTTTTATTTTGTTAGATGGATACCCAAACGGAAGTTTTCAGTAGCTTCATTTAAAAGACTCTTTGGCTATGGTTCAAAAATACTGGTAGCATCTCTCATCTCTGTAATCTATGATAATATATATAATTTTATCATCGGTAAGAAGTTTTCTGCAGCCAGTCTTGGGCAATATACCAGAGCCAATCAATATGCATCATTTGCAGGAAGCACCACTGCAAGCATATTACAGAGTGTAGCATTCCCCATCCTGTCCGAAGTTCAAGACGATTTGCCCAGACTGTTGAAGGCGTATCAACGATACATTAAGATGGTTGCCTTCTTTGTGTTTCCATTTTTGATGTTATTGTGTGGCGTAGCCAAACCATTCGTTGTATTCCTGATTACCGAGAAATGGCTTCCTTGCGTCATATTCCTGCAAATACTATGCTTTGATTTTATGTGGAGTGGCATCATTCGCATCAACCTCAATCTTCTATACGTCACTGGTAGGAGCGATTTGGTTTTGAAGTTGGAAGTGATGAAGAAATCCATTGCTTTCACCATTCTCTTTATATCCATATTCTTTGGAATAATTGGTATGTGCGTCGGAAGAGTGGTTTATGCCTTGATTGCTTTCTATATGAATACTTATTATACCAAGAAAATTCTTAATTACGGTTTCTGGGCGCAAGTAAAGGAAATAGCCCCATCATTTCTGATATCAGCTTCCATGATGGCTATAGCCTTACTCATCAGTCATTACGTAACTACCCCCATATTATCATTGACTTTGTCTTTGACAATTTGTCCCATCTATTATCTCTCGCTCAGCTATCTTTTCAAGATTTCCTCTTTGTATGAGTTGCGAGATATCATTAAGAGCAGAAAGAAGTAGTTGATATGCTGTATTCGTATATATGCATGATTACTTCCCATTTAGCTATAGAGGCCTTCCAGAAAACATCATGGGAATCACGTTTGCACTGATGGTCGTCATGATAACAATGAAAATAAAAATCGGGAACAAATGGCTACAATGGTGCGGTACAAATCTGTTTCCACTATATATTTACCAGCGACTGCCCATGATAGCACTTCTTGTGTTACTTGGTAATGACTTCGTGTCATCATATCCCATCGTTTTTCTTGTCATGAGCATTATTATAACATGCATTATTGCTAGATACTATAAGTATTGGAGCGTTAGTTAGAACAACACATATGAAAGTATTATCATATACCCTTCTTGGTGACGCATTGAATTATAAAAATTAAATTTCAATTACATATCAGAATGCCAAAAGTATCAATCATAGTTCCTGTTTATAATGTAGAGAAGTACATAGAACGCTGTGTGAAAAGTATTCTTGAACAGGATTATGACAACCTTGAAGTGATATTTGTAGATGATTGCTCGCCAGACCACAGCGTCGATATCATCAAATGTGTGGTACAGAATTATCCAAAACGGATAGATCAAGTGAGTATCATACAGCACAAAAAGAACCAAGGAGTTTCAGTAGCTCGTAATACAGGGCTGGATAACATGACTGGTGATTTTTTTACCGTTGTTGATGCAGATGACTATTTAATACCAAAAGCTATATCAAGACTTGTTGCAAAGCAGGAAGAGGAAGATTATGATATGGTTTCTGGTATATATGAAATAGATTACGGTGATAGGACTCAGAAATTTTGGGATAAGGACATAACAACAGTTGATGAATTGCTTAAATGTTGTTGCAGTGGAGGATATCACAATAATGTTGCACGTATAATTCGCACGAAATTGATTTCCGATAATAATATACGATATCCTAAAGGGATAAAAATTGGTGAAGACTGGATTTTCTTTACAGAACTGTTGATGCATGTGAGAAGTATGGCACAAATAGAACATGTAGTATATTATTATGATTTTACTAATCAAGGTTCCGCTATGCATCAGGTTGTGAAAGGGGCAAATAGCAACGAATGGTTGCTGGCAGATTGTTTTGCATTATGCAAGATAATAGAGATTGTTAAAGAGAGGGGAAGTGACTTCGTGCTTGAAGCAGAACGATGTCTGATGAAGAGAATAGAAGAAGGATTAATGTCTGCTACCTCTTTAAAAAAGAAAGATATATTCAATAGCTATTTAAAATATATATCCTACATACGCGACGTAAGAAATGAAAGATGTTCTCTCATAAATACGCTAAGTGTGAATGGCTATCCCAATTTCATAGCATATCAGGTATACGCCTTTGCTGGGACAATAAAACAAAACATCAAAAAAATGATAGGACAGGGGACTGTTTCGTCACTTTTTAAAAATAAAGGAAATGTGTTACATGAATAACGCAAACTTAAAACTTGTATCTATTATCGTGCCTTGCTACAATCAGGGCGAGTGTCTTGCTGAAACACTTGACAGTATCTTGAAACAAACATATCAGAATTGGGAATGTATAATAATCAATGATGGTTCCACCGATAATTCAAAGCAGGTGGCTTTGGAGTATTGCAACAAAGACATCCGTATTCACTATTACAACCAAGAAAATCAAGGTCTGCCCATGGCTCGCAACAATGGTATCCATCATAGTCATGGAGAATATATACTGCCTCTCGATGCCGACGATACCATTTGTCCCGAATACGTTGAGCTGGCTGTAGCAGTGCATTAAATCATGGAAGAAATATTGTCCTGACTATGAAATTAAGGAGTGGAATGAGGACAATTTTGACCTTGACATGTATCCATATGCTCGCGAGGCATACGACAATCGGAAATTTGCTTTTGTTACTGATGTCGTTCGTCTTTATGCTCTGTATCATGAAGGAGGCATATATATGGATACAGATGTCGAGGTAATCAAACCTCTTGATTCATTTTTAAAGCATACGGCTTTTAGCGGCTTTGAGGATGAGACGATGGTGCCAACAGGCATTATGGCCAGCGAGAAAGGTGGTCGTTGGGCTAAAGAAAACTTAGACTATTACGAAGGTCGTCATTTGGTAAAAGAAGATGGCAGCCTTGACTTGACAACAAATGTTGTTACAATAACAAATTACATGTTAAAACACGGTTTGCGTCAAGACAACACATTTCAGGACTTCCCCGGACTGGTTACTATGTACCCTAAGGACTACTTCTGTCCATTGTCATACAGAGGAACGGAAAGTACCATGACCGATAACACTGCAACCATTCATCATTTTGCGGGAAGTTGGCTGCCGTGGGATGTACAGTTACGTAATAGATATAGCAATATCGCCAAAAATCATCCCCAGATATATTACTATTGCATATATCTCCCAGTATACGAATTGCATAAATACAAAGTTATTAAATAAAAGATGTTAGTATCCATCATCATCCCCATCTACAAGGTTGAGCTATACATTATTCGTTGCATAGAATCAGTCCTGCACCAGACTTACCGCCAGTTAGAAGTGATTTTAGTTGATGACTGTTCGCCCGATAATAGTATGTCAATTGCAAAATCATTTATTGAACAGTCCCCATTAGGAAAAGATCTGCAATTTGTCTATCTAAAACACGAACGAAACCGTGGTCTCTCTGCTGCTCGCAACACAGGCATGGATGCTGCAACGGGAGAGTACGTCTATTTTCTGGATAGTGATGATGAGATAACTGAAGACTGTATAGAAGCACTTGCCAAACCGCTGGAAGAAAAGAAGTACGATTTTGTAGTTGGGAATTATAAAAATGTTGGACACTATAATTTTTATCAGCCTCTTGGCTTTAGTGGAGAAATCTTCGGGCAAGAGCAGATTGCACAAAAGTATTTGGATAAGGAATGGTATCCGATGGCTGTGAACAAACTTTGCAGACTTGACTATCTAAAGGAAAACGGGTTGTATTTCCAAGAAGGATTAATTCATGAAGATGAATTATGGAGTTTCCAGCTCGCCTGCACTGCCACAAAGATATATGGTGTGAATACTATTACATATTATTATATCATAAGGGAAAACTCTATCATCACTACAGATAGTGATAATAAGTTGCAAGTCAAGACCCTCCGCTATCTACAGGTACTGCAAGGAATGTACCAGTATCAAATGAAGCTCAATTTGAATTCGCCCGTCATAAGGGCCATTCAGAGGAAATTTGCTCGCAATATTTATCGAATGATGCTATTCTCAGACCCTACCTATTCCGACTTTAAAAGAAATGAAAACGTTGACGAAGTTATATTCTTAGAAAGAAGGAATCATAGGAAATTGCACGACTTCTGTCAAATCTTTGTCTCAACCAAGAGGTGGTATAGCGTCAAAGTTTTTCTGTATAGTCTTTTCTTCTCATAATAATACTTTACAATGACACACCAACCTAAAGTTTCTGTTATTGTTCCCGTCTACAAGGCAGAAAAATATCTCCATCGCTGCCTTGACAGCATACTGGCGCAGACCATGGCCGACTTCGAACTGCTTCTCATCGACGACGGTAGTCCTGACAGGAGTGGTGAGATTTGCGACGAGTATGCAAAGAAAGACTCACGAGTTAGAGTGTTCCATCAGGAGAATGGAGGCGTCGCCTCGACTCGACAATTAGGTATGGATAATGCGCAGGGCGAATACAGTATCCATGTCGATCCAGATGACTGGGTAGAGCCAAACATGTTGGAAGAAATGTACGGAAAAGCTAAAGAAGAGGATGCAGATGTGGTGATGTGTGATTTTAAAAGAATATACGCTGATCATCAATATGACTTTATCCAAAGACCTACAACTCTTAAATGCGACGACATCATAGAAGATCTTATCTGTGAACGAATTTGGGGAAGCACATGGAACAAATTAGTACGTTGTTCCCTGTTTAAGGAATATAAAATTAGGTTTGTTCCCACAATGAACCTTCAAGAAGACTTATATATAACATGTGCCTTACTACAGCACAGCATAAAAGTATCTTACATCAATCAATCGCTATACAATTATGATTGTGATTCTAATGAAAATAGTATTGTGCGATTTCGTACTGTAAGTCATCTACAATCCATGATGAGATTTATTGATGATTTCAGTCCTATCTTTGATGAACCAAGATATGAAGATGGATGGTATATGAGGAAATGTACTTTAAAGAGATGGATTTATAGGCTAAACCCTTTGGAGTATAATATACGTAAAACCTATTCAGACATCAACGATCGCTACATAGCAGAAAATGCAAATGCGAAAATCGGTACTGAACCCTTTTACATCTCTCTATGCTTAAAAGGATTTCCAATACGAGTTGTATACACACTGCAATATTTAGTTGGGGTCTTGGCTAATTTAAAAAACAGACTGTTGACTAAATTTGCAAAATGATAGTAATGTCTGAATACATTCCACTTATGAAATCTGACGTTATGACAATTACGGAAAAAGAACACACAAACTTAGTTTCAATCATCATACCAGTATATAATGCAGAAAAGTACCTGCATAGGTGTTTAGACTCTGTACTGTCCCAAACATATACTAATTTTGAAGCAATCCTCGTTGATGATGGTAGCCCAGACAGAAGCGGTGAGATATGTGATGAATATGCTCAAAAAGATTCTCGTATACGTGTCATTCATAAGAAGAATGGGGGGGTCGCGTCTTCTCGCCAATGTGGACTTGATAACGCGAGAGGGGAATATATTATCTATGTGGATCCTGATGATTGGGTCGAGCCTGATATGTTGGCAACAATGTACGGCAAGGCAAAAGAAGAGAATGCTGATTTGGTGTTTGCTGACTACTATTGGGAAACAGTAGATAATATTATATATCATCATGAGAAACCGAAAGACATAAGCCATTGGACTCTGCTGGAGGCAATCCTTAATCAGTCTATAACTGGAGCTACATGGACAAAACTTATAAGGCGTTCGCTTTTTGAAAAATACAACATCCGTTTCCCTGCTATCAATTGTACTGAAGATACACATACAATATCACAGTTATTGGTACATGACATAAAATTGGCACATATTCCAATAGCATTTTACCACTATATTACGTATATAAACCCTAATAGCCTACTCAAGACCGTCAAAGAGTACAGAGAACGGTTAGAGGCATTTTATAATTTGCTCCATGATGACTATTATAGGTATTGGCTTGTATATTTGGGCTATAGATGGAATTGGCTTTCTTTTGACATGTTAGTGGATGATCTACTAGGTAAAGATGATTTCAAAAGGTACTTCAGCGATTTTCGGAATGTTGAAAGAGACATTCTTATGCGAGATATGAACTGGCGGGCTAAAATAAATATGCATATCGTTTTATTATCATTGAAAAATTATCCATTGGGGAAGTTCCTTGCACGCTGTTCGCATAAATTGACAACATTGAAAAAATAAAGGTAATAATAAGAATGAAGAACCTATTTATAATGGCAAAAAATGGAATGTTAAATGGCATCAAGTCTGCCTTGTTCCAAAAGCTAATTCGCCGTGAACCTGTTATTATCAAGGATGTTGAGAACAACTTGCTTGCAGGTAAAACGGCTTTAGTCACAGGTGGAAACAGTGGTATAGGCCATGCTATAGGCAAAAAGTTTGTGGAGTCGGGGGCGGAGGTGATAATTCTCGCTCGTGATCCTGAAAAGACAAAGCGTGTAGCAGGTGAGTTGCATTGCGAATATATCGTGGCAGATGTGACAGACACCGAACGAATGATTGCAGTGGTTAGTGATTATATCAAAGACAAGCAAATTGATATCTTAGTCAATAGTGCCGGAGTCTTGGACAAGGAACCTATGTTGGCAAAAACTCCTCAAGGTTATGATGCAGTAATGAATACGAATCTGAAAGCTGCGTACTTCATGAGTCAGACTATTGCCAATCACATGCTAAAAAAGGGAATTAAGGGACACATCCTGAATATCAGTTCCTCATCCAGCAAACGTCCAGGATGGGGACCATATCAATTGTCGAAGCATGGCCTCAATGCAATGACCGAAGGCTTTGCCATGCGTCTTGCACCTAACGGCATTACTGTTAACGGTATTGCACCAGGCATCACTGCTACACCTATGCAGGATGGCAACTTGGTTGAAGGCAGTTTGACATACGACAATCCTATGCGCCGTGCACAAGCACCAGAGGAGATTGCAAACCTTGCGGTGTTTATGGTAAGTGAATTAGGCAACAGTATTATTGGAGACACCGTCCTAATGACTGGAGGATCAGGCAATTTAAGTATTAATGGATAGTTGCATATTATGAGCAATCAATATTATACAGAAGTCAGAAATGCCCAGATTGTCTTATACCTCTTGAAAGCAAGGGGTATTAGAAAAGTGATTGCCTCGCCGGGGACTCAAAATATGGCGATTGTTGTCAGTATGCAACATGACTCATTCTTTGAGATGTATTCTGCAGCTGATGAACGCTCAGCTGCGTATATGGCCTGTGGATTGGCAGCAGAATCAGGAGAACCTGTCGTACTGAGTTGCACGGGTGCTACAGCCTCAAGGAACTACGTGTCTGGTCTGACGGAAGCCTATTACCGCCATCTGCCTGTGATAGCCTTGACGTCGTCAGCTCCGCTTACAATGATTGGACATAATATTGCACAGACAATCGACCGCTCACAGATACAAAAGGATATCGCAAAGATAAGTGTGGTTGCCAGAACTGTCCGCTCACCAGAAGACGAGTGGGACTGTATGATACAAGTCAACAAAGCCCTGCTCGAACTTAATCATCACGGAAGCGGACCCGTACATATCAATATTGAAAAAACTGATGGTGATTTTCATGTTCAGGAGCTACCACCTGTAAGGGTTATCAATAGAATATTCTTAACTGATGATATCCCCACCCCACCTCAAGGCAAAATTGCTATCTTTGTTGGCTCTCACATTGCTTGGACTCCTGAATTAACAGAAGAAGTAGATTCTTTCTGCAAGAACAACAATGCCGTTGTTTTTTGTGACCAAACAAGTAATTATAAAGGAAGCTACAAGGTGAGGGCATCTTTATTGGCATCACAAGACTTCTATGTGTCACCAGTGTTCCAATCTCGTCTGACTATACATATAGGAGACGTCTCCGGTGATTACTATATCAATGGTAAAATCGGACGTACTCAGGAAGTTTGGCGAGTATGTGAGGATGGCGCCATCAAAGACCCCTTCAAACACCTGACAAAAGTCTTTGAGATGAGTGAATTGGAATTTTTCAAGCGCATAAATGCCAAGTGTATCAATACCGAACCAAAAGATTCTTATTTAGAAGAATGCAAGCGGGAGATTGCAAACATAATCAACAAGATACCGGGTCTTCCATTCTCAAATATATGGATTGCCCAGACATTATCATCACAGATGCCAAAGAATTCCATTCTGCATTTTGGAATACTTAATTCGCTTCGTGCATGGAATTTCTTTGAGGTTGATTCTTCAATATCAGCATATTCCAATGTAGGTGGCTTTGGCATTGACGGAGGAGTTTCTTCTTTGATTGGCTCGTCTTTGGCTCAGAAAGACAAGCTACACTTTGGTTTCTTTGGTGATCTTGCCTTTTTCTACGACATGAATGTTCTCGGCAACAGACACGTCGGTAATAACGTTAGAATTATGCTTATTAATAATGCCAAAGGCTCCGAATTCAAGCTATATTCCCATCCCGCATCACAATTGGGAGCAGAAGCCGATGAATACATTGCAGCAGCAAGACACTATGGAAACAAGTCACCACTCCTAGTAAAGCACTATGCTGAAGATCTCGGATTCAAATATCTGACAGCAACAGGCAAAGAAGAGTTCGAGGCAACGATGCAAGAGTTTATATCTGCAGAGTTATCAGACAAGCCCATTGTCTTTGAAGTCTTTACTGATTCCGAGGATGAGAACAATGCGCTTAAACTCTTAAACAAAATTGAGAAATCCAAGGAATATCAGCGAAAAGAAAAAATCATGAATATCATTGGAGAAGATAATGCTCATGCAATTAAAAACATTCTCAATAAGATAAAAAAATGAATATCGGTATATTAACATTTCATAGAGCCATCAACTACGGTGCAGTTCTACAAGCATACGCCTTACAGGAAACACTCCGTTCTTTGGGGCATGAGGTATGGGTAATAGATTACCGACAGCCCAGGGTTGAAAGAACAGACAGACGGACCTACCACTCGAATGACAAAATCAATCTTTTGAAAGGCTTTCATTTGAGATCATGGCTGAATTTTGATGAAACAAAAAAAAGGACGTTAGCAATAAGAGAACGCTTTGACAACTTTCTCCACAAACACATAAATCTCACAAAACCATGTACACAAGAATCAATCCCTTCAATGGATGCTTATATTATAGGAAGTGATCAAGTTTGGAATAGTGCGATTTGCGAAGGTTTGGATCCTGTTTTCTGGGGAAATTTTAAACACGAAGATACAAGCATCATCCTTTCCTATGCCGCAAGTACCTCTGTAAAGGATTTACAAAAGCAAACTAAAGAAAAATTACAAACGTATCTGAACAACTTTAAGTACGTATCAGTTCGAGAGCAAGCGACATGTAATTATCTGAACGAAACGTTCAAATTGGGCAATGAAGTTCAAACAGTCCTTGACCCTACCCTGCTTGCAGAAAAAAACATCTGGGATTGTTTTGATGATAAAAAATATGGCAACAAAGAATATGTGCTATATTTTGGCGCCAGAAGCTGCAAAGAATATCCTACTGTGTTGTATGACAAAGCTCATTCCCTGGCTAAAAAATATGGTTGCGAAGCGATAAGTATTAATTTCAACGAAGATACCCCTGAAGACTTTGTCAACAAATTCAGGCATGCTAAGGCTATAGTGACATCATCTTTCCACGGTGTAGCTTTTTCAATAATTTTTAACCGCCCACTTTACGCAGTATTGTATGGCGATGAACAAGATGCACGATATGCAAACGTTCTAAAGTCTGTTGGAGCAGAGGACATGCTTGTAACTTTAAATCAAGATATTATACCAAAAGAGTATGATTATACTATAATCAATCAGCAAATAAATACAGTTAGAAACAAATCATTAAACTACATCAGACAAATATGATGAATATAGTGCTTTGCGCATCCGATAATTATACGATGCCATGTGGGGTTACAATCTGTTCAATATGTGAAAATAACAGAGATAAGAACATCAACTTTTACATAATAACTGATAAATATTTTTCCGAAAACCACAAAATGCAATTGAGGGGTGTGATATCCAAATATCCTTTGAAAAGCATCGAATTTATCATTGTTTCTGATGAGAAGATTGATCAATTCATAAAATATGAAAACCATTGGTGGACACGACATGTTTTTTATAGGCTTTTAGCTGCAGATTTACTCCCATCATTTATTAATAAAACATTATATTTAGATTGTGACATTATAGTAAGACATTCTTTGGATAAATTGTGGGAAACTGATCTTACAAACAAAGCTATTGGATGTGTACCTGACGGAATGGAAGGAATTATAGAATATTATAACAGATTAGAATATACATCAGAAAAAGGCTATTTTAACTCAGGCGTTTTACTAATAAATCTTGCATATTGGCGAAACAATAATATAAGTAATAAGTTTGCAAAGTTTATTTACGAACACGGCGAGAAAATAAAATATCCTGACCAAGATGTTTTAAACGCAGTATTAAAAGATTGTAAATTAATCTTACCATTAACATATAATTTTCAGTCAACATTTTTATATAAAAACAATTTTCGATCATTTGATTATACAAAATATAAAAATCAAATCAATGCCACCTATGAAGATCCTATTATTCTTCATCTTTCAGGCGTACGTCCATGGATCTCTGGTCGAATGGCCCATCCATATCAACAGGAATTTTTCAGATATAGAGCATTAACTATTTGGAAGGACGAGCCATTATGGCCTTGTAATTATACATTAAAAAAGAAATGTATAGACAAACTTAGGCCTATCTTGTCCAAAATAGGGATTTGTAATGTTATTGAGTCTCCATATGATAGTAAGTACCAATTAAAGCAACAATCGCAAAAATGAATAATACAACGTGCAAATTACGTAACACCTCTTTTGAATTAATGCGCTTGATGCTCATGTTCTTTATTATGTGGCATCATTTTATATATGTACTTGATGAAAGTCTTAAAACTCCCGCAGTTATAACTGCAGATACTTTTTTTCATACGGCTGTTCTGTGTTTCGTTATTTTATCAGGTTACTTTAGCATTCATTTTAAGATTCAAAGATTAATAGAGCTTATAGCCCAAGTTGTATTTTTCTCCTTTGGTTTAACATGTATTGCCATTTTTTGTTTTGGTATAGGTGAGTGGAAAGGTTTGATAACAAGTTTTATGCCTTTTACCAATGGGTATTACTGGTTTATTGCTATATATCTGCAACTATATATTTTGGCACCATTCATTAATATCATCCTTGAAAAAATAAACAAAAAACAGTATTGGTACTTAATCATGGTTCTCTCGTTCCTGGTTTTTTACGTTGGAATGATAAGAGGTGGGAATGTGTGTAATGATGGTGGGAAAAACATCATCAACTTTGTATTATTGTATTGTATTGGAAATGGAATTAAACGTAATGAAACATTTTTGTGTAATAATATAAAAAAGATGCGATATATATTAATCGGCATTTTGTCCATTCTACTGGCAATAGTTTTACTAATAACATCATCACAGAATTATTCCCTGCTTTATATAATGAAATTCATCTATACATATAACTCTCCAGGACTATATATTATGGCGATATGTATATTCATGTTATTCCTAACATTTAAATTTCATAATAACTCACTTAACATAATTGCAAAATCATCGCTTGCGATTTATTTATTTCATGAGCATCCTTTGATGAAAGGTCTTCTTTATCAAGACTGCATTTCTAATATTGTGGGTAATATGGGGGGGGCAATTCTCAACATGCTCCTTTTGTCAATTTGTCTCGCAACGGCAGCAATATGTATTGACAAGGTACGGGACTATTTATTTGAAATTAGTAATAAACAACGTAAAAATAAGGTAAATAATGACAATCGGTTACGTTTCTCCAACAAATCCATATACAGACCGTAAGGCTTGGAGTGGATTGACTTTCAAGGTTAGAGAATCCATAGAAAGAGCTGGATATGAAGTTGTCTGGATTCCATATAAGACAGTTAGTATTAGTATTAGATTTTGGAATCTCATTCTGAAAGTATATTGTTTCTTCTTTGCACATGGGAAACGTTTTCTACTTGGAGAGAACTTTCCTTTAACAGCGAAAATTCTGGCAAGTACTATACAAAAGAATGAAGACTTTGAGAAATGTGATTATCTTTTCTTTCCTGAAGGAGCGCAGATAGCAAAGTATATCAAAACGGATAAACCATATATATATTATTCTGGAGCAACGGTACCAATTATGTTGGATTACTATTGGTTTGACATTTGCCCACTTTCAAGGAAAATTGCAACAAAAATGGATAGCGATGCTTCTCTGAATGCTGCAATTAATCTAAAAGCTTCCAAATGGGCATATAATAGTCTTATTAATGACTATGGTTGCAACCCCAAGAAATGCCATATTATTGAATATGGACCAGCTATGGATACTTCAGATATCTTACCCATAGAACCATATAAAGGTGGAACTCTAAACATTTTCTTCTCTGGAGTTGACTGGGAACGAAAGAATGGAGACATAGCAGTAAAGACCGTTGATATTTTACATAGCAAGGGGATGGATGTTCATCTTTACATTGCCGGTATACGAAATCTTCCAGAGTATTGTAAAAAACTTGATTACGTAACTCATGTCGGATACCTAAATAAAAACACAAAGGAAGGATATGAGAAGTATATGAACCTTTATAGAAAATGCCACTTGCTCTTGGTTCCCACCAAGGCTGAATGTGCGGGAGTCGTTTTTTGTGAAGCTTCTGCTTTCGGCATGCCCTCCTATACTTACGACACAGGGGGTACGACCAATTATGTAATAGATGGCGTTAATGGACGTACCATATCCCTTAATGAGGGTGCTGAAAGATTTGCGGAACTGATTACTGAAGATCTCAAAAAAGGAAATCTACAACATTTCCATGATGGCGCTTTAAAAATTAATCAAGATTTTCTTTCATGGGAGGCATGGGCCGAGCATTTTAAGAAGATCATGAAAGATTATAAATAACTCCGAGAAAATGATTTTCAATAGTTTCCAGTTCCTCTGGCTTTTCCCCATTATCTTCTGCGTATATTGGACGGTAACAAGATGGATGGGAAGAAAGGAACTTGTACCCAGATGGAGCAATTACCTGTTAATTGGCATCTCGTATGGCTTGTATCTACAGTGGAAACCAGTATATTCTCTGGTATTATTAGGGGTTACTGCAGTTACGTATCTTGCTGCACTGAAGATAGAGCGTGACAAAGCGTACGGCAGGAAAAAGTATATTGTATGTAGTGGACTCATACTAGCTGCCTTACCACTGCTGGTGTTCAAGTATTACAATTTCCTGAATGATTGCATTACAGGACTACTGGGAGGGCTAAATATTCAAGTTGGCCTCCCAGGTCTCAATTGGGCAATGCCACTCGGTATATCATTCTTTACCCTTCAAGCAATAGGATATCTTGTAGATGTTTATTTACATCGTATCAAAGCCGAACATAATTGGTGGGACTATATGCTTTTTGTATGTTTCTTTCCGCAGATTGCTTCTGGGCCCATTAGTAAGGCAGCAGACCTATTACCACAAATAAAGACAAACCGCTCGTTCAATTATAGCCAAATTGTTCAAGGACTTAAATGGCTATTGTGGGGCATGTTTATGAAGGTCGTTGTGGCTGATCGTTTAGGACTTAATGTGAATGATGCATACGTGCATCTTCAAACGAATGGAGGATTGACACTGTTTATGGCAAGTATTTGCTATACGATGGAAGTATATTGCGATTTTGCAGGTTATTCCTTTATGGCTCTTGGTGTTGGTAAAATAATGGGCTTTGAATTAATAAACAACTTTCAGCGCCCTTTCTTCTCACAGTCTATTACCGAATTTTGGCGAAGATGGCACATCTCTCTGTCAACATGGTTGAAAGATTATATTTATATACCACTCGGTGGTAGTAGGTGTTCAAAAGTCCGAAACTACTGGAATATTATGGTGACATTTGTTGTCAGTGGTTTATGGCATGGTGCCAATTGGACATTTGTCGTGTGGGGTAGTATTCATGGAGCTTTTCAGGTTATTGAAAAGCATTTCGGAATGAATTCTTTCAAATCAAAAGGGCTAATTAAGTTCTGCCGGATAATATATACGTTCCTGTTGTTTAATTTTTCGATGATATTCTTCTATATGCCGTCAATTAGTGATGCTTTTCTTGTCTATACCAAGATTTCCACAGATTTCTCTGGTTCTTTCACGCCATGGTTGGCAAGTTGTCTATTCTCTGGACTTGTAGTTGTCAAAGATCTGGCAGACGAATTTAATATCAAACGACTACAGTTCCTTCATAGTCAATATATAATTATACGCTGGGGAGCATATTTGTTCCTCATTTTCATGATCATGGTATTTGGCGTATATGGAGGCCAATTTATTTATTCGGGATTTTAAGTCATGAAAAAGATAATATACAAATTAATAATAATCCTTGCAATAGTAATCACTTTTGATCAGGGTTACGGCAAAGTATGCAATTATCTTGTTGAACACCCAAAAGGCGGAAGCGGATACTTAGATAAATACATCTGTGATAGCACAACAGCAGACATCCTTATCTTTGGATCTTCAAAAGCAAAGAATCAGTATGATCCGACTATACTTGAAGACACACTTGGAATGAGTGTATTTAATTGCGGAACTCATGGTATGGGAATAATTTACAATTACGGGCGATGGAAGATAATCTCCAAGAGATATATACCTAAAGTACTTGTTTACGAAACTCTGCCTGTAGTTGACTATATGGTTCGTGATGACAATACCATATTTATTAATCAATTAAGGCCATATTATGGTAAAATTGAAGGTATAGATTCTATTTTTTGGAAAGTTGACCCAACAGAGCGTTATAAGATGTTCTCAAAAACATATCAGTACCACTCTATTCTGGATTATATATCAAGTTACAGAAGTAGTGGATGGCAACAAAATGGCTATAGCCGACCAGGAAATGCAAAATTGGATCCAAAGACCGTTAATTATGGGGAGGTAAATTACACATTGGACTCTTTGAAATGGTACTACGCTGAGAAATTTGTCAAGGAAGTAAGTTCAAAAACGAAATTAATAATCGTTGCCTCACCCATGTATTCATTCCATACAGACCATGGAGGACTAACAATGATTAAAAAACTATGTAAGCAGTATAATGTTCCTGTAATTGACCATTTTTGTGATAGTGAATTTGTAGATAATCCTGAACTCTATATTGACATGGCTCACTTAAACAGAGATGGATCAGTAAAATGGAGTCGCCTTATAGCTTCTGAACTTAAAAGTGAAATCGAGAAGTAAGTCGTAACATGGAATTGAAGAAAACCGAGAAGTACTGTATGCAACATAAACTTGCAATAGTTATTCCTGCTTATAAAGCAAAGTATCTTTCAGAGACACTTGATTCTATAGCCTCACAAACCGACAAACGTTTTTGTGTGTACATAGGCGATGACTGTAGTCCTGAAAAAATCGATAACATTGTGTCACAATATAAGGACAAATTTAATTATGTATATCAACATTTTGACACTAATCTTGGTGGAAAAGACCTTGTTGCACAGTGGGAACGATGTATTGCAATGACTCAAGGAGAAGAATGGATTTGGCTATTCTCCGATGACGATTACATGGACTCAACTTGTGTTGAAGCATTTTATAATGAAATAGGAAAGGGTAACGTTAACACTGATCTGTTCAGATTTAATCTGAACATTAAAAACAATAAAGAGATAAAAGAAGCTCCAGTTTTTCCAAGGGTGGTAACGCCACAATATCTTTTTCAAAATAAAATGAATGGAAAATGTCCTGTATTTGCAGTGGAATACATTTTCTCTAGAAAAATATATGAACAACAGGGGAATTTCCAGAATTTTGACTTAGCATGGCATTCTGACATTGCTACATGGATGAAATTTGGTATTAATGGTATCGTAACAATTCCAAAATCTAAAGTTACATGGCGTAATAGCGGTGATAACATTACAACACAAAAGGACGACAAATTAAACAAGCGTAAGTGGCTCGCAGCTGTAGATTTTTTTGTATGGGTAAAAAAATTCTTCCGTGACAACAACATAAAATTAAACCTATATACTGATATAACATTTATTAGAACATTACATGGGACAACTAAAATCCTACAAAAACAGTATTGTATTGAAAATGCAAATGCGTTTTTGGGAAATGGACTAAGAAAGACCATTATATTAATGACCATAAGAACTTACAATTTCATTGTTAGCATACTAAAATGAACAAAAAATATTGGATACTTTAAAACCGGTTCCGACATATACCCTGGCAACGGGATTAAAATAATTGAAAACATTACAAGTTTCCACACATCGTACAACTACGAGTGTTGGTTTCTATTCCCATTCTTCATTTTATCGGCTTCATATCCTATCATACAAAAGTTGATAGATAAATCGGGGGGCAACTGTCGCTGGTAACCCAGCACGAGAAATTAGTCAAAAAGAATCAGGAAGACTTGTTTGGCGTAAATGGAATAGAGAATGGAACAAAGCAAAATGAAAACATATAAGATATCTGTAGTAATCCCTGTATACAATGGGGAAAAGTACCTAAACGAATGTATTGACAGCATACTTGCTCAAAGTTTCAAAGAATTTGAATTAGTTCTTGTTGACGATGGTAGCAAGGATAGTTCTGCTACGATATGTGACAACTATGCTACTAAACATGATTTCATTCATGTATATCATAAAGCCAATGAGGGTATAAACCAAACTCGCAAGTATGGTGTTAAGGTTGCTCAAGGTAAGTGGATTGCCTTTTGTGATCAAGACGACTCGATGCCAGAATATGCCCTTAAAGCGCTTTGGGATAAACATGAGGATACGGATATTGTAATTGGTTTTCCTGATGCGCCCCACAACAAGGAGGAAATGACTCTTGAAGAATGCCAAGAGAACGCCATAACATCACAACGATTCCCCCCAGCCCCATGGGCAAAGCTATACAGGAGGAGTATATTAACCGAGGACATATTTGATTTCCCAAGGGAAATTGATGGCGAGGAAGATATGATTATGAACATCCGACTGATGTTCCGCCTTACACGTGCTCCACATCTTGTTTTCCGAAAAGTATATAACTTCCGCAGGAATACAGCCAGTGTGTCTCATACTAAGAAGGCATCTTTGCATCATGAGGAGTTATTCCATAATGTTCGAGCAGCATCCCTGCCAGAGTGGGCACAAGAGAAATACCTCAAAGCAACTGTGTATAGCCGTTTGAACGGACTTACCGGCGTTGGTTACTCTCAGCCAGAGGCTATCTGCGATAAGAACCAACCATTCATAAAGCAACTCCGTGAGGATATCAAGCGCAGCAACTACAAAATGAACCTGCAAGAATGGATGATGCTTAATATAAAACACGTTTGGATGTACAAATGTGTCTCATTTCTTATCATGGTTAAGAACTTCATACGATATAGATTAGGACTTAATAATTAAAACGAATGAGAATCGCACTGATAACAACCATGACTCCTGCCTCTGAGAATATCAGGGGGACATCGGCTCTGCCATATCACTTGATAAAGGGGATGAGAACAGAAGTCAATGTTTAGCTACGAACAAGGTTATGTCGTCTGAAGATATATACTTTGCAAAACAGAAAGGGCTGATGAATTCTTTTGTTGTTGAGTATATCTTTTCACGAAACGTTTATAAGCGCTGTAAAGGCTTCCAGAGCTTTGATCTTGCATGGAACAGCGATATTGCAACATGGATGAAGTTTGGAAGGGATAATGGTATTAAGACAGTTGTAGGCTCGTCCATTTCATGGAGGAGCTCTGGTGAGAACATAACAACAAAAGTAGATAAAACATTGGGGAATCGAAAATTCCGTGCAGATATGCAGTTTCTCAAATGGGTTGATACTACTTTTTCTGATGGTGAAATAAGAAGATTCAATATGATTCTTCGATTTAAACTTATTATTATAAAATATTTCGGCCCTCTTGTAAGGTTTGTAGTATCCAAATAACAATTAAAAAAAATGAAGCAACGAATAGAGTACATGGATGTGGTGAAGTTTTTCGCTATTTTCCTTGTAGTTTGGGGGCATTTAGTATTAATCTTTCATAACCCGAGCTATTTCAGTTATAAAATAATATATTCATTTCACATGCCATTGTTTATGATGGTTAGTGGATTTTTCTCAGGGAGTACTTGGAATAAAAAAATCGGTTATGTCATTAAGAATAAGGCTCAACATCTTCTGATTCCTGTACTTTTATGTACTATACTAGAGGCTACCATCAATTATATGATGACCCCAGATTTTAGTATAGCACAATTAAAGGATATAATCATTGGTAATTCCTGGTTTCTAAAGACACTTTTTGTCATTTTTATTATATCATATCTTACAAAACGAATTATTAAGAATGACTATCTTGGAATGATAATTTGTACCATTGTCGTTATACTTATACCCCACTCCTATACTTTGCAGATTAACAATATGGTATTCTATTTTTGGTTTGGCATCCTTTTAAACCATCATATATCCAGTATTGAAAAATTTAAATGGCCATTATTACTAATATGTACAGTTTGGTTCGTCTGTTTTCATGTTTTTTTCTATCACTCGCATATTACAATTTATTCAATTCCTTATATAATTGATAATGTTAGATTATTCTTCTGTCAATACTTAACAGCTATTGCAGGTAGTATGATTGTTTTAATTTTATCCAAATTGCTGTACGAATCATACAAAAACTCAAAAATAACAAAGTGGTTAAGTACCTGTGGACAATATACTTTAGAAATATATCTTGTACAGACGGTTTTGGTTTGTAGCTTTATGAAGTGTGCATTGGATATCGAGATGAATGCCATTATGCAGAATCTATTATCACCTATACTATCAATACCCTTGACCTATTTCTGCATTATATGCTCAAAGTTTATTGGCAAGAATAAGATTGCTTCATTTATATGTTTTGGTAAAATAAATAAATAATATATGTTTGATTTAATTGTATCAAAGAAGTATAGCTATACAAGTGATAAGGCTATACAACCTGGGATTAAATATTCTCCCACAGTATGGGCTGAACATTGTGTGGAATGTGCAGCACCGCTGTGCTACCCAACCTGTACACGTTTTAAAAAGCGTAAGGATGGTGTTTGTGTTCGTATAAATAATGGAATCTCGGTTACTGACAAAGGAATAGAAGTCTCATTCAGAAGTTGGGCAAAAATTGAGGCTCCATATAATCCTCGAGTGATTACGCCTATTGAGTATAAAAATCTCGCAAAGAAGGTGTACTGGTTTGATGGCCTGACTCGATGGATGTTTAACCTGATGCCTACTCTTGGTTTGCGCAAGTTCATCTCCAATGTTGACTATTCATATCGTCAGAAATTAATAAACAAGTATGGCAGCAAAGGAATCTTTCCTGAACGTCTGAAACTTTATATGGACGTAACTTCAAGTGCCGATGTTAAATTAGCGGTAGATATCAAGGAGCAGTTCAATGTAGTTTGGAAAAATGCTGTTGATTTAAAGAAAGGACATCAGATAACCGAGGTTGACTTGCCGATTATGGATATCTCTAAAGTTCCTCTGTACATCAATATCCATCCGTTGGATACAGAAGTTGAGGTATGTCTTACATTCAATGTGTTAGAGATAATTGGTGAAAATACAGTTGCCTCTAAGAAGAAGGTGAAATGTTGCATTTGGGACTTGGATAATACTCTTTGGGAGGGTATTCTAGTAGAAAATGATGCTCTAAAGTTGCGCCAGGATTTTGTGAAGTTCATCAAGGATACGGATGCAAGGGGCATTGTGCATAGCATCAGCTCTAAAAATGATCTTGACAACACTATGAACAAACTTAAGGAGTTCGGGCTGGATGAGTATTTCGTTTTTCCAAAAATAAATTGGAACCCCAAGAGCCAGAATATCCTCAGAACGGTGAAGCAGATGAATATCAATGCTGACACTATCATCTTTATCGATGACAATCCTTTCGAGAGGTCTGAAGTCTCAAGTGTGGTAAAGGGTATAACTTGCGTTGATCCAAGTGAGATTCTTGAATTGGCAAAAGGTGATCGTTTCAACGTAGAGGTTAGTGCAGAGTCCAAGGACAGACGACATACATACCAACTAATGGAGAAGATGCAGTCCGAGCAAGAGGAGTGGGTTGGCGATATCAGCGACTTCCTGAAGAGTTGCAATCTGCAAGGTACTATTTCTCAACCCAATGAGACCAATATCAAGCGATGCCATGAATTGCTCCAGAGATCCAATCAGTTGAATGCCTCCGGTAGACGACTTTCATTCGAAGAGTTAGAAGCAATTGTCAAGTCATCTGAAAACAACAGCTTTGTTCTTAATGCTTCTGATAAGTTTGGCGATTATGGTATTGTTGGCTTCCTAAACATCAATGTGAAAGATGGTAGTGTTCCAACTGTTACTGACTTTGTAATATCATGTCGTGTAGCCAACAGAATGCTAGAGCCTACAGTATTGAACTATCTTACAAAGAAGTTTGGTGGCAGGTTGAGAATCAACTATAAGAAAACGGACAGAAATGGCCCTATGTTTAAAGTTATTAATGATCTTGGCAGTCACACAGTGGCATCTGCTGATTGCGAATTTGAGATATACGAACATGATTATAACAATAACTTCCCTGAAATTGTTACTGTTGTAGATAATACTGATAAATAATGAAAATCTGTCTCATTAGTTTTTGCACTCCTACTCCATTTAATTCCGGAGCCCCTTCTGCCTTACCATATCATTTGGCGAAATATAGAAATACTAATATTGAGCTCGAAATCTATTCCTTCAACTCGAATCATATTAGCGAAGAAAGTATAAAAAACATAGAGAAAGAACTTGACGCAAAGATTGAGATATTGCCAACTCCTTATTGGTACAAGTTGATGTTCAAGTTCCATCTAGCTGTAATAAGAGTACTGCTTAGATATCCGTTTCTTTCATATTTGTCTCTACCCAAATCCGTTCTTTCGAAGATTAACAATGGTGACTATGATGGTGTTTGGATTTATGGTGAGGAGATGTCTCATTTCGCCAAGCATTTTCCGGATGTCAAGACGGTTGTTTTAGGTCCTGATTGTCAGGCTTTGTATTTTGTCAGAGCTTCCAATGAATGTTTTGTTAAGAATAGCCTATCTGGAAGGATAAAGAACGCTTTGATGCTTCAGAAGAGTACAGCTATGGCAAAAGCATTCCCATCTAAGAATGTACAATATGAGTTGGTGGGCGAAGAGGATAGAGATTATCTCCTTAAAATAAATCCTTCATTAAAAGTAGATTTCTTACATCATCCACATTACGATTGTTACGACAAGAAGGTGATCAAATTCTCTCAGCCTAAAATAAAGTTGCTGGTTGCTGGCCGATACGACTTTTACATGAAGGAAAAGTGCGATGAAATATTTGGGGCAATGCTGGGTTCTGCTTCCGAATTGAAGGATTGCTATGAAATTACATTCCTCGGTAAGGATTGGGAGATATGGGCTGAACGCTTACAGTCTGTTGGCTATGAAACGTGTCATATCAAATTTGCTCCAGACTATCAAGAGGAGCTTATCAAACATGATATTCAACTTACGCCAATCGGTGTTGGAACTGGCACCAAAGGTAAGGTGCTTGATGCCTTCGCCAATGGCTTGATGGTGATGGGTACACTCAGAGCTCTCGAGAACATTCAAGTAGTCCATGGGGAGTCGTGTATCCTGTATGATAAACCAGAAGATGCGATAGCTATACTAAACGACATCCCCCAAAATATCAACAAGTACGAACAAATAACAGAAGCAGGACGCAAGGCCGTTTTGACTAACCATGGTAGACTGGAAGTTGCAGACCAACTTTTTGCTCTATTCAAGAAATAAATCTTTTGAAACTTTAATAAAAGCATGTGGTTATATATTCTAATATTCATATTAGTATTAGCTCTATCTAATGCTGCAAAGACTCATCTGCAACAACAGCAATATTTTACATATTGTATGGCGTTTCTTGCCTTGTTTGTAGGTTTTGGTGATATGTTAGGCGGATATGATCGTTATTTATAATAGCCGTTAGTTTCTTTTTATACTTAAGAATTCTTGTCAATTGGGATTATATGCTTTCACCTTATAAGACATTTTTGACTCCCGGTATTTGCGAGGACGACTATACCGAGCTGTTGTATGAATATGATCACAGATACGATTCTAACAAATTCTATAGATAGGATAAATCAATGTTTGAAACATTACCTTTTCATTTGGAATACTATATTTTTACATTGGTTCCAGATAGTTTAATCATAGGTTCATTCATCATAACAATGGTATTAGTAGCGGTTTTATGGAAGTACAAATACTTAATTCTATTGAACGAGATTGTATTTTTAATTATATGTCACACTCTGGTTTTCCGAATTGCTACCACTAGCATAGAGTACGAATTTAATCCATTTTGGGCCCTTTTGCGATTTACATCTGGAGATCCTGAAATATTTTGGCAGACAGGATTGAATATCTTTATGTTTATTCCAATAGGTCTCTTTTTATGCTTATCATTCAGGCAATTGAAATGGTGGCATATTTTATCAATAGGTTTAATATTTTCAATGTCAATAGAGTTGATGCAACTTGTATTACACAGAGGCCTTTGTGAATCAGCAGATGTAATATGTAACTCTGCAGGCTCTCTTTTCGGATATGGGTGTGTTAAAGCTTTTAAAAAGGAGAAACGATGGTAACAGTTTTTACGCCAGCATATAATAGGGCAGATTATCTTTCGCGAGTATTTGATAGTCTTTGTAAGAAGACTTGCAAGTACTTTGAATGGTTAATTGTAGATGATGGCTCTACGGATATTACCGATCAAGTCGTCCGCTCCTTTAAGTCAGAGGAAAAGATCACCATACTATAAGAAAACCAATGGTGGCAAACATACAGCAATTAACCTTGGCGTTAATGAGGCTAATGGCGAGCTATTTTGGATTCTGGATAGTGATGACAGTCTTCCTAATAATGCTATTGAGACGATTCTATCCCAATACGCAAAACTTAGTGACAAGGGCCAGTTAGCGGGTATCTGCGGATTGATGGCGCATCATGATGGTACCTAGATAGGCTCTGGTTTCCCATTAGATGACACGATACTTAGCTCTATAGAGATGCGATATCAACACAATGTGACCAGGCGGATCTCATGGAGGTATGGAAAACCGATGTGATTAAAGAATTTCCGTTCCCTGAAATAAAAGGTGAAAGGCTCTGCCCAGAGGCTCTAGTATGGAATAGAACAGCACAAAAATACAAACGTTATTGGAATGTAACTAATTATATATTATATAGAGATAAATATTCATTCACTCCTGTCGCAGCCACATCTAATATTATTTAGATGCCTTGTTGCATTTACAGGTAGTATGGCTACAATTACGATAATTTCTGGCATCTATAAGAGAGGCGAAAAGAATGCAATAACGACAAGATGCGAAAAGTATGGGCAATGGACATTAGGAGTGTATGTACTACAAAACATACTTGTTATAAACATATTTCCAGACACACTTGCTTGATATGTGGAAAGCGAATGGCTATTAGATGTAGTTGTAGCACCACTTCTGTCAATGGGATTCCTTACTTTGTGTATTTGGCTGATTGATTGGCTGTCGAAAAGTAAAACCGCAGATTTACTGATGTTTGGAGGACAGTATTATAAAGGATGAAAGTCTGTATGATTACGACGATGACCCCGACGTCGGAAAATATCCGGGGGACTTCTGCGCTGCCTTATCATTTGATTAAAGGACGAAGTGGAACTTCGTACGAAAACGAAATGCTGACGCTACGAATCGCTGATGCTACGAAAAAAATACTTCGGAAACATCGTACGAAAACGAAAAAGCAAACGTTAACGGGAACGGTTCTTCATACGAGAACGAAGCGCTTCGCTACAAAAACGGGAACTTTAACCTTAACGAAAAATACGAAGACGAAAAATACGAAGACGAAAAATACGAAAAATACGAAGACGAAAAATACGAAGACGAAAAATACGAAAATTACGAAGACGAAAAATACGAAAATAACAACAATATCGGGAACGTTGAGAAATATGAACGGATGGCGGCGGAAGGACAGCGGCAGGTGCTGAAGTGGCATGACCGGGCACGCATCGCATCACAACTTTTTAACATCGAAACGACATGATCTTATATTTAGCTTGGTTTTTTCTGGCCGTGGCAGTGTGCTATGGTACTTTGAAGTCGGACAGGAAGACGCAGTTGACGGCGATGACCGTCTATATGCTGGCACTCGGCGTGTTCGTGGGCCTGGGCGATATGTTAGGAGGCTACGACCGGTATATCTATGCTGAGTTGTTTGACCGCATGGCAGACCAAACAAAGTTGGGAAGGAGTCCATGGCTGTCTTTTTCGTTTGCCTTCTATGGCAGTGAGTTTGGCTATGGCACGTTCTGCGCCCTGCTGACGTACATCACGAGTAATCGCTATATCTTTATCTTTATAGCAACGATGGTGATTTACGTGCTGCTGATACAGTCGCTGAGGCGGTATGTTGACAACGCTCCGTTTGCCGTGGTTATGTTCATGGGGCTCTGGTTCTTCTTCACCTTTACCTACCTACGTCAGGTGATTGGAGCTACCATCGTGTGGTTGAGCATCGAGTATATCATCAAACGCGACCTGAAGCGGTTCCTACTGGTGTTGTTTATAGCCTTCTCGTTCCATAACTCTGCCATCGTATTCCTGCCTCTCTACTTCATGCCGTTTAGGAAGTTCACGCCGAAGCAGGTCATCGTTTTAATGGCTGTAGCCCTGGTCATCGGCCTGTCGCCAATACCTCAGGCACTGTTTGCTGCCTACGGTGATGTGGATGCAGACAGAATGACGGCCAATTATGAAGCAGATGCCGGTTTCCGCTGGGCTTATCTGATAGAAGCCGGTTTCTTTCTTTTTGTCATCCTGTCTAACTATAGTAAGATTTCGGAGGAAGATGATAGGGAATTGATGATGTTGAACATTGCCCTTACCTTCTGTGCCATCCTGTTAGTGTTTGTACGCTCGGAGAACGGAGGACGCTTGGGCTGGTTCTTTATGATTGGCGTTTTCTGCACGATGTCTAATATCTGTATTAACCAAAATAGAGTACAGTCGTATGGCACTTTGTTGGTGGTAGTGTCGTTTTTCCTGTTCTTTAGGATATTGAACGCATGGGGAGTTCAGGTTACTCCCTATAAGTCGTTCATGACGGATGGTGTGAGAATTGGGGATACGATTCATGATAAATACGAATATGACAACAACTACGATGTAGACAAATTCTACCGGCCAGCCTTTGGTAACTAAACGGGAAACGTTACTTTTATGCTCATCACTGTCTTTACCCCCGCCTACAACCGCGCTCACCTCTTGCCCCGCCTCTACGAGAGCCTGCAGCGCCAGACGTTCCACGACTTCGAATGGGTCATCGTAGATGACGGAAGTACGGACGGGACAAAGGGGATGTTCAAGCCTCTCCCCCCGCCCTCCCCTGTAGGGAGGGAGCCGTATACTACCAATATTGTGACGTTCTGTCAGGACTCTCCCCATACGGGGGGGGGATGGAGGGGGGCTATACG
>Ga0247609_10001065_pt1 | contig 34412 bp, 40 predicted proteins | sample 172DNAGHGlowgp2_FD_193487 | JGI IMG/M metagenome (GOLD analysis project Ga0247609, IMG submission 193487) | Sheep rumen microbial communities from Palmerston North, Manawatu-Wanganui, New Zealand - 1728 DNA GHGlow gp2 | ecosystem: Host-associated > Mammals > Digestive system > Stomach > Rumen ... | reverse complement strand
GATGATTTTATACGCGGAATGTCTGGTGCGTTTAGAACTAAGACTGTTCCGGACGGAGATATCTATGTTATGACTGTCTATGGTGGAAGATTGAATGAAATACAATACTTTAAACTTCTCAAATATATTATTGAGGAGAATGAATTTGTTACAATATTAGAAAACGATAAGTAATTATGGCTGAAGATATGGCTGCTAAGAGTTTGGACAGAGCCAACGAACTCTATGCTCTAGGAATGAAGAATATTAAATTACATATGGCTCTTATGGGAACTGACTTCGTTGTCTTACGCCCTAAAGATAATTCTAAATGGAAAAATGTATTTGGCGGCACATACTCTTCTCAGTCAGCACTTGAAAACGATTATGATGAATTTCACACAAGATTAATCGTTAATCAAAATGAAATGAGAGATGTCTGGGCTAGAAACCGAGATACACTTGAGTCTTATAGCCCAGATGGATCTCTTGAGGTGGGTGATGAGCTTCAGTATACAAGAAATAAGAGAACATACCGATTTAAGATTATTATGAAACAAGGATACTCAGAAACCGCTGATGTTCTTTTTGTATACACACTATCATCAATAATTGAAACCCTAGATGAATAATGGAAGAAAAAAGAAAAATAACTTCCGGGAATAAGATACCGGGGTGTGAAAAATTGACTCGCCCCGAAGAAATTAAAGGACTGTCTAAATATCTAGGGGCAATAAGGGATACGCAGGAGCAGTGGATATCTGAAAATATGCCAGATAGCCCGCTCTCCCGGCCGGAGGATGCTAAACTTAAAACTATAAAGCTTCCGGACAAAAGATTAAAGCTAGATGGAACAAAGGAAATAGTCTTACCTAACCAGAAGGAGAGATTAAGTCCTGGAGAAGTAGAATCTCTCCCTGATAGCGTTCTAAGAATAAGTCCGGAAAACCCCAATTCTCTTCCTGAGGGTAAAGAGAGACTACGGAATATAACAGATCCAAAACTTCCGCTCGGGAAAGAGAGGTTAGTTATAGAAGAACCGTCGGAACTTCCAGATTCTTTAATTAAAATAGACGTAAGTGATCCGGAGCTTCCAAAGGATAAAAAGAAAATCTATCCACAGGAAAACGTATCTCTACCTAAATCGAAAGAAACACTAAACAATATATCAGATCCTAAACTTCCAGAGGGATTTGTAGAACTTCAGAGAGAACCGAAGGATATAAAACTTCCTGGAAGAAAAGAAGGATTGCTTGTAAAAGAACCGTCCGAGCTTCCAGGCACCAGAATTGATATCAGTCCAGAAGAACCTAATGATCTTAGACAGCATATTGAAGGATTATTTGCAGAAGAGCCTGACAGCCTAAGGCAGAAAAGACTTGGACTAAATATTACGGAACCAGACAGACTCCCAAATGAAATTCTAGAAATTAATCCCAAAGATCCTGATAAATTACCGAATACTAGACTTGATATAAATCCACGGGACCCTAAGCTTCCTAATGTCAGATTAGATATTAAACCAGAAGATCCAGAGCTTCCTAATGTCAGATTAGATATTAAACCAGAAGATCCAGAGCTTCCAAACTCAAGACTTGATATTAAACCAGAAGATCCAGAACTTCCAAACTCAAGACTTGATATTAAACCAGAAGAAATCGAGGAACTTCCTGGCGATAGGTTATCTATTGACATTCCAGATATAAAAAGAATAGAGGAAGTTCTAGATTCAATGTCTGCTAATGAATTATACGAAGAGGTAATGAATCTCTTAGTTCCAGGTCAGACAGGAGCTGAATCTTCTGGTCAAGGGAATATGGAATTAGCGGGAATTATATCTGCTTATCTTGGAGACCAAAACCTAACTAATCAAAGAGCACAAGAAGTTTCTCAAAAAATTATAGACACTCTTCAAAAACAGAAAAAGCTTCTAAATTATGCTGGGTATGTTGGCAGAGACGGACTAGATAGAGAGGCAACATTAGAAGAAAAAGCAACAAAATCACAATCCTTAGATATTCCAGAAAAAGAATCAATTCTATCAAAATATACTGAACAAAAGTATAGACAAGAGTATGGGGAAGAGAACAGAATTCCCAGGATAAAATATCAAGTATCAGATAACGAAGACCCAACTAAAAATCCAACTAGCTTCTTAAATCCAGCTTTATATGATCAGGATAGATATATAAGAAGACTTGCTGAACTTGCTGCAGATAGAGGAGTAGATTTGATGACAAGCTCACTTAATGGAGTCTCTGCTGATTTGAATATAGGCAAAATTTCATCAGCCTCAAGAGAGTATATCCTTAAAAATACTTTAATGGCTCTTGTTATGGCCAGGAATAAACTAGAGAGAGCTACAAAAACTGATAGATCTAGACTTCCTGGTGGTAATATAATATGGCAAGGCGTACAAAAGCTAGTTCAAGGAGGACTAACTGGGTATAGAGGCGTAGAGGGTGCTATAAGAGGTGTTGGAACTCTTGCTATTAATACGATCGCAAATGAGACTGCTCTTCCTCAGAATAGACCAGAAGGAAGCTCAAATATTTGGACAGGGCAATTAGAAGGAACTAAAACAGAAAAATTAAAGAGACTAAATAAAGAATCCGCTAATTCATCAATATCTAAACAGTTTATTCCTTCTCTAAAAGCTGATCAGTCTAGAATTGAGGAAGAAATTAAGAAAAATAATTCAGCACTATTAAGTACTAGATCAACTATTGAATCATTTATAGATCGCGGGGATGAGGTATCTGGTGCAATATTAAACTCGCTAAACTCTACAGAAGGAGACTTAATACAAAAATCAAAGCTTTTATCTAATCAACTTGGCGGATTATCTAAAAATATATCCGCATTAGCCAAAGGGGAAATTCCACTTAATACATTCCTTGGTGGATATTTTGCAGGCAAAGGTATTGCACTTACTCTTAAAGACCTCTGTCCTAATATAGACGCAGATAAAATAAACACGCTAGAGGATTTCAAACAAGCACTTATTAAAAGCCCATATATAACAACGCCTGAAAAACTAATGAAAAGGGAAGATGGAAATTTAACTCTTGATACCAATGCTTACTGGGAAGTTGTTATTGAGCCTTATGTGAGTGATGAACAAAACGGAGGATGGTCATATCTTCCGTCGATTGCTGAAATAAATACCGAAAATAGAGTTGAGCACAATCATAAAACTAGGTACTCTTCTTGGATACCTATAAATGGATTTGAGCTTCAGAAATCGAAACTAGTATCTAAAACCGTTGGACTTTATGATGGAGAAATAAGCTATCCGGTATCCGTAGAATATACTAATGAACTTCGAATTTCTGTAGTTGACGACCAATATAAGTCTTGGAGAAGATATTTTCAGAGATGTGCTGATGTATCTACATATTTCTCAGAAGCACATAATGATGAATTTTATAGACAGGGTCTTATTCAATGTGAAGCCACTCCAACAGCAATAGATAAATCGATGATATGTATTGCTTACTATAAAAATGTTACTTTTCGGGTAAGAATCTATTGTATGACACCACAATATTCTACGATAAAAAAGTTTGATCTTCTTTGCGTTATGAAAGACTTTGGTGAAGAGTATGCAGGTGAGATAGATGGAGGTGGACAAGACCTAAGTATATCATTTTCTATTGTCGGAGAGAATCCAGATATTTATGAAACGCAATTAAATAAAATAATTAAAGCTAAACTAAGAGAAGCAGCATCTATGACTGGAGAAGTGAAAGAAGTAGATGACGCTTCATCCTCAGACTATGATAACTACTCAATTGTCAGCACAAGGTCTCATGGGTTCTTTTATAAAAAACATTAATGTATGTATATAAAACTTGGAACAATAAAAGCTAATCGATATTATGATGATCCAGACGATTTTATAATTTTGTCCGAGGTTCCAAGTTCTTCTATGTCCTTTGAATCTCCGACTCGAGTCAGATCTCTGGACGAACTTGATATTTGGTTTGGGAAATCATACCAAGAGTACCAGTATTTACGAGAATTGATAGAATCTGGTATAACGCTGTATCTATATAAACCCATAGATCCAGGAACTCTAGACACTTCGCAGTATTTAGATAAATATCTTGAAGGAAATACGCCATTTCCCACAATAGACTATCTTAAAGAATATATACAGGGACAAGAAAATATCAGGTATCATTCAGGAGATGGAGTATGGATATTTCAAAATGATTCTTGGATTCGAGAGCGAGATCTAGTTTCAGAAAAACCATCAGAATCCATTCTAAATAGAGATACTCTGGTACTATTAGAAAATGGTAACTTCTGTCATCCAAAATATTTTCCAGAGGATGATAAAATTTTTGAAACCCCAGAGGCACTAGGAAATATAGTATACTCTGAAGGACCTGGAATATATGCAACTAGATTTTCATGGTCTGGAGACGCTATTAAAGACGGGGAATATCTTGGTTTTAAATCTTTTTCAGGGCGATGGATAATATGCTACAAAGGAAAAGAATCAGAAATTAAAGATAAATTTGGAAGAAATAATATTACCTATAAAAAGATAAACAGTTTTAATGACTTAGTTAATATCATTGAGAGTGATTATTCTTTTGGAAAGGCTATTTCTGAAAGAGAACATCTTATATTTTCTGAAACTAAGAGAGACTTAATTAGTATGAATTCTATTTCGTCTGTATCTATATCCTGGGCGATAGAGGAAGAAGAAAGCCTGCTATATTCTAATATCCTAGAGTCAGGAGATGGAGCTTTATCTTTCTGGTCTAGGACTATCGGGAAAGATTCAAATGAGTACGATATAGATGAATCCAGAATAAAAGTCTCTATAGAGGATGCACTAGAGGATGGATATATTATTAGAATATCTAGATATGGATATACTGAATACTATATCGGACACCTAATAGGGACTCCAGAGGACGAAGGAATTTTTGATAAGATTAATAAAAATTCTAAATTAATCTACTGTAGTGCTGATAATATAAATAAACTTCCTGAGGGTGATTTTTATTTAGATGGAGCTAAAGTAGAGACTCCCTCGGCCGGATGGTATAAGAAATCTATGGATATGCTCGTGGGCTGGACGCTCGAAGACTCAGTAGTTCCAGACTTTTTCATGATACCAGATTTATCTTTATATGGTGAGCGTGAGGACGAGCAGGTGTTTCTTCCTTATGCAACGGCCGGAAATTTTCAATACTTAATTTCTGAAACATCTGAAGAAGAATACATTAAGAATTATCTAGAAGACAAAGAGAATAGATTATTATATTTCTATGGTGAGGTACAATATATGCGTCAGATACGACCAGCTTATTATATATACCTAAGATGCCTGCTGGAAAATAATCAAGGATATCAAACCAAAGATATAATATATAATTCGGAAGATAGCCCATATATAGAAAAAGAAGAACTAGAAAGATATAAATGTAATTACCTAGTATCAAATAATCAAGTATATTACTACAATAAATATCAGAATGGGGAAAATTACATAACTTCTGGTCTTATGCGATTCATTATGGGAAAGGTATATCGAGAAATTCAAAAGAGGAGATGGGAAATAATAGGTCAAAGATTTAATGCACTGATAGAAAATAAGATAAACGAAATAGTTCAAAGTGTAGCTATATTCTCAAATGTTAAATCAATACAGATATCAAATTATTTTCCTTATCCAGAACTAGGATCATTAGATATAGAAGTTGATATATGGACAAGAGAACTTCTACAGAATAATATAACCTTAGACATAACTATTAATTATAAAAAATATGGCAACTAAAATGCAAGACCTAGTCCATGGAAATAAAGGATACATGGACTTTATTGACTACACCAATACCTATAGGGACGATAATAAAGAGTTCCTTAGAGGTGATATGTGGGAGCTTAAATGGACCCCACCTGCAATCGTTTACTGGCCAGGAGACTCTATAATTAATGCTAGACTTAATTCCGTCAACGTCCAGCTTAACTATAGTGTATCCGGAATCCAGAAGAGAATGAGAGGAAACTTCACAATCATTCAACAGACAGGACAAGATACTAGTGGCACTCTATCCTTAAGTTTCGTCGACAAGGAAGACCAAGCTATTACATATTTTGTTACTGACTGGAGAAATCGTGTTGCTGACCCTGACACTAAATTCTCTTTCAGAAAAGATGACCTGGTGGCTCCTATGATTGAGCTTATTATTACTAACTCAAGTCGTATCAGCGTAAGACGTCTAAAGTTCTACAATTGTATTATCATGGATGGAACTATGGATGAAAATGGTATGGATCAGGATGGTACCGATAGAGCTGACATCCAACTCTCAATGCAGTTCGAACATTATCAGAGAGATTTTGACAATATCTAAAATTAAAACACCTAACCCCACTGTAGCAATTATCCTGTGGTGGGGTTAGAAAAATAAAATACTACTATGATACTACTAAGACAGAGAGTGTTCTCTAAGGGAGTTACCAAGGCAGCCAATAGAGAAATAAGGAGACGACTGGGATACAAACAATAAAGAATTGGTGATAAATTTGTTGTCAACTACGAATACTTTCCCGAAAATATTCATGATGTCATAAATAATAGAGCACTAATGAAATCTAAGACCACGGGCGCTGTCCTTCTTAAGACTACAGGTGCGAATAAAAGTCTTAGAACCTATCTTAAAGAAGGTGGTCCAGAAAAAGAGAAGAGAATTAAGTGGATTTATGATCATGGAAGGAGAGGCTTAAATTAAAAAAAAATATTATTCTATGATATTACTACGACAAAAACTCTATTCTAGAGCTGTGACTAAGGCGACAAATAAAGCAATAAGAAATAGTATATTTGGTCATGGAAAGACTGGTGCTGAAGCTACAAAACAGGCCAGAGAAAGACTGAGAGACTACAGTGGTTCGCTACCGGCTTCTAATATACAGAATCTAATTAACGCAAAAGCCAAAGGAGGAGCTGGAAAGATAACAGCGTATAGAAAATATAAACCAATGAACTCACTCGAAAAATCTATGTATGGCCCTAAATATCCGGGTCAAGATGAAATGACTGAATTTTTGAAAGCCGTAGATAAATTAAAACCTAAGAAATAGTCGCAAAACCCATTCAAAAAGAAAATAAATAATAATATTTCAGGATAGTTTGAATGTACTATCCTGAGATCTAAATCTAAAAACTATGAGATACAAAATACTAGAAAATAGAATTAAAATTCTTGATTCTTATATGATGTCTAAGGCTGAATTCTATAGTGCCTTAGATGAAATACAAAAACTCTATCCTTCCCATATTGCCTTCAAGAGAACAAGAAGATCTATGTACTTGGAATGGATGGCGCATAATTTTCTCTTCCGGATGGGAATTAGGAAAGATAAAACCGCCGATGTTGACCTAGAATATCCACAGGGTTTGTTTAAAAGATTGGGATATGGAATTCTAGGTATCCTCGGAAAAATATTCATTAAGTAATATGATAATTAAAAGAAGCTCCAATAATATTAAGCTAATAGAAGCCAATCTTCCGTCAGAGTGGAAGAAATTTAGAAAAGCCCAGAAGGAGATTAATTCTAAATATCCTAGGTTTGGGGCAGACGTAAATGTTCCGAACCTAGATAGTGCCATTGATAGTATAGATAATTACTATAAGAAGGAAGAGATATTAGAATTTCTTAATGGATTTATTCCAGAGTCTATCATTATAATAGAGCCAATGCCAAGAAAAACAAATAAAATCATAACGCCTAGGACTGAAGGGATTTCTTATGATTTTAAAAAGAAAACTTGGATATTGCTTGAAAAAGAAAAGAAAAATCCTTTTGATTACATTCCAGGGAAACAATTATCCTGGAATCAAGTAAAACAAATAATTTTAGATGAATTCCTAGAGTATCTTAGTGATTGGAATGAACACGACGCCTGGGATGAAGACTCTAGTATAGTAGATTATCTAAAGAAGTCAATAGAGATTATTAAAACTAAGCTATGATAATTAAAAGAAGAGATACTATAATTATGCCTCCTGTTGATTTTGAAGTCTTCGAGGAAAGGCTAAATGATCTTCCAGAAAATAAATATAAATCCTTACCGGAAAACCTTCCGCTTCCTGATAGAGACCATATAGAGGCTAGGATGAAAGAGTGGAAAATTAAAAACTGGAAAGGTGTTACAATAGATTTGCTTATTTCCAAAGACGATAATTGCTGGATTGGATATATAGTAGACAAGAATAAATGGTTTTATAGAGAGGGTAGGGGAAATAAAGTGTCTGGACTAGATAAAGATTATGATTCTTTATTCGATTTATATAAAGACCTATTATCTGTAAAGGGAATAAAAAATAATAATATACATAGTATAATCTATGATAATTAAAAGAAAGCTTGCCCTAGGAGAAAGATCCGTCGATGAAATAAGGGCAGAAATAAAACAACTTGAGAAAGATAGGGAGAGAATCAAATCCCACCAATCTGACTACTCCGACGACAAAGCCTATCGACTAGATCTTAAATATATCGATGAGGATCTGGAAGACTTAAGGGCAGAGCTTGGATATATAATGGCTAAAGAAAATACACTATAAAAAGAAAAACAAATATGGATACAGAAGATAAATACTTGAGTGGAGAAGGACTAAGCTATTTTACTAGTGTCGCTGATGCACATATAGTTAGAAGTCTTGAAGAAATAACAGACCCTGGATATTCTAACGAAACTAATATAATTGTATTCTGGGGTGCGGGAGAAAGAATAAAGTGTGTAGCGCCAGATGAAGTAGGATTTGAGACTAAGATGATATACTTAGGAACGAGTATCTACTATGACAGCCCAAAAAGTATAACGGTGTCAAACAATGGAACTACACAGACGGTTGTATTTGGTGAGAACAATGAGTATACCATGATTAGAACCAGAAATTCATCTTCTGAACCCTGGCCTAGTACATTCTATACGCTTAATTCAGATAGTCTTTGGAATGAATCAGCGAAGAGAACACAGAGAGCAATAGGATGGTATAAAGCAAACGGAAGTACTACAACTTCCTGGCATCTGCCTGTAGAAGGAGATACCGTTGGAAGAATGACTCCCCACAGTTGGGAAATTTATAGAAATGATGGAGTCCGTCCAACATATGGATATTAATAGGGAGAAAGTAAAAGATGGGAAAATATCTAGGAAATACGGGACTCGGATATCTATGGTCTAAATATAAACAAAGATATGAACTTAAATCTAGCGAGCTCCCTTCTATAACTTATACTCATTCGGTGGGCGGAAACTCCCCAATACCAGTTACAGCTACTATTTTAGTAGAACATAGTCTTTATAGAGGTGAGGATGGATATCTTTATTCTAACTATTATTGTGATACCATGGTCTGTTCCCTGTCTCAGCCTGTAGATGTAAACTTAGTATTTGAACTAAACTGGACGTCTGGTAGTAATCCCAGAGTAAAATATTTTAATCTTTTGGCCGGGAAAACTTCTATTACATTTCAAGATATATATCTTAGAACTGGCAGCACCTCATATAGACTATATTGGATTAGAGAAGTGAATATCTTAAGTGTCTCTACCTTAGCGAGTAAATATACGTTTACAGTAGACTTTCAACAAGTAGGGGCTATATATGGACATACTATATCCCTTGAGAATGCATCAGTTGATTGGCACACTATGACTGTAAGCGGAACACTAACTAGGACTACAGATGCTGAAACCAAGCCTCAGGTGAATACATTTATAGAGGTATGTAAACCAGTCAACGGAGAGAGTGTTTATTATCAAACAGCCCAACAAACCATAAGCGCTAATTCAACTACCACAAGCCTAACTAATGTTCCAATAGTTCCAGCTACCGACGGAACAACATCTTTCGGATATAGACTATCTCCAATAGTGTCTTCTCTGGTTAATCCGCCGGAAGGACATCTTATATTTAATGAAGAAAGAGCCTATACATCCCTTCCCGCTAATGTTACGATTAATATTTATAATTGGGCGCAAAGAAACTTACAACCAACTCTACGATGGTATAGGTCTACAGGAGCTTGTGTATATTCCGGAACCCTTCCTTCTGCAACCTTCTATATTTCTGGTATTCTTCCCAACGATAGAATTCTGATTAAGATGTATGCCTATTTTGGAACTTATAATAGTACTCCATATACTTTCTTTCAAAGGGGCCTTGTTAACAGTAGTATAACAACTGGAAGTGGATATATGACATTTAATTTCACGGATGTAAATAATTACTTTGTAGATATCCCTAGTAGTGGAACAGTGACTACGACATATATAATAATGGACGCTTATCTTAGCAACACAGATAAAGGTATAGAGGATCAGTATATAGGGTATTGGCCGAGCAGCAATACATCAACAATCACTGGATCATTTACACAGGCATTCACTAAACCATCAATGACCACAAGACCTAAATGTACAACCTCTGGAACGAACGGATTATTTGGAACTGTAACACTTGATGGTAGACTTTGGTAATAAAATGATATGGCAGAAAAATATTTAAATGGAAGTGGCTTAGGTCACTTATGGTCAAGGATGCGGTCTACATTTCTTTTTATAGTTGAAGAGATGAACGCCTTCGGACCGAGTATAAAAAAATTTGCTACACTAGATGCGAACGACCCCTATGCATGTGGAAATAGTATATCAGCCATGAGATCTAGTTCTAGAATAATAGTACCTCTTCAGTCCAGTCCAGATTTTGATGGTTCAGCCGGATGTTATGTATATCAATCTAGTGTAAATAGTTCTCAAGGAAGGTATCATACTGCCCTATATCAAGTTAGCAGTAATGGAAAACTATATACCGTCCCAGCCTCGGGAACTCCATCATTAATTACTTCTCTGAGTGGAACTGGAATAACGAGCTCTAGTAGTGGATATTATGTCGTTCAAGATGCCGTATATGGAAATTGGTGGCTATCTAATACTAATGCTGCAATTACTGCTTCGTCTTTTAATATGCCAACCGGTAATCTTCCAGACCCTACACCGTATGATCCAACAACTCCAGTCACGCCAAACCAGTCTTATGCAGAGATTCACATTACTGGTATTTCGATAGACTCAGACTATGCCCTCTTTGATGATTATCAGGGTTTTTGGACTTGTGATACAGCCGGTGCCTATATCCGATTTACTGAAGATCGTGAATTTACTTACTTCTATTTTGATACTGCTACGCCCGTCGGAGAAAGCAGGGTCTGTAATTATGTAAGTGATGGGGCATTTAATTATTCATACAATTTAAAAAGAACTACCAGTTCCAGTGGACATTATATAACAATAACAAAAACAAAAGCTGGTCAGGCAGTTCCAGAAACTTAAAAAATATCATATGATAATATATAAAGAAAAACAATATGCAGTTGGGGGCGTCCTAGGGGCTGGACTTCAGAACCTTGGAATGGCTGGAAAAGCTGCGGCCGTCGCCGGTGCCACCGGAGCGGCGGGAATCGGACAACTTGCAGCAACCGGAACAGCTCTAGGTTCGGGTCTTCTCGCCAAAGGTGCTATGTTAATGGCAGCACATCCGGTAGCCGCAGGAGCTCTTGCACTCTATGGAATACACAGACTCCTAAAGAGAAGAAGAGAAAGAAGGGCCCAGGAGCGTGGATATAGTGTTATAGACAAGATGTGGGAATCCGGATATTTTGAAAAGAGATTTGCAGAAACCATACCCGACCCAGAACTTGGATATAAGCCACGAGAAGTAGTCCCAAAGAAAATTGCTAAGAAGGCTGAGAAAAAAGGCGTCGTACAGCAAGATTCACAGGGACGATGGAGAATTATTAATATGAATGGACCTGGTGGACAACCCGTCTACTGGAAACCAATCTACAAATCGAGAGAATCCGCCGAGAATTGTCTTCGTGCATATCAGAGCGGGAAATGGAACAAAAAATAGAATCTAAAAAAAAATGAAACAGAAATTATTTTCAACAGGAAATGAAAAACTAGATCTTATTCTTCAGGAAGTTTACTACAGTGGACTAGAAGATGGTTATGATTATGCTCAGCGTGAATTCTCAGATGATGATGACGATGAAGGTGACGATTTCCCTAGAAAACCAAAAGACCTAGAAGATTATTCTGACTATGATCTAAAACACATGACTCGTGGACAAATGCTTGATGCTCTTGAAGAAGAACAGGAGAGAGCTAAAAGAAATACAAAGAAGTATGTCAAGCATCATGGAGAACACGAGGCTAAGAAAGGGGCTGAAATAGGTGAAAAGAAAGGAAAGAAGGCAGGAACTATAGCTGGAAGCGTATTAGGAGGTCTAGGCCTTGGCATTGCAACTAAAAAAGCCGGTCTTGGTGTTATTGGAGCAGTTGGTGGAGGATTACTAGGAAGAGCTCTCGGAAAGAAGGCTGGTAGAGATTCTGGTGAAGCCGAAGGAAGAAGGAAAGGTCAGACAAGAGGCTTAAAATATGCTAAAGAAGACCTTCACGACTCAGATACTAGAGCTAAGAAACTAGCACGAAGAATGGACGATGAGGCTAGAAGAAAAGGCGATGATGCAGACTTCGAATCTAGAATTCAGGGACAAATAGACAAGAGAGAAGAAGCTAAGAGAGAAGCCGCAAGAAGAGCCGCTGAATTAGCTGAAAAGAGACGTCAGGAAGCAAGAGAGGACAAGATTCGTCGCGAAAAAATGGAATGGGAAGACTCTCATCGTGCTCAGGATAGAGAAGACGCCAGGGAAGCTAGAGAACGTGCATCCATGTCTGGAGGATATACCTACAATGAGTCCAGAAATAATACCAGGATAGATAGAAATAACTTTGATTGGTAATATGATAATCTTGAGAAAACGTCAAAAAGAATATGCTCTAAGTCTAAGTCCAGGTCCAGGTAAAAAGAGAGCTATAAAGCTTTGGCTTAAAGATAGATTTCTTGATGGACTAGAGGAAAAAGAAAGAAAAGAGTTAACTAGTTTAGCCGGAAAAGCAAAAACTAAGCTCGGCAGGTATATATTTGCACCGGCTTAAAATAATTCTATAGAGGTTTGAATGTACCTCTATAGGATCACATTATAACATAAAATTTATGAAGAGCTTTAATTACATCGAACATGGAGACGATCCGACAAAGCCAGTGGATCAAAGTCTTAAGAACGTTTCTTCGGTAGAGGCAATGTATAATTCTATGACTCAAGAAGAAAAATTAATGTTCTTCGCAAGTAGAAAAGGTTATACATTTATACCTCCATCAGTAGAAAGACTGTACAGTGATACATATTATCTAGGGGGAGAGGATTTTTTCTCAGAGGGACGTGTTATTTTTGATTACTGGAAAGATGCACTTCAAAATGAAATATTCTTTCCGGGGGATACACAGCCGCTGTTTACAAGAAAACCTTTCCTTATCCTATCAGGGGCAATTGGTATAGGTAAGTCAACGATATCTAAAATTTGTCTAGCCTTAACTTATGCACGACTTCTGGCAATGCGAAATCCCTCTAAGACACTAGGACTTGCACCAAAACCTCTTAGCTGCGTTATTTTCCATAGGTCGGAAGAAACTGCTGTCAAAGAATTTAAGAACTGGTTTAAAGATGTCCTCGAATATTCACCATTCTTCAAGAATACCAAGAATAATGCCTTAAGCTTCCGACTGATAACTTCAGGCCCTAGAGGCTCTGGTGGTCTAGGTTCTGATGTTATTTTCTATATCTTAGGTGAGGTTAATTTCTGGGATAATCAGGCGAATGCACAACTTAGGGTCTCTGAATCCCTTATCCGATTTAAGTCTAGATTCTCGACCGACGCACTTCAACTTTGTGGACAATTCATAATAGACTCTAGTGCTCGTGGAAGTCAATCCGTTACAGAATGGTTCCTTGATAATACAGAACCTAAGTATACATGGAACTGTCATCCTGCCCACTATGAAGTCAGAAAAAGCATGTACACAGAATCGGCTGGTGAAACATTTAGGGTTTTCATAGGTAATCAGAAGTTTCCGCCTAGAATTCTATATTCCGACGAGAAATATGACCAGGACCTTGGAATAGATAAAGATAAAGTCATAGAAGTTCCTAAACAGCTCTTAGGGGAATATAAAGCTAACGTCCTAAAGGCTATTCAAGACTTCTCAGGTATTTCAGCGGGAGGAGATTCCGAGTCATTCTTTGGTGGAAATATAGAACATCTCATTAATTGTTCAAAGATTCCCAATAAGATACCAGAGATAATCGAAGTTGACTTTTATAATAAACAAGAAAGACTAATCGATAAACTCCGGCCGATGCTAAGTCAGATGCCCTCCCATACACCGCTTTGGGTTGGGCTGGACTTAAGCGCTGCACAGGGAGGAGATATGACTGGAATTTCGGCCGTATCATTCGAAGGTTGGAAAGATATAGGAGGAACTAAGCTACCTCTCGTTCATTGTTGGTTCACTGTGGCCATTCGAAATAAGTCAGGACAAGAGATATCATTATTCCATATCTACCAACTACTTCAAGACCTCAATAAACTCTATTCCATCATAGTAGCTGCCGACCAAGCATTTTCAAGACAGATACTCCAGGACTGCACGAGGGATAATATTAAAAACGTTGGAACTATATCTACCGACCGCGTCCCTTGTGAGCCTGCCATTTATCTGAAGAACCTGATTAATAATGAACTTATCTCTCTGCCAGAACATAAAAGACTTCAGAGAGAGGCGTACGATTTACACTATGACGCCAAAGGAAAAGTAGACCACCCTAAGAAAGCCTCCATCTCGGCTGAATTTGATAATCCCGATGGTGGGCAGAAGGGAAGTAAAGATGTGTGGGATTCTCTTGCGCAGGCTTGTTATTGTCTTAAGCTCTCTATCGACGAAGGAGAGGAATATGGTACTAATTCTGGATATACAAGAACAATGCAGGCGACGGAAAGTATAGTAAAAGATGCCAGAGAAGAATCACAGAAATCTTTCCAAAGCATGTTAGAAGGAATATTTACACTATGATTATATTACGACAGAAAGAATTTGGGAAAAAAGAAAAAAGAGAGTCTATATTTCTAACTCAACCAGGAGACCGGCAGATGCCAGATATACTTTGGAAAAACTCTACTAGGCTACAAGACGGGCCGGAACGAGACGGGGCCTATATGAAAATTGTAGATGATAAAAATAAAATGTTTGAAAACAAGAGATTACAAAAGGCTCGAGAGAAGAAATATAAAGGAGGAGCTTACGTTGATGATAAAAATATATATATAGAATTTTTTCACGGAAGAGAAAAGAATGTATCCAGTCCTCGTAAAATAGCTAATGTCTTTATTTCAAACAAATCTCCTACCGAAGCATATCGAGATTTCCTTAGGTCTGCGGATCAAAGACTAAAATTAAAAGACTTTATAGAAGACGGTGAAGGAAACTCTGTGACTAATAAAGAAATAAAAGACGCTATAAGAAAAGGGGTTAGAGAAAGAAACATACGAAAAGCAGCTCCTTGGGTCATAGGAGGAACACTAGCCACGGGTGCTACTGTAGCAGGTATTAAAGCCTATAAGAAACATAAAAAAGATAAAAAGAAATGATAATCTTACGACAAAAAGAGTACGGACTTAAAAGAAACCTGTCAGCTATTATAGGCCGCGGTAGAAGGCGTCTTGCAGAAAAATTAGATAGAATTATAGTAGGAAAAAGTGCTGAGTCTGCAAACCAAGCATTCCTTCATTCTGGGGCCCCAAAACCAAAGATTTCAGAAGGAGTCTCTAAAAAGATATTAGAAGATCTTGAAAATAATAAAGATATATTAGTATCTAGAGACGGAACTCTTAGTGCAGGTGGGGCGGCAATGGGACTAATTGACGAACAAATCACATCTAGATTAGGAAAAGACGCAGTTAAAGGCAAAAAGTTCCTTCTCGTAGCTCCAGAAACCGCAAGCCCCGCAGAAATAGCTCATGAATTAGGACATATTGATAACTACGATCAAGCTATATATAATATTATAGCAAAATCAAATCGTGATATAACTTCATCTACATTTGCCCAATTTTCTCCAGGAGAACGAATTATTCAATCACAGTGGCAACCCATGCCTTTAGGAACAGAAGAATCACTTCGAGAAACAGGAATAAGAAATTATTTTAGAAGAAAGCGGGCCATTAAATTAAAGATGAAAGACGAACTAGCAGCTAATCGACGTGCAATAGAGAGACTTCGGAAAGCAGGAGCTAGTGAGCAAGAAATAAAAGAAGCAGAGGAATTTTTGGCAAACAGCACTAAAACTTATCTTCCTGGATCAGTCGCCAGTGTATTAATTCCTATTAGGAATAGAATACAAATACCTTCTAGACGAGGAGATTTTGCTTATGGGATTGTGCGTGAAAGAGTAAAGAATGAACCGTGGATAAGTGGAAGAGTCAAAAATATTCGAACTGCCTCTAAAAATTTAAAGCCAAAAGAGAAATGATACTGCTGCGTCAAAAACTATATAACGATAAGTCTGGTCGTTTTTGGGCAGGAACTAAAGGTGCCTTAAAGGGTGCTGGAAAAGGTGCTCTTATAGGACTTGCTTTAATGCCAGGAAAACTTAGGGCACTAAAGAAAAAAAAATATAAATTAGCCAGGGGACTAGCTATTGCTGGCGCAACTATAGGTGCTGGGATTGGTGGAAGATCTGGATGGAAAAATGGTACGGACCAATGGGAATATGACCATGATCCAAAAGTCAAAGAAAGGATTAATGAGGAACGGATGAATAGAATAAAAATCGCAATAGAAAATAACAAGGGATTTGATAAAATATCCGTATCTGAATTTGACTACTCATCCTGGAAGTCGCTTGAAAAGAAAATAAATGTACCAGCGGAGTTCTTAAAGTATGTTAAATTTTATAAGGATATCTGGTCAAAGAAAATAGACCTTTGGTATTCCAGCATGGATCTAGATAAGATAGATGATGCATATGAAGTTCCAGAATTTAAAGAATATTTCCCAATCCCTATTGATCCAAGGCAGGCAGAGGGCTGGTATGAAGAGGATTATTTATGTTTAGCAACATACAATGATGCTGGCGATGATGGATATCTTTGTTATAATCCAGAAAACAAAACTTATGGGATAGATTCTCCTTATGATTCTGATTCTCTTAAGAAAATTCTAGTCAATGACACCAATAAACTGGATACTACACTTTCTAATAAACAGATTGAGCTAATCAAAGAATTTAATAGTAAAATCAATTCAATACTATGATACTACTACGACAAAAAGAATATTCTAAGAAACTCAGAGACTCTAGAATAGGTATAGGCTGGACACAAGACGGAAATGGTAAAGTCGATGCCGAGAAGTATTTTAGGGTCGGAAAAGAGGCGGCAGATAAAGCGGCAGAGGAAGGAAAATCTGACGAAGAAATCATAAAAGCCGCAAAGAAAGCTGCCGGAAAACAAGCGACCCTAGATAATCTCGGAAAACCTACCTGGAAAACTATAAAAAGAGGAGGTCTTGCTGCGGCTGGTGCATATCTTCTATCAAAATCTCCTGAATTCATAGAGAGAAATGCAAGAGGGTACGGATTAGATGTTAGAATTCCTGGTGAATTAAAATCTAAGCTATCAAAGAACTCAAAGAAAATAGCTATAGGCGCTGCTGTCATTGGTGCAGGTTCCGTTATAGCCAAAGAAGCACCTAGAGTTCTGAAGAAAAGAAAAGCAGCAAGACTAGGCGCGGAGATTAATACAAAAGAGAGACTTAAAAAATCTAAATAATCATGATATTACTACGACAAAATAATTTCTCAGAAGAAAATAATAAAAATGAGAAAGCCGCTAAAGTTGGAAAAGAAATTGGAATGGCTGGTGGAGCTCTAGGTGTTGGGGCTCTTGGTGGTCTGGGACTTCATAAATTAGCAAAAGACTCCTCTAAGATTGTAGATAAATCTCGCAGATACATATCAACCTCTATTTCTAACAGAGCTCATAAGATTGCTGATAAATCTGGAAAACCTGGAGCAGAACGAAAAGCAATAGTGAATAATTACAGGGACCCTAAATTAGCAAAACTTCGTAATGCTAGTAATAAAGTAAAAACTGTAACTGATAAAGTTTCTAAATTTGCCAAGACTAAAGGCGGAAAATGGGCAATTATCGGAGGAACTACTGCAGCCCTTGGTGGTGCAGCATATCTTGAAGCAAAAAAGAAAGACAGGAGAAAATGAAACTCTTACGACAAAAAACATATTCTAAGCCAGACTCAGAAAAATCAGTGAATCTTGGTGGAAAAAGAACTAAGTATTCTGAAATGTCCGAAAAGCAGCTCAAAAATCTAGCCAACTACGAAGAATATAAGGCCGAGAAAAAGAGCACTAAGGAAGGAAGAAAGGACAATCGGAAAAGAAATCTAATAGGAGCAACTAGTTTTGCTGGAATTGGGGCAGGAGTTGGATTCTATCCTAAGTATTCAAAAATGCTAAAGGATGATAATAAAGTACTTTTAGATAATATCAAAGCGACCGAGGCTACTAAAAAAGTTCTAAAAGCTACAGGCATAGGGGCTTTATCTGGACTGGCTACCTGGGAACTTCTTAAAATTGCTGCTGATGCTAATCACAAACACCATGCAAAGTTAGCTAAAGAAGAGCTGCAACGAAGAGGTATAAATGATTGGAAAACAGGAAAGACTCTGGAGGAAAGAAATAAAGAAGTTCTAGAAGAGTTAGAAAAAACCTATTCAAAGTCCGCCTCATCTTTTAAGCCTAAATTTAGAGCGAGGTTTAGAAAAGGGAACTTTACTTACGTTCAAGCTAAAGATTCTTCCGACGAGGCGGTCAATCATCAGGCTTATAAAGAAGTGGCAGCAGAAGATGAATTTAAAAATAATCCTGAGACTTACAAGATAAGACAAGGAATGTTTAGTAAAAAGGCAGCAGGATTATCTAAAAAACAAAAAGACGATATATTATACCCAGCTAGAGAGACTATTAAGAAAGCTACTGCAGTAAAAGACAAAAAAGCGGCAAAAGTCTTGAAGGAAACAGCTAACAATAGAGAGCTTCTTCCAGAGCCTATTATTAGAAGAGACGACTACCATGTAACAAAACTCAACAACTATCAAGAATTCACTAATAAAACCAAACCTAGCAATAGAGTTAAAGATCCAACAATTCCGGGTTTAGAGTTTGAAGAGGTGCCTAAACCCTCTAAACAAAATACTGAGAACGGCAAGACTAAAGCAAAGCAGTATAAAATTAGGGGTACTCAATACGATATAAACACTGAGAATAATCTCTGGGTTAAAAATGTAGAAACTGGTGGGAATAGCAGAAAACTAATTAAAAAAGATAAAAACCACGAATTATTTGACTACAGTGAGGACTTAACAGGGATTAAATATTCAACCCGAAACGCTAAAGGAAAACCACTAAAGAAACCTAAATTAAGAAAATGAGAACGATTAAACTAGGTAGCACGGGTCAGGAAGTAGTTAATCTTTCACGAGCCCTTGGATTTACAAAAGATAAGTATACCTTTGACGAAGAGCTTAGGGTAGCTGTAGTACAATATCAGAAGAGAAACAATCTTGATACCGACGGTATAGTTGGAATGGATACTTGGTTTAAGATTGTCTTAGATGATCGTGAGAAGAATCATAGGTCAGACGCGGTGACTGATTATGATTACCGAGTCTTTGGAAATGTTCTTAATATTGATATTCCATCTCTCAAGGCCGTTCGAGAAGTAGAGACAGCCGGAAGAAGCGGATTTAATGGAGATGGTTCGGTTACTATTCTCTTCGAAGCTGCTGTATTTTATAAAGAGCTCAAGAATGTAGGACTTGACCCTGAAAAATATATCTCTCAGCATCCAGGAATCATAGCAAGGAAGTGGGATAGATCACTATATAAAGGTGGAACTAGAGAGTGGGATAGACTAAGAGAAGCAATCGGAATTAATGAAGTTGCTGCCCTAAAGTCTGCATCATGGGGAATATTCCAAACAATGGGATTTAACTATGAGAAAGCCGGTTGTGAGGATATCTTTGAATTCGTTCAGAAAATGCAGAGGTCTCAATTCTGGCAATTTATCTTGGGTCTACAGTTTATGAAAAATTCAGGAACCCTAGATTACCTGAGAAGACATGATTGGGCAGGTTTTGCATATAGATATAATGGTCCTGGGTATAAAGAAAATGCCTACGATACCAAACTTAGAAACGCATATAATAAATACAATAGATAGGTTATGATACTATTACGACAAAAACTATATTCTAAAAAAAGCAGTGTTTATCTTTCTCAACCAACTCAAGGATATCCAGACTCTTTCACTATGATAGTATATAAAGATGGGAAAGCGGTGCCTAAAGATGAAGTACCAGGAGAAATTAACTCCTACACGAATCGATCTAAGAATAAGGACTTTATACAAAAGCCGAAGGACAATAAGTGGGGACATGTTAAGGTAAAAGGGAAAGAGATGCATATACTTCGATATAAAGATAGAGAAAAACCCGTAGAACCTGGAGACCCAAGCCGATGGGTATTTCATGAACAAATTTCAAATAAACGGCCAAGAGATGCATATAGAGATTTCCTAAGGTCCGAACAACAAAGGGAAATGTTAGGAGACGTTATAGTAACTGATCCTAAATTTAGCAATAAAGAAATAAAAGATGCCATCAGGAAGAAAATCAAGAGGCGCAATATCAAAAGAGCTACAATTGGCGGGACAGCCCTCGTAGCTACAGGTATTGCTGCAGGTATTAGAGCTGCTAAGAAGAGAAAAGAGAAAAATAAATAATTCTATTCTATAGAGGTTTGAATGTACCTCTATAGGATCTAACAAATTAATTTAAACCATTATAAAGATTATGGAAATATTAACATCACAATTACCGTCGGGAGGCTATGGTTATGAATTTCCTAGCCTCACTATTCGACCTATGACCTTTATGGAAATATGCGGATATAACGAAAATGTACCGACCGACGACCCATTAGCAAAATACATGTACGATATCAAAGTCCTACTACGTGACGATCCTAAAATTCTTGATTGTTATATTATGGACCTTGATTTCTTAATTTTCTACAAAAAACTTATAACAGTGTCGGGAGACCTTACATATACACTCTCGATTAATTGTCCTAAGTGTGGAGAACTTATTAAACACAAAATCGACTTAAATACAGATGTTCACTTTAGTCAGATAGATCCTCAAATAATGGACGGAGCTGTTATAGAATTGGCCGGACATAGATACGACGTTCAAATTCCAACTGTCAAAAGTTTCATGAAGGTTTTTGAAACATACCTTAGATATAGAAAAATCTCTGACATTAAGATGATTAAAACTATAGCTATGATAGAGGGATTTGATATCAAGGCTAATCAGATCGAAGCAGACGTCTTAGGAGCAAGGCATGAGGATATAACGCTTCTCCTGGCCCTTCGTGAACTCTACTATGACCGTCTTGAACCGATTCAACTAGAATGTTCTAAATGTAAAGAAGATGGTAGGGAGGCATCTGTGGCAGTAAGTGTTGAGTCTCTTACTGTCGATTTCTTTCGAGACCTGTGTGTCAACAGCCCAATTGATGGAACTAAAATTTTATTTAAATAAATTTCTGAAAGTCGATAACATTGAGGGATATACAATTAAAGCCCTTGAAGAACTTAGAAAATCCTATGATAAATTCCTTGAAAAATCAGGATTTGACCCAGACTTTCCTATGTTATCTCTTGGAGGCAATGGAGGAGAAAACAAAACCAATGGCGGAAGAGATAAGTTAAAATTTGAAAAGAATAAAAATATTTATAACTATCAAAAGGAAGGAGAGTCTATAGAACAGACCAAAATGAGACTATCATTAGGTGAAGGATTTTCAGAACTTCCAGAGGATACAGGAAGTTTAACATTGTATAAACAGTAATAAACATGGCAGAAAAAAGCATAGAAGAGAAAACACGGAAACTTGCATCTCAAAGACCCGAAGCAGGTAGAGAGTTTGAACAGATGCAAGCCGCACAAAATCAACTCTTAGAAATTCAGGCTGCACAAAAACAAAACCTAATGGAGCGAAGAGTAATGGCTAATTCACAAGCAGAACAAAATCAAATTCTTGCTCAAGCTGCTAATGTTGGAGCTCAAAGTGTGGCTGGAAATATGCAACTTAACCAAGCCACTCAGCAGACAATGGGAAGATACGGACTTTCCCAGCCAAGAACGAGCTCCCAGACTAAGCAGCGAAGTAGTGAAGTAGTAACAAGACAAAATGTTACTATTCATAATAATACAACTAATATTACCAACAACACAGTCCCCGCCAATATAGGAGGACCAGTACAAGGAAGACCTATACAATTTCAGCAACCAGCAGCACAGGCAGATGGAGGAATGGGAAAATTCAAAAACTGGTTAAATCAGACATTTGCAAGACAGGAGGATGCAGCTAAGAGAAGAGATAGAGAATATCAACGCCGAGAAACTGCTCTCACCAAGTCTTCAAATAGAATGATGAGGAAAATTGAGGAGTTTAGCAAGGATATAACCAAAAAACTAGACCCCAGAAATGTTGGTAGAACAGTGGGCGGACAATTACGAACTATCCTTGGCGTTCTTGGTTTAGGACTTATTGCAAAAAATTTCAATAAAATTCTTGATTGGATTTTTGGAGCCCAGAAAAAAGTAGAAAACGAATATATTCCAAAAATTAAAAACTTCTTCGCTTGGATTAAAGGCGACGAAAATGCACAAAAGCCCGGACTTATTACAAAAATAACCGGGGCTTTTAATGATATGTTTGGAAATCTGTTTTTTGGCAAAGATTTTGAAAAATACAGAGAAAAAGGACTTCTTAAAGGAATTAAAGAGTTTCTATGGAATAATGTTCAAAACGAAGAAGACCGAGGAGTTTTAAATAAAGTATTTGATAGCATTTCAGAAACTATTAGAAAAAGAAATGAAAAGGCCCTAAGTGTTATAGAACCTGGTTCCTGGGCAGATTTAGCTAAACCTGGGCAAGCTGTAAAAAAATTACTAGAAAACTTAGTAAATTATTTTAGTGTTTTGATAGGAGGAGATAAGGCTCTAGCAAAATTGCAAACTGAACATGTAGTTGGAAAGACTGCTGCAGCACACTCAAATGATCACGGGGAAGGAAAAGGAACACTTGGAAATACTGTATATAAAGCTCCTGAAACTAGAACAACAAAAGCTAGCCCGGCTTCTGGAAAAAAGGATAGACTATCTGTAGGCGGAGATTCAACAAGTATAGATGGAGTATATAATCTAACAAAGACTTATAAGAAAAAGGGAAAGTGGGTTGATATTGCAGAGACTCAAGACTATATGCTGTCGGAAGATCTTGTTGGCGAAAATGGAAAACTTATAGGTTCTATCGGGTCTACAATAGGTGCTGCACGACAAATCGTAAGTGACTTTACTTTTGGAGCATCTAAAGGAAACATAAATAATGCCAGAGTTGCTAATAATTTTAAAGAATTATCTAGAATTGCTGAGGAATCTGAACTAAAATCTGTAATTGTTCCTTTATCCTTTATTCAAAATACTAGAACTGGAAATCTCTTAGAAGATCAAGACATCTTAAGAGAAGTTCAAGAGGGTCATATTATTGGACTTCAACGAGCAGGGATTCGACTATTTGAAGTTGATAGACCAAAGACTGATAAGGAACTTACAAAAGGACCTAAAGGCGGAGAATTTAAGAAATTTATAAAAGAACAAAACTTAGGAACCCTCAGAGATGACTCAACTCTTATAGCAAATCGCCTTGCTCCTTATATAACCCAAGATGGCTATATATTAGGACCAAATGGACAACTAGCTCCAATATCTAATCCCTCAAACTCAGATACTGGTGGAGAAGCTGTTAAAATTCAAAGATTTTTCAACAGTATTGTAGGAGTTCCTATATATAAAAGAATGATATTATGGCCAGAAGCACTAAAGCCGGGAGATATCATCATACGTGAGCTTTCCCAAGATGAAATGAATAAGCTTATATGCGTTGATGAGAGAGGTCTTAAAGCAATTTACTATAAAGGATATTTATCTGAGGCCCAAAGAAAAAAGATAACAATGGATCAGATAGATTTCAAGACAGTTACTAAAAGTTCTGTAGAAATTATTGATGAGGCATTGACAGAGATTGCTAAAGCTCATGGTAATAAAAAACTAAAGAAAGATATGAGTCCCGAAGCTTTAGTAGATCCTAAAAATATTAAGAAAGACAAAAACGAGACCGCTGCTACTGGAGGAACTGGTATTACTAGTAGCGCTGGGGGCACAACAACAACTTCAGCACAGGGCGACGTTGTTATTAGCGGCAATCAAAGCTCTAACGGCGTAAGCTTCACTCCAGCGTCTACTTCAACTGCTGATCCAAATGCAGGATCTACAAGCACCGGGGCATCTAATAATAGTACAAATAAAAATGTTCCAACAATTAAGTATACTGAACAAAAGGCTTCAGGAGGAACTGGTCCAGCTACTAAAGGGTGTGGGGGAAATAGTGCACTTATTGATGCATTTATTCCCGTCCCGTATCACAGTGGAACTAGAAAAGGAAAAGTTACTAAAATAACAATTCATCACATGGCTGGAATTAGTTCAATAGAAAACTGTGCTAAAGGATGGCTAAGTCCAGAAAGAAAGTCTAAAGGAAGTAGTAATTATGGAATTGGAAGTGATGGAAGAATAGGCCTGTTTGTTATCGAAGACTATAGAGCGTGGACATCTAGCAGTCCAGAAAATGACAATGTTGCGGTTACTATAGAAGTATCTAATAATAAAATTGGAGATGGAAAATCAGAGAAAGGCTGGACTATAGATATGAACGTTGTATATCCAAAACTAATTAGATTATGCGCGGATATATGTTGGAGACGAGGAATTAGTAATCTTCACTATACTGGAGATAAGACGGGTTCTTTGACTGTTCACAGAATGTTTGCTGCCACAGCTTGTCCAGGAGAGCACCTAATGCAACTTATTAAAAGCGGGCAACTTGAAAAAGATGTAAATAATCTTCTAAACGACCCTAATTTCCAAGCAAGTGTTCAAAAAGGACAGGAATTCTCTCAGCCAGCATCAACAAATGCTGCCTCCGGCGCTGCAGTATTAGATGCTTCATATGGAGGCGGCAGTTCTGATCCAGATGGAGGTGAGTTAATTAAAGGAACTTTTGGAGATTTCTTAAATGGCGCTATGGATACAATCAAAGGGGCTATCGGAGGACTTAGTCATAAAATTGCGGATGGTGCTGCATGGGCTGCAGATAAAGTGGGAGGAGCTCTAGATTTTGAAGCTGGAACAACAGGTGGAGTATCTGGCGTAAATAGAACGGCTACAGATAGGTATATAGCAGCAAAATATATGAATTCTAAATATAGTGGGTACGATAATTCATATGCTATTCCTTCTAGTATTCAGGCTGGAACGAAACTAGATAGAAATGAGTGGTGGGCAGATTTCTTTGATAAAGAAGGAAATCTTAAAATAAAAGAGTCAGATGTTAGTCCACAGATTCTTAATCAGCTTCATGAAATTCAAGGAGAGCTTAAGAAAGGAAATGATCTTGATGAACTTCACCTTAAAATTGCAGCAGATGGCCTAGACGCTGAAGCATACCACAGTGCAACAGAAAATCAAAACCAAAGAAGACTAATAAGTGCCCTATTAGTAAGCAACTCTAATGAAGCAAGAGCACAATCAATGACAGGAGATAACATATAATGAATGAAAATAGAAAAAGCTGTTGGTATTATGATGACCAACTAGATAATCGATTAACTTCTATATCTCTTCATGCTAACACTGTTTGCATAGGTGGAAAATGGGAAGAAGCAAATAAATACGGAGAATGTGATGGAGGTGGATATCTCTTAGAACCGCTCTGTAGATCAGTGGTTAATGAAGATTTTAATGTAGCGGTTGCTAATACCTGGACTGATATAGGAGGTGATCCAATTTCTGGAAGGGTTAATGATGTAATGCACGCGGCCGCTCCATATGCAAATGGAATTCAACGAGCAATAGAAGAAATTGGAAAAAAGGCGGACGAGTGGGGTGCAGCAAATCCGGCAGAGACTGTAATTGATGAAAAAACTGGAAAACAGAAGACTAAACTTTCTATTGCTCATCAAATAAAAGGTTTTACAGACTGGGTTAGAGATAAAAACGATAAATATGGTGACGGATTAATAGATTTCATGAATTCGAATCTTATAATTCAAGGAACTAGATTTATGTATTATAGTGGAACTGGCCTAAGTTTTGGAAACCTTGGAATGAGATTCACTATATTTCCGCAGTGGACAGGAAAAAATCAATTCATTACAGTTAATCAGCAATTAGAAAAGCTGTTCCCATATTCTATTGGTAAATATGAGCCGTTGATTTTTACGACCGAGGTTGATGGTAAGACTGAAACTCATGCATCAGATATTCTCGGTTGGCAAAGACCCCCAGCTGGATATAGGGCAGAGTATAAGGACATAGATCTTAAGGCTCTTCGTGGATCACTAAAACTTAGAATAGGGGCTTTCTATGTTCTAGAGTCTCTTGTATGTGAAAATCTCTCTTTTAGTTTGTCTCGTCAGATGGTAAAAAAGCCGCTAGAAGCTAAATATATAGGAGTAAATTCAGCATCCGAAGAAGATGATGAAGGAAGTGCTAAAAGAATAAATAATATTAGCACGGATACTATAGCATTTTCTCCATTATATGCTGAAGTAAACCTAGTCTTAAGGCCAGCTACTAAATATTCTGATATAGCTATGAGAGACTTTATCTATGGACTTAATATAGGATCTACAACGAGACCATCACAAAACGAGGCAGCACAGTCATTAGATAAAAAGATAAAGACTAGTCTGAGAAATCTGCAGCAAATTAATAAAAATAAATATGTATAGAAAAAGAGGAACTACATTAGTTAGTAAAGAAGATCTAGGGAATTATATAGAGGAATTTGATGTATATAATTCCCTACTTCTCCTTCGAATGTCTGATACTTCCCTTCCCAGAGAGATTTACCAGATAAAAACATATGAGTATCGCCCTGATCTTATTGCACAAGACTATTATGGATCTGAATCATACCTAACTTACATTCTTCTTCAAGGCGGCCTTAGTATAGAAGGATATAGAAAGGGAACAGTATTAAAACTAATACCGAAAGATACGCTAGACTTAATTATAGAGAATATATAAAATGACAAGAAAGAAGAGAAGAACACAAAACCCAAAAAATGTAACGGTTTCTTTATCTCCTTGGACAGATCAAGATGAAAAGACTGGGGTACACTTTAGTCTTTTCCGACTTCATGTTCAAGAATCTTTATATGGAGAGATTCCAAGTGGCGAAGCAGAACTTGTACATAGCGGAACAGATCAGGAAGCTCTAGAAATGATTAAAAATCAAGAGACTGGGACCATAGAAATACAAGACAATAAAGAAGGCGGATTTCATTATAAGTTTAATATTTTTATAACTAAGAGAAACTTTTATAATGAAATTCTATCTTTGGAGTTTATATGTATTCCTGGAAATGACGAGGATAAGAATACCCTAGAAAGAGGAATACAATTTTATACCAAGCTACTATCTGAAACCTATTCTAATATTGAAGATGCGGTAAATTCCTCATATCCTGGTAATAAAAAGCGTATAAAGGTAGAAACCAATATTCCAGATACTACTAAAATTTACAGAGATAATGAAACTTCCTATGATTTTGTAAAGCGGCTTTGTTATTCCTGGAAAAATGAGTGTGTTTTTGCTTTTGGGTGGGATGGACTTCTGATTAAAGAGATTATTGGAATAAATAGCTTTGAAGACGACGAAAAAGATAACGAAAAAATAAAAAAAGTATTTGGAGATCAAAAAGAATGGACCCAGCTCACTAAAAGTATTCTGAGATATAATATAAAAAACAATACAAAACTTTTCAATCCTTGGCAAGATCCATATAAGGATGAAGAAGAGAACGACCTATTAAAATCAGTAACTCCTGATAATAAATATAAAGATTTGGAAGAAAACTTAAGATTCGTAACTTCTTCAATAACAGGCGAAAGAAAGTACTTTATTCACGGAAAAGACTATTCCGTTCTTAGTGAAAATAGGAAATCGTGCGAGGTATTTTCAGAATCTAAAGGATACGGAAGCTTAGTACTGCTTGGTCGTGATATGCCAAGAGACTGGAGACTCGGTGATGTTATCCTATACTCTAGGAAAAAAGATGATGGCCGAGATGATGTGAGTGAGGTTCGATTAATAGTAGCATCCAATGAATTATTCTTCTCACAAAATGGATCAACTAAAACCGGACCACATGGATTACCTTTTGAATGGGTAACGACATTTTGGAAAGTAGAAAAGGGGCCTTGGAGCAAAGAATTAGAAGAAAATAAAGAGAACAAAGAGACAAATGAGTAAAATAGGAGTAGAAGCACAGATATATCTTGGTGTAGTCTCCAAGATTCTAGGAGAGACAGAAGAAGAGAGGCTTGAATTTAGAATAGAAGCCGATATCCCTGGTATTATAAAAGGAATTAATGCGTTCCCCCGTCGTGATGTCCTAGATGAACCTAAAGTAGGAGATCCAATTATTCTTATGTCCCTAGATCCAGAATATAACTCATATTATCTTTACTGGAAACTTAAGGAAAATGAATTCACCGGTTTTCGTGCATGTGGCAAGGAATTTTCTATAACTCCCGACCATATTCTTATTGAGGTCTATGATAAGAAAACTTGGGAAGAACCGGACTCTAGAAAATATGAAGATGGGGAGGAAATAGCAAACAACAGGCAAGAAATGATATCCAGTATCGAGATGAAAGATTCTGGTGAGATTAAGATGATAAATAAAACAGGCACTAAGGTTATTATTAAAGAAGACGGTAATGTAGAAGTAAATACAGCAGGACATAATATGAAAATAGATTTAGGTGGAGGAACAATAACTCTAACAAACGGAACGCTAAATCTAAATGGCGGCAAAGTTGGTGCTATTCCTGGTGCATTTATATCAGACCCGGTATACAAAAAAGAAGGAATGAATTTTGGAAGAACAAACAAAGTAAAATTAGGATAATATGGCATTAGGTATAGATTTGACAACACTAGCTCCCCTTATCTCTAAAGAACTAGCCAAAGTACAGGCGGAGAACTTTGTGGGAGAAATGGAGGGACTGGATCCGGAAGAGATAGAAGAAAAAATAAATGAATGTGCCTCCGAACTTACAGAAATATATAAAGAATCACTAGCGGAAGGACTTGACACTATGCAGGGAGACTTAGAGCTTCTCTATGATGGTTCTATAGATTTCGTTACTCGGCTGGCTACTGTTCCACTAGCTATTATTGGAATGGGAACAACAGGACCAACAATATCTGTAAACCTAATTCTTCCATTAATCAAACAACTACAGGGAGAAGCACGAAACCTAGCCAATGTATATAAAAAGGTTGAATCATCTATAAAAGGATTTGAGATAGATAAATTGGCAGAGAAAAATGAAGCTATAGGAACCATCTATGGCCTCTTAACTGCAGCTCTAAGTGCTATAGCCATTCTTGTGTCTCTTGTTGGTGTTAAGTGCGGAAAAGAAAAAGCTAAAGATACAAGTGAATATGAAAAATCGCCCATGCCAGTTGAAGCGAAGGATTGTGATAACTACCGGGCAGACGAAGAACATCCGACAAATCAATTCCCTAAAGATTCAATATGGTGCACTAAGTTTGAGCACGTTATGACAAAGACCTTAGAAGATTTCCAGGATGATGAGACCGGAACGGCGGCAGAGAAATACGAGGCTTGGAGAAAAGATAATGCTAAAGTTCTTGCGGATTTCAAAGACGACCCTAAACTTGGAACGGCGGAGGATCAATATCTATCTTGGCTACGTGAAAATAAGGCCTGTAAAAATTGTAAGAACTATAAAAAATAATAGAGATAAACTTTCCCAGGATATTAGTAGTTGGCTCGAGAAACTACGAAGTCCTGTCTCTATATTTGATCCATGGAGGCTGATCACTTCCATGGTTCACAAAACACTATAAAACAAGAAACCATGATAATACTAAGACATAAACTATTCTCTGATTCCAAGAAGAAGGATAAGAAAAAGAGAAATCTTGCATATGGTGGAATTATGGCTGCCTCTATAGCAAGTAGTTCTTTAGGGGCAGATATAATGAAAGATGCACCAGAACATTTAAAGTCTGAGGATACAGAATTATTAAAGAAGCTTGAGAAAAGAATTAAAGAGTCTGGGATTAAGTTAAAAAATAAAGAAGAGCTTGATAAATATATCGAAGAAGAAATCGAAAAATCTCCAAAAATCCTCAGAAATCTAAAAAAGAAGCTGGCCAATATAAAAAGAACAGTTCAGCCACCACAAAACAGCTATTATCCTGGTGGAGACTTTATATTTACGAAATCTAAAAGAGCTGACACACTAGCACATGAATTTGGACATGCACAACATTATAAAGGAAGAGATGGAAAAGTCTTGGGAAAATTAGCGCATAAAATGGCTAGACTACCGGGACTATCTTCAACAGCTGGTTTTATTTCTGGACTCGACGCCGCACAGAAAGAGGAGAAAGGGGAGGAAGTGGGACTAGGAAATAAACTAGCACCAGGAATAGCTTCAGCCGCCCATGCTTTGCCAACACTTGGAAAAGAGATAGCCGCATCAAAGAGAGGATACGAGGAACTTAAAAATCTTGGCGCATCTAGAGAATATCTTAAGCACTCTAAAGGAACGTATAAAAAAGCTTTGGGTACATATATACTAGCAGCTGGAATAGATGCCGGGTCTGGATATATTTCTAGGGAAGTTGGAAAGAAAGCAGGTAATAAATTAATAGAAAGAAAAAAGAAGAAAGCTGAGGATAAAAATAAAGATAAATAAAACACTACATTTTGCGCTCAGGACGACATAAAATCCTTAACCTTGAAGCAAAAATTTGAAATCAGATTCCATATAAGAAGAGACTTAAATATTAATATTCGATTGTATTATATTCCAGGTCTCTTCTTATATTTTTAATACTTAAAACGAGATATGATAATCTTACGACAAAGATCATATAGCTTTAACTCTTTCACTGATAAAATAGTTAAAGCTCTAATTCCTAGATACAAAACTGAAGAAGAGAAACGCCTAGAAAAGAGAGCTGAGGATAAAAGAAAGAGAGAGGAAGAGGAGAGAAAATCAGCCGGGGCGATAGAATCAAAACTTCCACCTGAATATAAAAAAGTCAAAGCTTTAGAGGCTGAATTAGGAAAGATATACCCAGGGCTAGGAGATGGAGATGAATATATGTGTATAGGGACTAATCCGTATATTGAAGACTCAGATCCTGATATAATACAAATGGTAATATATACTCCACAGCAACTCCAATATAATTATGACACTAGGAATAAGTGTTGGACAGATGAAGGCTCTGACGCATATGAGGCTAGAAAAAGTGGAAGAAGAGTTACGTTTTCTCAAATCAAAAAGGCTCTCCTAGATGAAGTCAACGATGATATCAACGACTGGAAAAAGAATCTATACTGGGAAGATGATGAAAACGAAGAAGTAATAGCCTTCCTTGAGAAAGAAAAGAAACTAATACAGACTAGACTATGATACTCTTACGACAAAAACTATATACCAGGCAGGATCAGAAAGTAATAAAAGAACTTCACAAAGCTACTAATGGATTTAGGAAACTACCGGAAGGATACAAAAATCTAACTACAAAGGATTACTTCAGACTTAGTAATTTTGCTGAGGGATTTAATAAGTCTTTTGAAAGGGGAAATACTAAATCTATAAACTGGGATGAGTTTAAAACAATGGCAGAACACCTGGATTTACCTGAAACCTCCAAAGGCGCCAAGCATCTAATCGAAAAATACAATAATCCTAAACTCCTAGCTCGATATAGAAGAATTCAAAAACTAAGAGAAAATCCTGAACAGAAAGAAAAATTAAAACAACTGCGTAAGGAATACTTAAAAGATTCTAAAAAACTGGATAAGGAGTTTGATAATGCTGTAGAGAGGGCTTTTATATTTGAAAATGGAAAAATGATAGAAAATCCAGAAGCTATCGCAACTGGAGAAAGAATAGAAAAAGCACAAGCTGAGCGGATAAGAAAGTATAAACAGGACAGACTACAGCAGGTTTCAGAGCCTGGGGCCAAATTCTATAAAAGACAATTAGATTCTCTTGATAAAACACGAAAAAAGCTTGACTCTACTCAAAAATCGTTCAGACAAAACAAAGAATTATTTGAAGAACTCAAAAAAGAGGCAGAATCTTGGGGATATACTGTACAAATTTCTAAAAATGGCAATGATAGTGTAAATCTGAAAAGAAAAGTAATTGCATTAGCAGACGAAAATCCAGCAGCACTAGCTCATGAATTGGGACATATAAAGCACGAATATCGACAAGGGGCACGACGAGGGATAGATAGAAACAAAGCTTTAGGTATTAATAACTTTGACCAGGCCTTTGATAAACATCCAGTAGGAAGATGGGAAGATGAAAGAGGGGCTACAATTGACGGCCTTGCCAGTATGAAAACAAAAAAGAGTGCCACAGAAAAAGATATTCAGGCAGCAGAAGATCACCTAGGAGATTCTTTTGAAACTTATTACCACAGCGGGCTTTCTAAGATTCCAGAAATGATAGCCAGAAGAACTGGCAAATGGTAAAATATGTAATACGAAGTCATGATAATACTACGACAGAGACAATTTGGGCTACTGGGAAATCTATTTAAGCCTAAGAAAGCCCCTAATCCTCTTCCAAAACCAGTAGTCTTAAGTCAAGAAGAGATTGATAAGACGGCCTCAGAATTACCAAAGGAATATACTAAGCTATTCAAACTTTACAAAGATATCATAATGCCTGATGAAAGAGAGTACTGTGGATTTTCGGTATTAGATATTAGAAGTATTGCTGAATATTGCAAAGACTATCAAACTAGAAGAGCAGAGGTGATTATCTTCCTTAATGGTGATCAGGGTATTGACTATGATCTAGACAATAAGACATGGATTAGTGGTGATAATTATAAAATGAATTGGCCTCAAGTTAAAAAATACTTACTAGAGTGTTGTGAAGATGACCTAAATATGTTTAAAGAAAACTGCTATGGAGATTTTTCTGAAGATGATATTAGGTACATAAAAAACATAATAGCAAAACTGAGGACTTTATAATATTTATTTCCTTATTTATGATATGAAATTGGATTTTATAAGTTTTGATATCCCTGAAGACAAGAAAATAGAAGTTATGTCTCTCCTAAGTTCTTCCTCCGACTCAATGGCTTCACAACACCTAAAACTTAAGATGGAGGGTGAGGCGAAAGAAATAGTGGAGGAGATAATAGAAACTAAAAAGAAAATTCTAGAATACCTGAAGAATGAGCTCTGAGACTACTAGTATAAAGGAAATTTCTAGAATGTCTGATGAGGAATTATATAACTTTTTTGATAACAGGTTTAAAGTAAAAATTAACGGACAAGCAATCCTTTCCAGTAAGGCAATACTACTTAATATAGGAATAACGGGATGTCCTCGTGTCTATGTAAGTAAAGATATATCTGACATAGTTTGGGGACGTCCGGGGTATGGAATAATAAAAAAGACAGGGAGAATATTTGTAGAGGTTGACGTTATAGACTCTTTACTTATAATTCCTAGGATGATACAAATAGTCTTCCCTAAAAAATTTATTGTAGCTGAATTTAATGACTTCGGATATTTTAAGGAACTAAGAATTGCGGAGCTAGATACAAAACGAACTTATCGATACTACAAATCTCGTGATGGACATTAGTATAGAGAAGTATATAAACATTGATGACATTATAGATATTATGTTAAAAGGAGTTGATAGTGAAGATTATCAACATCTGAAGAATAGATTTTACAGATTTCAGCCATCATTGTTTTATAATATTAGAGGCATACAAAATAGAAAGTCTAAGATATTAAAGAAGAATACTATCGGCCTTTTTAAAATTAGCTCATTACTTAGACGCCCAATTATTATTATATTTACTCCTGATATTTATATATACTTTAATTACAATCGAGACAATACATTATATTCCATTGACTATTCAACTGCAGGAAATGAATTTAATCTTCTATATTAAATGAAAATTAGAACTTTATTGAAATTATCTCCGGCTGAAATCTGTAAATTTTTTAAAGAACTCAGGGACAGCATGCTAGATACTTTTCTCTGTAATATAGAAGCCTCCAGAGTATATGTCGACCCTTCTTCAGAAACACGATACTTAGAAAAGAGATTGGTAAAGAAATCGGGATTGGTCTTTGTATATACTTGTAGAAAAATTTATTATCAATCCTCTATCCACATCGG
>Ga0247609_10001063_pt1 | contig 34428 bp, 9 predicted proteins | sample 172DNAGHGlowgp2_FD_193487 | JGI IMG/M metagenome (GOLD analysis project Ga0247609, IMG submission 193487) | Sheep rumen microbial communities from Palmerston North, Manawatu-Wanganui, New Zealand - 1728 DNA GHGlow gp2 | ecosystem: Host-associated > Mammals > Digestive system > Stomach > Rumen ... | reverse complement strand
GATTATGCAAAAGCAAAAGAAGAAATGGAAAATTTAACTATAAAATATAGTCTACTTAGCAGTAAGTAACTTTTATTTTCATATTTAAAACAAGATGAAAAAACGAATATTCAGTATCTGTTTATTGAATATATTTTTATTAGCAGGATGTACAAATCATACAGAAACAATCGATAATAATATCCAAAACAATACAAACATACAGCAAGAAATACAACAACCAGATATTTATGAAATATTTAAAAATATTGTAAAAGAACAAGAATCTTGTGGTGATGGTAGTAAAATGTTTGTTGATATAGCCATGTTATGAAGTTCTAAAAAAGATAATTGAAATACTGAATATTATTTAGTTACTAGTGGAGAATGATTCAAAATTGATACAAGATGAAACTTAGGTAATACTTGTGGATTTGGACTACCAATAACTATAGAACTGGATAAAGATAATAATCTTGTTAGATATGAACTAGCTAAAGACTGAAGTCTATATGACAGTTCAATTAAAGAAATGTTCTCAGAAGAAGCTTATAAAAAACAGGTAAATTGAGAATATACTTTCATAAATGACAAATCCCTATTAGAGCAAGCTGAAGAATATTTTGGTATAACAATTATACCAGAGCCAAAAAATAATTTTGAATGTAGATTCTGTGATAAACTTCGATACTACAACCGAACCCCTGAAGCTGATGAAAAGTTAAATCAGACAAATGACTTATATTTTAATTATATAGCACAAGATAACTGAAATAATACAATATATTTCGGTTCAGATTGAAAATTTAAAGCTGAATGATCCTGGGATGCTTGAGAATGAACATGGACATTCGGACAGGATGAAAATACAATAATTGTATTAAATAATAACATAGACCACGTATACGATAGATACATTATCAAAAATGTAGATGAAAATTCTCTCAATACGATATTGGAGATAATCCAAAGAAGATAAAATTTCATTGAGAAAAATAAGCAATAAATTATAATAGAAATCATAAATTTTATGACAAGTTTTTGTGAAAATGAACATTCCATCAATTGTTGCTCCAGGATGATCTCATCAGAAAGCTGTGGTAGCTTCCGCATATTGAGCTGATGAAGTATATCTATGAGTACCTTTTACATCCCTCAGAATGAGACAAAATAAGCTCTATAATTTTGATGATTTGAAAGATACTATAAACCAACTTCATAAACAGTGAACCAAGGCTTTTCTAACTATGAATATTTTTCCTAGAAATAAAGATATTCAGATTTTTGAATCCATTACAGAAAAAATCGCAGATTGTGGTGCAGATAGTATAATATTTTCTGATCCATGAACATTTAGAATTATCAGAAAATACTTACCAGATATCCCACTTCATCTCTCTACTCAAACTACAACACTAAACTCTGATAGTGTAAAATTCTGGGCAGATTTATGAGTAAAAAGAATCGTTCTCGCTAGAGAATTACACGTATCAGAAATCGAAGAAATCAAAAAAGCTGTACCAGAAATAGAGTTAGAAGCTTTTATTCATGGTGCAATGTGTATGACATATTCTGGACGCTGTTTACTGGGAGATTATTTATGAGGACGTCCAGCAAATAAATGAGAATGTAATCATTCATGCAGATTTCAATACAGAGTATTCATCCAAGAAGCCAGAAGGGAATGAAAAATGATGGAAATTACAGAAGATGAAAATGGTGAACATATTTTCTCTTCACGTGATTTGTGTACTATCAACCGTTTGAATGAATTGATGCCAATCATCGATGCTATGAAAATAGAATGAAGAAGTAAATCAGAATTTTATGTAGCTGCTACAGTTAAAGCATATAAACACGTTCGTGACTGTATAGCTAACTGAAAACCAATTGACGAAAATATCAGAAATTTGGTGGAAATGATTCCACACAGATCATACTGGGAAGGATTTTTATTCCATAATTTACAAGAATTCCCTGATGGAGAAATCTCACCAGAAGAAAGAAAAACTACAACGGAAGAATTAGTTACAACTACAAAATGAACAGCATGACCATTATTTAATAGAAACTTCTTTGGAATATTCTCTACAGATACAAAAGAAAAAGATGGTCAGATTTATCATCATATAGATCCAAAAGAAGAACTTCGTCGCTGAATGAAACTAAATTTCATTTCTCCTGATGATATGTGAATATTAGAAATAACTGATATATTGGATAAAAACTGAAAGACACTAGAAAAATGAGACTGTAATATGCAAGATGTTTATGTTGCAACAGACCGTGAAGTAAAAGGTCGAGAATGTCTATATTTACCACCTGAAGAAATTAAATAAACAATTGAAAATTCTGAGCTTTTACATACACTCAAATTCAAGAAAGTTTAAGTAAAATAATCTAATTATGCCTTTATTAATCAACTGAGTTATATTATTAATATTCTGATTATTAGCTGTTTATAGTACTAGCGTATATGAATCATTTACCATGAGTTTAAGTTCTATAAACAGATGATTTACTACTTTTACTGAACCTACAAATTATTATTACTTCTACCAGCAAATTAAAGCATTAATATATATTGCTGTTCTATTTATTATACTTCGAAAGTTTCCAATAAAATCACTAAAAAATCATAAAGTAGCTTGAATTTTAATGATTGGAACTTTTATTTTTCAGTGTTTGGTATTTACTCCATTATGAGACTCTTATAACTGAGCCAGATGATGGTTAAATATCCCACATATTCCTAGTATTCAGCCTTCAGAATTTTTTAAACTCGCATATGTAATATTTCTAGCCAGTTGGCTAATGAGAAAAAAAGAGAACATGGCTTCTCCACAATTTTTGCTAACATTCATAATTCTGAATGCTATACTATTTTTCATATTCCTATTAATTCCAGACTTCTGAACCGTACTAATTATATGAGCAACTGCCTTAATTATGGTTCGATTTTCTTGATTAAGTCTCAAAAAAACTCTATCAATTCTATGAATATGACTATGAGCATGAATAATTGCCTGATTAACTTTATGATTAATGAATGATAAATTTAGTTATATAACTAAACGTTTTGAATACTTCTTTACCACAGACAAAGATAAAATTGAAGAGGAAAGAGAAAGAACATGATGGCAAACTACACAAGCTCTTATCGCAATTTGATGATGAGGATTTATGTGAAATGGATACGGAAACTGATTACAGAAATATTCAAACCTGCCTGAAGCTTATTGTGACTTCATATTCGCTGCATTCTCTGAAGAAATCTGATTTATATGAAACTTATTTCTTATAGCACTATATGTTCGAATGTTTTGGTATGTACTAAAGCACCTACAGAAAGTTAACGATCCACATTTGAAATTGATATGAGTCTGAATTATTTCACTAATTATTGTACAAACTTTCGTAAATATATGAGTTAATGTACAAATAATTCCTACCACATGAATTACTTTGCCTTTCATCAGTGCATGATGAAGTTCTTTGATGGTAAATTGTGTGGAATTGCTACTTTTGTATAAGATTTTAAAAACAGAGAATAAAGTTTTACCTGTAAATTAAACTTAATTATGGAATTTTTAACTAAGCAAGATGAAAAATTATACACTGGTAAAACCTATCGCCATAATTTTCAATGATATAATTTTGATGAAGAAAACTGCATATTTTACGTATGGCATAAAAAAGAAATAAAACTGATTGAATCCAAGAATCTATGATCAACTATGAATGTTTTTTTCATGAAAGATTGAACTTTGAAAGTAAATGAACTAACAGATAAAGTTAAAATTTGAATTTCAACAGCCTGTCAGATTTTTTCAGCTTTTGATGAAGAGAATGGATGATTTTATAATTTCTTACCATACTTCCCTACTAAATCTATAGAAGAAAAAAATCAGATTTTCTCAAAATTATGATTAAATATTTCATTATCAAATAGTTCGAAATGAGTTTTGATAAAAAATGAAAAATGAAATGAAAGGATAAATATAGAAGACTTGGATTTAGAATGAATAATTGGATTTCTTTTTGAATTAGCACTCCTATACTGAAAATTTGAAAACAAATGAGATAAACTATCTGCAATCAAGATTCAGCTCCCACTATTTGGGCAATTCTTGGCTATCTGAGATGAAATAAAAAATCTCCAAAAGAAGTTACAAGACAATTGAATCTTTATTCAGATTTCTGAGAATATTCAATGAGATAAACATACATATGAAATAACTAGCAACGACTATGAATTACTAGAAATTTTTGCTAAGCTTTACCTTCCTGTTGAAAATTTCTCTCAAATCACTAAAAGAGAGCAAGCACAAGAAGCGATAGAAGCGTTGAAAAACTTTCTAAATAATGAATGAGAAAATGAAATGATAACAAAGATTGACAATTCTTGTGTAAAATTATTACAAAAAATCTAATACGGGTGGTTAGTGTAGTGGTAACACATCGGTCTTCGGAACCGCTGTCGGGGGTTCGATCCCCTCACCGCCTGTTTTTTTATTTTAAAATAATCTAATCATTGAAAATAGCTAAACTTTGTATAAAATCACACATATAATTAAAATTATAAATATGCCTAAAAAAATTAAAAACTTCTTATTTCAAAATACATCATTCAAACAAACAGTAGCAAAAAATAGTTTCCGATTATTGGTTTCTGAATTTGTTGCTAGATTGTTTACTTTTTTGATTGGGCTTTGGATCGCTCGTGAACTATGAAAATCAGAATTCTGAGTATATAACTATGTAATAACATTTATTACATTCTTCGTTTTAATCATTGATTTCTGACTTACTAACCTATCTTTTAGAGAACTTAGTAAAAATTCAAAAAATGCTAGCAAATATCTAACAAATGTCTCTTTCATCAAATGAATATTATCTGTGATTACTCTGATAATAATATTGGTACTAAGCCGTTATAATGATAATGTAAACTCATATAGTACTTTGATAATACTATACCTATTATATTCAATTGTTGCTAGTTTTCTCGAATTCTTCAGAATATTCTTCCGTAGTGAAGAAAAAATGGAACACGAAGCTAGTCTCAAAATATGGAATAATCTAATTCTATTCATATGTACAATCATATTCCTCTATTTCGATCAGAGTGTAAAATCTGTTTTTTACTGATATTTAGTTTCCAGTATTATAAATCTAATAACATCTCTCATATACATAAAAAAATTTTTTCACTTTGAAAAGAGTCGTCTCGATATCGCATTTATGAAAAACATTCTGAGAATGAGTATACCATTCTTCTTATGATGAGTTTTTGCTTATTTCTACTCAGATGTAATTATTGTACTAATAGAAAAATTTAAATGAGAAAGTGACGTCTGACTTTTCTCTGCACCTTATAAGTTATTAAGCTACGTATACATACTATTCAATGTATTTTCTATGGCAATGTTCACAAAACTGGTTGCCTCTACAAAAGATTCAATGGATCGTTTCAGTCACTTAATTAAAAAATTCGCATATTATCATTTACTATTATCCGTCGTTTGCTGTATATGATTTATCGTATTAGCAAAATTTATATTGAATTTATTATACTGAGCTGAATTTACAGATGCAAACACTATCAATATAATGAAAATATTATCAATAATTCTTATATTCAAATCTCTTAGCTATGTATTTGGTAACGCATTAACTGCAATGTCCAAAGAATATACAAGGCTTTATGTTCAGGTATTTATAGCCATCATAAATGTAAGCTGCGCTTTATATCTAATCCCAAAATACTGAATAAACTGAGCAGCTTACTCTCTTATTATAGCCGAATGTTGTATAATGATATGATACTGGTTATCTACCAAATATCACATAAAATGATTAAAGAAACTAGAAAAATCTAAATAATAAATATTATTTTTTCTTCTTTTCTCTCATACGAATACGTAATCATGAAAAAATTCACTTAATGAATCCAACTGTCATTCACACAATTTTTGCACAACTAAAATGTAAATCAAATCGAAATCATCATTGAGTCCTTTTATATAATCAGATTGCAATTAATCATAGAATTACAACTGGAATAAACCACCATTTCAATATAAATATCGAAAGAAATAAACACAAGAAAAAACATACAAATATAATTGATTGTTTAATTGAAATACTCTGATTTTTTCATTTAGCAACAAGGACCTCAGCATCTCATTGGGTATAATTCCTATACATTTTGTATATCTCATAATAATTCTTTCTAAGTTCCCACTTTACTACTGCATCTTTACAGTAATAAAAATGATATCCTGCATCCTTAAGCCTATTATTAAAATAAGTATCCTCCGCCCAAAGGGTTAAAAATTCTGGATATCATCATGCATCTTTTCGAGCCTGTTTATAAAATGATACATTCCTAGATGGAAAATTAGGCACTTTAGATGTCAAACGAGGAATACAATTTTTCTGAAATTTAGTCGTAGCTATAAATTCAGATTTTCATCAAACTACTTTTTCATCTGTTGTTTCATATACTTTCAAATATGCTTCACACCAATCTTTATTCAATTGATTACCAGCATCTGTACACAATATCAAATCATATGAACTATTTTTTATCGCTAAATTTCTAGATCTAGCTATATTTCACTGACGAACAGGATTTCTTAAAAGCTTAATTTTTCACTTTTTCTCTTCTTCCTGTAAAATTTCAAAAGTTCAATCTTTAGATCATCAATCCACTATAATAATTTCATCTGGTTTTCTAGTCTGAGAATATAATGAATTCAAAAAATCATGTATAGACTCCTTCTCATTATACACTGGTACTATTACAGAAAATTTCATGAATTATGTATTAAAGATAAAAAAATTACAGTTCAATCTCTGATATAACCCTTTGCATTTTATTGATTTTTTTCTGATATGGAAAAACTTTCGTATCTAGTCAAATATATCCACTGATTAAGTACAAATGCAATCTCGCACTTACTACAATTTCAGCTCATCATAAAAACTGTAGAAATTTCTCAAAATCATCATCCCATTTTTTCAATTTTATTGATGGAAAATCTTTTTTAATTTCTGGTAAAAATCTATTATCATCATCTGTCCATCCATCACATACAGGTACGAAATAACATTCATATCATTTATCTAAATATATCTTTACTTCCTTTTTTAAATCATCCATAAACTGCTTTCCATTCTTGTTTATATTAATAACAAAGTATTTCTTTCCATCTTTATGTAAATATTTTTTCCAATCATCCCTAACAAAATAACTCGTATCCATAAAAAATTCAGCATTTTCAAATCAATATTTTTTTAATTCTGACACTCATTCAAAATCTCTACAATAAATCTTATTGGTTCTTTTTAATATCAAGTTAAATAACATTTTATTAATCCTTTTCTTGGGAACCTGTATACCTCACATAATATACAGATTTTTCCTCAATAACAAACTAGGCCATATCGACCAGAACCAATAATAATATGAGTGCGGAGATTCTTCAGTTAATATTTCACCTCATCAAAGAATTACTGTATCTATATTCCAAAAATCTTTAATCTGACTAAATCCATTCTTTTTGATATATCTAATCGTGCTTCTGAATCATCTTGGTAATTCATCTAAAAAAGTGATATTTGAGCAATCAACTTCCTTGGAAAGAAATGTTTTTAACCATTCATTATCCTGAGAAACTATGAATATTTGCTTTCATTGTTTTTGTAATAATTTTACATTTCATAGTAAAATTAATTCATCTCACATATTCTTAAATCACCAAAATCATACAAGCAAAACACTTTTTCATTTTACATTAAGAGAAACAGAAACCTGCTCATTTTTCGACATCAAAATCTAATATAACAAAAACAAAAAAAACTTATACAAACTATATAAATTTATCCACAGAATTTTCAAGTTTCTCACCAAAAAAAGAATCCAAACTATAAAGTTCAGATTCTTTCTTTTTATTAAATTTTCCACAAATCTTGTGTTCTCATCATAACTACCCATATCCACTTTCTCAATTCAAGCCATCTAGTTGGTTTATTTATTTGAGTCATAATTCATTCATTTTTCAAAGCACGTAAATGTAATGTATATCGATATGTTCTTCAATGATTAGATGTGTTATACTTATCTCACCACAATATTCTAGACACAACTGTTCCAAATTCTGCTCTAGTTACTATATCATTTGGCTTAAACTCATTATTTCGCATATCTATTCACATTACTCATAAAGCACAAGCTTTAGTAGCATAATCTTTAATTTCATCAGATTCCCAAATTAATGGATCATCATTCCAACCTACACATTCGTATGGTACATCATATGGAACCTGCCTTCATAAAACATTTACCATATAGTTAACAACCATCTTTGCCAAATGTCATCTAATAACATATCCATTTGGATCTGCTTCTTCAACCGTATCCATCGTAGTTATTCAGTACTTTCTAGCCCATTCATATGCAGATAGAGCTTCTGGTTCAACTACCTCTTCATTAGCATCGGATTCACTTGGTAATCATACCTCCTCATCTCATGCAGAACCATGCATATTATCATCTGAATCCTGTTTTTGTTCATCTTGATCATCTCATGTATCAGATTTATGTGAAGATCATCCTCATCATCCACCTCATGAACTACCTCATCATGATTTCTCCCATTGTGCTACCACAATAATATTATCCGCTGGAACTGTAGCTGGAAGTGCAGGATCCCATCATTTGAATGTATATCATGGTTTAGTTGGATTAGGAATAATTAGAGGTGTTCCATAATCCTGAGTAATTGGATCTATTGTACTTCATCCATTTGTATCAAATATTATCGTATATTGATTTACTGTCCATTTAGCTTTAATAGTTATATTATCAGCTGGCATTGTTGCTGGGATTTCTGGATCCCATCCAGCAAATGTATGTCCAATCTTAGTAGGATCAGCTGGTGCTGTAATTGGAGTTCCATAATCCTGAATAATTGGATCTATATTACTTCCTCCATCTGTATCAAATGTTATTGTAAATCCACTAAGTGACCACTGAGCTTTTACAGTCAATCCATTCAATGGCATTGTTGCTGGGATTTCTGGATTCCATCCAGCAAATACATATCACTCCTTAGTAGGATTAGCTGGAGGTGTAATTTCTGTACCATAATCCTGAATAATCGGAGCTATTTCAGTTCATCCATCTACATCAAATGTAATTGTATATTGATTAGCTGTCCACTGAGCTTTTACAGTCAATCCATTCAATGGCATTGTTGCTGGAATTTCTGGAGTCCATCCTGCAAATGTATATCCATCTTTAGTAGGATCAGCTGGAGCTGTAATAGCCGTTCCATAGTCCTGAGTAATTGGATCTATAGCACTTCCACCATCTGTATCAAATGTTATTGTATATTCATTTTCTTTCCATTGTGCTACATAAGTTACTGTATGAGCATCATTAAGAATAGTATTATCATTCAGAATCTCTGTAGTTCACTGCTTCTGCCATCATTTGAATGTATATCCAGCTCTAGTAGGATCAGCTGGTACTGGAATCTTAGTACCAAACATTATTGTTTGAGTAGCTACTTCTGGAGTTCATCCATTCACATCATAAACAATATCAAAGTAATCTCTTTCATAAACATATTCTACAATATTTTCTGCATTAGGCATAATTCTTATGCTCTTTGGAGATGGATCTACAAATCAATCTCTATGAGAAATTGGCACTTCTGCGATAAAGTCATCTGTCTTAACATCTGTATGAGTATCTACAGTTTGTACATATGAAATTCCATCTACATTCATATATTTATTGATAACTCTATATACATTATCACTAGCTATAAACTTTCCATAAAGAGTCATATTTCATACTACAGGACTTGAGAAATTATACTCAGTTCCATCTGTGAAATTTGGATCTGTATACCATCCTGGGAATTCATAACCATCTCTAGATTGATTTACATAATTTGCATATCCTCAATGAGTAACCATCTGCTGATCAACAACCTGATTTTCCATTTCAAATTTAACTAAATATGTTTTAGCTTCCCATTGCGCTGTATATTCTTTATCCACTAACGGAGAATCCTGAATTCTAACTTGTGTAGTATCTGAACCTTCATCATAGAATAATCTTCAAGTTTCATCTTTCCATCACTTAAAGATATATCACACTCTAGTTGGATTATCAAATACTAATGTAAGGAATGTAGGATTATAATGAGCTGGATTAGATGCTCAATCTGGCAAAACTCATCCATCTAATACATATTTAATATCATATGATTTAGCTGAAGATGTTACAGTAAGTGTTACTTGTTTATCTGGCATTATAAATGCATATACTCCATTTCATTTATTCACTAAATTTACATCATCACTACCTATTATAAATGAGTATCCATCATCTACCTGTAATGATACTTCTATATTAGTTCCATAATTAAATGTACCATCGATATTTGGAACTGTCACATAACTAAGTTCAGTATTTTCTGTATCTTGTAATACTACATGATATTTATTAATCTCCCAAACTGCTGTAACATTTACATTTTCAGCTGGCATCGTAGTTGGTAGACTAGGAGTCCATCTCTTGAACGTGTATCCTTCTTTAGTTGGATTCGTTGGAGCTGTAATCGGAGTTCCATAATCCTGAGTAATTGTAGTTACATCGCTTCCTCCATCTACATCAAATGTAATACTATACTGATTAATTGTCCACTGAGCTGTAATTGTCACATCCTCATTAGGCATTGTGGTTGGAATAGTTTTATTCCATCCGGCGAATGTATATCCTTCTTTAGTTGGATTAGCTGGTTTTGTAATAGTTGTTCCATATGCAAGTGTTTGAGCAGCAATTGGAGTTCCTCCATCTGTATCAAATGTTAATGTCCACTCATTAGTATTCCATACCGCTACAATTGTTACATTTTCAGCAGGCATCTTAGTTGGAACCACTTTATTCCATGATTTGAATGTATATCATTCTTTTTCTGGATCTGCTATAGGAGTAATATCAGCATTATATTGATAAGTTTCTGATTTAATAACTGCTCAATCTGTATCAAAATATGTAATAGTATAAGTATTGATATTCCAATTAGCCGTTAATGTTATATCTTCATCTGGCATTGTAGTTGGAATCTCTGCATTCCATCCAGCGAATGTATATCCTTCTCTCGTAGGATTAGCTGGAATAGTAATTGCTGTTCAGTATTCCTGTTGAATTGGACTTACAGCACTTCATCAATTACTATTAAACGTAATTATATGTGTATTGATATTCCAATTAGCTGTCAATGTCATATCCTCATCTGGCATTGTATCTGGAAGACTAGGAGTCCATCCAGCGAATGTATATCCTTCTTTAGTTGGAGCAGTTGGAACAGTAATTGGAGTTCCATAATCCTGTGTAATTGTTGCTACATTGCTTCCTCCTTCTACATTAAATGAAATACTATATTGGTTAACTGTCCACTGAGCTGTAATTGTTACATCCTCATTAGGCATAGTACTTGGAATCTCTTTATCCCAACCAGCAAATGTATATCCCTCTTTACTAGGATCAGCTGGAGCTGTAATGGCTGTTCAATAATTCTGAGTAATCGGATCAATTACTGTTCCACCATCTGTATCAAATGTTATTGTATGTTGATTGTTTGTCCATTGAGCCGTAATTGTAATATTTTCATCAGGCATTGTAGCTGGAATTTCCGAATCCCATCCAGCGAATGTATACCCAATCTTTGTAGGATCAACTGGAGCAGTAATAGCTGTTCCATAATCCTGTGTAATTGGATCTATTGCAGTTCCACCATCAGTATTAAATGTAATTGTGTATTGATTAATAGTCCACTGAGCTTCATATACAGCATCACTAGCAGGCATTGTTGTATTTACATCTAATACATCTGAAGAATCTGATTTCTTCCATCCATTAAATGTATATCATTCCTTTACTGGAGCATCAATTACAGGAATCTTAGCTCAATAAATTACAGATTTTGTATCAACAATTTGATTATCACTCTTATATGTTACAGTATAAGAATTTCTCTTATATATATACGTAATAGTATTATCCGCTCATGCTCTGACTGTGATAGATTGATATATTGGTGTCTTAAATCCTGTTTCAGGTATCTGATGAACCTGAGCTACATATTGATCAACTTTAGCTGGGATTACTTCTTTTACTAATCTATCTTCATCTCAATTTACATCCAAATATATATGTTTAATCACATATGAAATATCTGTAGCTATAAATCTTCCATACAAATCTATATCATTTGTAACATCTCCAAATGTATACTTCACATCGTCTCCACAAGTATTTGCTGCATTCTCACAACTAGCACTTGTATACCAAGCATCAAATATATATCCATTTTCTGCTTCGATTCTATAATCTGGAGCTTTTTCTTTATACTCAACTTCTTCAGATTTTACAATATTTCATGCAACATGATATCTAACTGTATATTTCTGTTTATCCCATTGAGCTGTATATGTCTTATTAGCTCTTTCATTACTTGGAATCATTACAGTGATAGTATCAAGTCACTCTACTTTATTAAATGTATTTCATTTTTCATCTTTCCATCACTTAAAGATATATCATACTTTAGATGGATTATTTAATATTAATGTTAAATGATTAATATCATATGATGTAGGATTAGAAACCTGATCAGGCAACGTTCATTCATCCCAATATGATATAGAATAAGTCTGAATCTCTGCTACAGATGTAACAGTTACATCACCTACAGGCATAATAAATGCATATTTGCCATTTCATCTATCATATAATGTAATATTTTCATTTCATACTTTAGCTGAAATAGATTCTAAATTATATCCATCATCTACTGAAACTACTACTTCTACTTCACTACCATATGAATATTTACCATTTCCAGATACCATTATTAATGAAGTATTATTTCATGCAGACAAAGTTACATTATATTCATTAGGTGATACTATCGCAGAAATATTTACATCCTGATCTGGCATTGTAAATTCCCAAGTTGATTCATCAACCTTTGTAAATCCAATATTACTTGGAGCTGTAAATGAACTAATCTTATATCCATCATCTACATCCAGAATTAATGTTACCTCTTGTCCATATTCAATATTTCATTCTGCTGTACTTCCATTTGCAAGTATTACATGTTCTCATTCAAATGTATAAGCATAAGAATTCTTTATCCATCTAGCATATAATACAACATCAGTTGCTCCACAAGTAACAGTTGTTACTTTATTTCCTCCATTTTCTGCATCATACCATCCATCGAATGCATATCCAACTTTACTTAAATCTTGTAATGTAATATCCGCATCATCAGTCTTAAATGTAGTTGGATTTGGATTAGTTGCACTCTGTGGATCATTATATGTTATACTATGAGAATCTGGTGTCCACTGAGCCTTGATAACCATATTCTCAGCCGGCATCTTTTCTGGAACCTCTTCATCCCAACCAGCAAATGTATATCCCTCTTTAGTTGGCTGTGGAGCGACTACATCTGTATTATAATTAGCTGTAAATTTCTGTATAAGTGAATCATCAACATCTACAAATTTGATTGTATACTGATTAACTGTCCACTGAGCATTAATTGTTACATTTTCAGCTGGCATCGTAGCTGGTAATGATTTATCCCAACCAGCAAATGTATATCCCTCTTTAGTTGGGTTAGCTGGAATAACAACACTTGCTCCATATGGTCATGATATACTACTAATCACATTTCCACCATTTGTATTAAATGTAATTGTATAAGTATTTTGTTTCCATGTAGCTTTTATAGCCATATTTTCAGCAGGCATTGTCGTTGGAATCTCTTTATCCCATCCATCGAAATCATATCCAACTTTTGTAGGATTAGCTGGAGCTGTAACTGCCACTCCAAATTTTCAAGATATAGGAGCAACTATACTTCCACCATCTGTATCAAATGTAATTGTATATGTATTTTCATCCCAAGTTGCTTGATATGTAACAGGTGATGTAGACATAGTAGTCACGTTTGTCAATGATTCATCTGTAACCTCATCATTTACTACCTTTTTCCATCATTTAAATAGATATCCAGCTCTCTCAGGAGCATCTAATACAGGAATATAATCCTCATATTTAACAGATCTGTACTGATCTGGTTGTCACTGAGACTTATAAGTTACTGTGTAAGAATTTCTAGCATATTCATATATTACCTGATTTTCTTCAATTCCTCATGCCTTAATAACAATAGTAGTCTGACTAAGAGGATTTGTAAATCAGTCTCTCTCACGGAAATCTGGAGTAATTCTATCTCCTAGAAGTACAATTTCACTTTCATCACTGATAACCTGCACTTCATCATATCATCCTCATAATTTTTCATATCTATGTTTCACTAAATATCCATCCTGTTGAGCAGATACAACAAATCCATAAAGACTTGTAGCCTGTGTAATATCTTCTAATCAATAAAGATTATTCTTACCTGCATCTGTATACCATCCATCAAATTCATATCCCTGCTCTAATACAGGTCTATATGTAGAAATATCTGCTGAATTTCCATGTGCTACATCTAAATTTCATTTTAATTGACCATCTACATAATATTTAACAGTATGTACAATAGCTTCCCATTGTGCTGTATATACCTTATTAGATTTATCAGATGAATTAATATTTATTGTAGTTGTAGTATTTCAAGCATTAATAGTTCTTCATTTTTCATCTTTCCATCACAAGAAATTATATCCTTCTCTACTTGGATTCTTTAATGTTAATGTTAAGTGAGCCATATCATAGCTTGCAACATATCCATTTTCACTTGGATTTTCTACACTTCCACCAGCCAAATCATATTCAATTTCATAATCAATAGCTTCTACTTCAGTCGAAATAACTACAGGATTAGCTGGCATAATGAATGAGTATACTCAATCTCATTGGTCAAATAATACAACTTCTTGATCTCACTGTGATGTAGTAGCAGTTGCTGTAATATTACTTAAAGCATATCCATCATCTACTGAAACAGACACTTCTACTGAATCATTATATGCATAAGCACCATCCTGTGAAACTGTTTTCTTTGTTAGTTTAGAATGAGTGGTTGCATTAAATGTTAAATTATAATAATATTTAGTCCATTGAGCTGTGACAAACATATCATGAGCTGGCATTGTAGCTGGAATAGTTTTATCCCATCCAACAAATTGATGTCACTCCTTTTCTGGATTAGTTGGCAACTGATCTGCTATATCAGTTCCATATGCCGCTGTAATTGGATTTCTTGGAGTTCATCCATCTACATTAAATGTAATTGTATACGTATTTGGAGTTTGTGTATATGTCGCTGTATACGTTACATCTTGTACCACTGAAGCAAGAGCAGGATCCCAACCTCCGAATGTATATGTATATTCAGCAGTAGTTGGTTTAGTTGGAGCTGGTCTATCAATATCAGCTACAGCCGTTCCATAATCATAGAATACTGCTTCTTTTAATGTAGATCCATCCTCATCTACAAATCTGACTTTATACTTATTTACAGTTTCAGAGTAAGTTGCTTTATAAGTTTTTTCTCATGTTACTGCTACGATTTCAGAATCCCAACCAACGAATGTATATGTATACTGAGCGGTAGCCTCCTTAGTTGGAGTTTGTCATGAATATACAGGCATCTCACCGTACTCTACTTCACTAGATTGTAATTCAGTATTATCTTCATCCACAAATTTAATCACATATTTCTTTGCTACTGAACTGTAAGTTGCTGTATAAGTCACATCTTCTGTTACTTCTGCAACTGTAGGAGACCATCCATTGAATGCATATGTATAATGATTATCTTCAGCTTTAGAAGGATTAGCTGGTTTTTCAATATCATCAACAGATGTTCCATAATCATATTCTGTAGCTGCCTTCAATTCAGTTCCATCTTCATCTACAAATGTTACTGTATATTGATTTACTGTAGAAGAATATGTTGCTTTTACAACTACATTATCTGTCACTGTAGCTGGAATTGTATCCCAACCAGCAAATGTATATGTATATTGCTGTGTAGCTGCCTTAGTAGGATTAGCTGGTTTTACGATATCATTCGCAGCTGTTCCATAGTCATATGCTGTAGCCTCTTTCAAGACAGTTTGTTCATCTTCATCTACAAATGTTACTGTATACTGATTTACCATAGAAGAATAAGTTGCTCTTACAGTTACATTCTCAGCTGGCATTGTAGCTGGAATTGTATCCCAACCAGCAAATGTATATGTATATTGCTGTGTAGCTGCCTTAGTAGGATCAGCTGGTTTCACAATATCAGTAGCCGCTGTTCCATAATCATATTCTGTAGCTGCTTTCAAAACAGTTTGTCCATCCTCATCCACAAATGTTACTGTATATTTATTAATAGTCCATTTAGCCTGAATATCTAAATCATGAGCCGGCATTGTTGCTGGAATTGTATCCCAACCAGCAAATGTATATCCATCTTTTGTAGGATCGGCTGGAATAGTTGGAATAGCTGATTCAAATTCTACATTACTAAACTTTCCAAGTTCTGTTTCACCATCCATGTATCTTACTGTATACTTAGCTTTGATAAATTTAGCATATACAGTAATATTTTCATTTGGCATAGTCTCCGGAATATCATAAGATTGAGTTAATTCTGGATCTGAATACCATCATTCAAATTCATATCATTCTTTAGTAGGATTATCTATAGGTGTAATATCTGCTCCATAAAGTACTATATCTTTAGCTATTTGTGTGTTACCATCCATATATTTTATAGTAAATGGAGCTCTTTCATATACATATGTTACTTCATTTATTACATCTGGTTTAATAGTCAAATATTGCTGAGCTGGTGCCTTATAACCATCAAGAACTTTTCTTTCAACCGTAATATATTGATTTACTTTTGCCGCTTTCGTGTCTGTATCTACATAATCCTCAGATCAATCAACATTCAAATATTTATGATGTACATAATATACTAAATCAGATTCAGTATATTTAGCATACAAAGAAGTATCTTCTCTTATTCATTCATTATTATATGGTTCTGTGAACTGTGGATCTTTATACCATCAATTGAACGCATATCATGGTTTAGTTTGAGATGAACAATGTGCTATATTATCATATTCTACTGTTAAGAAACTAACATCATCTCAAATATGACATTCAACTGTATATTTATCAACATCCCATACAGCACTAAACTTTTTAGGATCTCCTACTCATACTTCATCTGAATCTATTTCTACATGTGTTGTTGTGGCCAATTTTCCATCATAGAATAAATCTCAACCAAATAATTGCCATCATTTAAATGTAGATCATTCCTTAACTGGATTATTCAAAGTAATATTATCATAATTTACTATATTATATGTTGATGGATTAGATTCTCCACTTGGAAGCTCTCATCAAATTAAATAATATTTAATCTTATATTCAATTGGTTTAGATTTGAGTGTAATAGTTACATTCTCAGCAGGAATATCAAAACTATATACTCCATCAGATTCTTTATTAAGAGTTACCTGATCTGACGAGATAGTATCAAATCCATAATACTCATCAAATGATAAATTAACTTTTACATTAGTTCAATAATCAAAACTATTTCATTCTGGAGAAATGATACTTAAAGTAGATTTAGCATCATCAACCAATGTTACAGTATATTGATTAATAGCCCACTGAGCCGTTACTGTCATATCTGTAGCAGGCATCGTAGCTGGGATAGCTGGAGTCCATCCAGTAAACCTCCATCCTTCTCTAGTAGGATCAGCTGGAGCTGTAATAACTGTTCCATAATCTGCTGTAATTGGATTTGTTGTTCCATCTACCAAAGTTCATCCATTAGCATCAAGTGTAATAGTATATTGATTAATAGTCCATGATGCATTTAATTGCAAATTAGATACTACACTAGCATTAAAATCATAAGCTGCTCATCCATTTAACCAACCAGCGAATGTATATCCTTCTCTAACTAGATCATTTGGTTTCACTGCTTTTTCTCCATGTTCAACTGTCTGACTATCTATTCCAATACTACTTCCATCATCATCTAAGAATGTTACTGTATAATTATTTGTCTCAAAGTAAGCTGTAAATGATCTATTTTCTGTTAATGAATTAATAACTTTAACTGGTTGTAAAATTATTTCATCTGAATCGTTATCTATCCACTTAACAAAATGATATCCTTCACTTGGCACTGCTATCAATGTAACTGAAGTTCCATAATCATACTCACCAGCTCCATAAATAGTTCATCATACTGACGATGTAGAATCATTATCTGTAACAATAGATGCTGTCACTGTATGTCTATCTATCTCCCATTGAGCTGAGATAGTCATATTTTCAGCTGGCATTGTTGCTGGAACTGCTGGAGTCCATTCAACGAAATGATATCACAATTTAGAGAATCCTGTTGGAACATTTTCAATAGCTGTTCCATAATTTTGAATAATCTCAACTACAGGATCTCCATTTGCTTTATCAAAAGTTATAGTGTACTGATTAATAGTCCAATGAGCATATAATGTATGAGCATTTGCTGTAGTTACTGGTGTACTAGATTCAACTTTTGTTCAAGCTGTAGCATCTGTATACCATCCGGCAAATGTATGTCCTTCTTTAGTCGGAGTAGGCAATTCTCCATAAGTAGAATCAAACGTTACTGATTTACTTGCTGGATCTACTGCTGCTCCTTCTCCTGGATTAAATGTTACTGTATACTCATTAGCTGTCCACTTTGCGTAAAAATCTACTACTCCATCTACTGCTGATGATAGATTCTGAACTGATTGTCCATCCGTATATTCTACATCTCCATCACTTGAAGTAGCCCAACCAGCGAATGTATATCCTTGTTTAGAGAATGTATTTGCTATCAATGCTTTACTTGCTTCATCATATGTGAAATCTTGTTCTACAGTTGTTTCAGTTCATCAATTATTTGAGTGGAATACCACTGTGTATTCATTAGCTGTCCACTGTGCTGCTACTGTCATATCTGTAGCTGGCATTGTAACTGGAAGACTAGGAGTCCATCCATTAAATGTATATCATTCTTTAGTTGGAGCAGTTGGAGCTGTAATAGCTGTTCCATAATCCTGAGTAATTGAATCTACATCACTTCATCCTACTGCATCAAATGTAATTGTATATTGATTTACTGTCCAATGAGCTGTCAAATCAATATCTGATTTCACAGGAGTATCAAAATTATATTCTTCGTCATCCAGTTTCCATCCAGCGAATGTATATCCATCTCTAATTGGATCAGCTGGTTTTTGTATCTTTTTATTATATCTAATAGACTGAGGATCCACATTACTTCCTCCATTTGAATCAAAAGTTACATCATAATTCTGATTTTTATCCACAACTTCTCCATCTACAATTTTAATTTCAACTTCTCAATCTTTTGTCAAAGTTATATTATCAAATTTATACACTATTGTAAATGATTGAGCATCATCATGACTTCATCAATTATTATCAAAAACGTAAGTTTTAGTAAATTTTGTATATCACGCTTCTGCCCACGCAGCTAACTGCTCTGGAACTTTAGTCGCATCTATAGGATATCGAGCATCCATATAATATCTTCCATCACTATCTGGCTCATCATCCACAGACCAATTATTCCAAGTTCTTCATCAATCATTTGAATATTGAAGATTTCCAAGACGTTCAGATGTTATATATTCTGGAGCATGGAATTTTACTCACACAAAATATCAATTAATACGTCCTGTATTAGGATCTGCTGGAGAGAAAGAAACTGTAGCATTACTAAATGTAATTTCATTTCAATCTATTGTACCATTTGGCGAAATAGCTTCCATTGTCCATACATTATTAGCCCATTGAGCTGTAATAGTTATATTCTCAGATGGCATTGTAGCTGGAATAGCTTTATCCCATCCAAGGAATGTATATCCCTCTTTAGTTGGATCAGTTGGTGCTGTAATAGATGTACCATAATCCTGAGTAATTGGATCTACATCATTTCCTCAGTCTGTATCAAATGTAATTGTATACTGATTGATATTCCATTTAGCCTTAACTGTCACATCTTCAGCTGGCATTGTAGCTGGCAATTCTGGATCCCAACCATCAAATGTATATCATTCTTTAGTTGGATCAGTTGGTGCTGTTACAGCTGTATTATAGTCTTGAGTAATTGGAGCAATTGTAGTTCCACCATCTGTATCAAACGTTATCGTATATTGATTGATTGTCCAATGTGCTTTTAATTGAAGATTTGAAGTTACTGATGCATCAAAATCATATTCATTTTCTCCATTATACCATCCAGCGAATTCATATCATTCTCTAGTTGGTGCTGTTGGCTGCGTCACTTTATTTCCGTGATCTATATTTTGTGATTCAACTTCACTTCCACCATCAGAATTAAATGTTACTGTGTAATGATTAATCTCCCAATGTGGAACGAAAGTATAATCTTTCCATCCATATGTATTGAAGAAATTCTGCGTTACATCAATATATGTTAACCATTCTGATTCAGGAATATCATCACCATTTGCATCTTTCCATGACCATCACTTAAATGTATATCACTCTTTACTTGGAGTTCTAATAGAATTCTGGATAAAGTCTTTAGTATAAGTATACCACTTATTAGCTAATGTATATGTACCTTCATCTGCATATGCTACATGATATGTATGTACTGTCCATTTAGCATACAATACTAGATTAGATGTTACTGGAGTGGCAAAATTATAAGCATTACTCAAAGCTGAATCTGTATACCATCCACCAAAATCATAATACTCTTTTGTGTTAGAGAAATTCTGAGGCTCTGATACAGTACTTCCATGATCAATTGTCTGAGAATCTAGATAAGCTCATCCATTAGATTGGAAAGAAACATTATATTTAATAATCTCCCATTGAGCTTCATATTCTCTATTTCCAACACTTCCTACTGGGATAGTAACTGAATTTCCAGCTAAATAATCTCTCACATAATCTCCATCCACATATTCTTTCCATCATTTGAATGTATATCCAACCTTACTAGGATTTGGAATAGTTACACTCTGTTCTACATTATATGTAGCAGGTGCTGTATATCATGATGGTACCTGTGTATAAGTTATATTATATGTATTAGTTGTCCAATGTGCATACAATACAACGTTTGTGGTAGTTCATTGTACAATTTGAGTTACTTTAGTTCCTCATTCTGCAGCTGTAAACCATCCATCAAATCTATATCCAGCTTTTTCTAGATTAACTAAATTAATTGTTGGTGTATCTGTTGTAAATTCTACTGGATTTGAATTTTCTGCATCTTTTGTATAATTATATGTTACACTATGAGTATTAGCTGTCCAATGAGCATATAATGTATGAGCATTTGCTGTGTTTACAGTTGTTTCAGCTGTTACTTGAGTTCATCATTGAGCTGCTGTAAACCATCCATTAAATGTATATCCTTCTTTAGTTAGAGTAGGTAAAGTTCCATAAGTAGAATCAAATGTTACTTGTTTATCTTCTAGATCTTCTACTCCTGCTAAATTAGCATCAAAACTTACTGTATATGTATTAGCTGTCCACTTCGCGTAAAGATCTACTACTCCATTCACTGATGATGATAGATTTTTAACTGATTGTCCATCCGTATAAACAACATCTCCATTTGATGAAGTAGCCCATCCTGCAAATGTATATCCTTCTTTAGAGAATGAATTTGCTGTTAATGCTTTACTTGCTTCATCATATGTGAAGTTTTCATCCGACATCTCTCATGTAGCAACTTCATCATTCTTATGGAATACTACTTTATATCCATTAGCTGTCCATTGAGCAGTCAATGTTACATTTTCAGCAGGCATTGTTGCTGGAACTGCTGGAGTCCATCCTGCGAATGTATATCCTTCTTTAGTAGGATTAGCAGGTGCTGTAATATCTGTTCCATAATTTTGTGTAATTGAAGCAACTGCACTTCCTCCATTAGAATCAAATGTTATTGTATATTGATTGATTGTATAAGTAGCTCTAACTGTCACATCTTGAGCAGGCATTGTTGCTGGAACTGCTGGAGTCCATCCTGCGAATGTATATCCTTCTTTAGTAGGATTAGCTGGTTTAGCAATATCAGCAGCCTCTGTTCCATAATCATATTCTCTATAATCATTAGGATCAGAGTCATCTACTTTAATAACAGTAGTTCCATTCTCATCTACAAATGTTACTCTATATTGATTGATTGCATAAGTTGCTTTGTAAGTAACATCCTCTGTTACATCTGCTATAGCTGGAGTCCATCATGTAAATCTCCATCCAGTTTTAGTAGGATCAGCTGGCTTAGCAATATCCGTAGCCTCTGTTCCATAGTTATATTCTCTATAATTATTAGGATCAGAGTCATCTACTTTGATAACTGAAGTTCCATCCTCATCTACAAATGTTACTTTATATTGATTAACAGCTGATGAAAATTGTGCTATATAATCTACATTTCATGAAACATTTGGAAGATTAGATGTTTTAGGAATTAAATCTCATTCTCAATTTGCTTTCCATCCAATAAAACTATATGTATACTGACCTGTAGAATCTATTCTAGTTGGCTCTGTAGATGGAGCAGTTACAGATGAATCATAATCTAACATCTGTACCTTCAGGATACTTCTATCATAATTTAAGAATTTTACTTCATATCTATCGACACTCCACTGAGCCCTAAACTCTCTATGTCATACAGTTGACCATTGACTAATCGTAATAGAATTTTCTTCCTCTTCTACAAATATATCTTTTACAAATTGTCGATCATTTCATTCACATTGTGATATATTAGCTTCGCTACATACATATTCTTTCCATCCTTTCATCGTATGTCCAGCTAGTACTGGTTTTGGAATAATTACCGTACTCTCAACTGTATATGTAGCTGGAGCTGTATATCCATTAGGTACATTCTGATATTCTATAGTATATGTAACTGGTGTCCAATGTGCATACAATACTACATTTGTTGTAGTTCACTGTGCAATTTGAGTTATTTTATTTCACTCAGTTTCAGCATCATACCATCCATCGAATGTATATCCATCTACTGACAAATCACTCAAATTAAATGTTGGTGTATCTGTTGTAAATTTTACTGGATTTGAATTAGTTGCTCATTTAGTATTACTATATGTAATTGTGTGTTCATCAGCAGTCCATTGAGCTGTAATTGTTACACTTTCAGCTGGCATTGTAGTTGGAATTTCTTTATCCCAACCAGCAAAAGTATATCCATCTTTAGTAGGATTAGCTGGCGTAGTAATGGCAGTTCCATAATCTTGAGTAATTGGAGCTATTGTAGTTCCACCATCAGTATCAAATGTTATTGTATATTGAATTATACTCCACTGAGCTGTAATAGTTGTATTTGTTGCAGGCATAGTATGTGGAATATTTTGATCTCACCAACTCAATGTGTATCATTCTCTTTCCCAATTTGATGGGAATGTTACATCTGATGTATCTGCTTGATATACTCTTGTTACTTCTACTGTTTCATTTTCTCCACTTGGATCTACAAAACTAATAGTATATGAATTAATATCATAAGTAGCTGTCACTATCACATCTTCAGCTGGCATTATTGATGGAATCGTATTCCAACCAGTAAATGTATATCCAACTCTTGTAGGATCAGCTGGTTTAACTATATCCTTACCTGCTGTTCCATATTCATATGATTTAGAATCTTCACCACCTACCTGAATAATACTATTATCCCAATCCTTAAATGTTACTGTATATTTTACTGGAGATTGAGTAAATACTGCTGTATAAGTAATTTCTCATGTAACAGTTGGAAGTGGATCATCCTTTGAATATTTACTAGTTCCATCTGTCCATCCAGCGAATGTATATGAATATTCATCTGTACTTGCTTTAGTTGGAGTTTCTCCTGCATAAACTGGAGATGTTCCATAAACTACAGTACTTGACTGTAATTGAGTTCCATCCTCATTTTCAAATGTAATTGTATATCCATTTGTTGTTGTAGAAAATCTTGCTGAATAAGTCACAGGTCCATCAACTAGTGGAAGATTAGTTTTTCCATATTCAGTATTTCCTATATTCCATCCATCGAATGTATATGTATATTGAGCATCCGCAGCTTTAGTTGGTAATGGATGTTCTTGTGTTACAATATAAGCTGGAGCAGTACCATATGGCACCATATCCACATATATTAGTTGTCCATTATTTGTCCATGTAACAGCATATGGAATAGCTTCCCATTGAGCATTATATTTTCTATGTCATGTAGTTCCTACTGGAAGAGTTGTATTATCTCCTTCCTTAAGGATATTTCTTGTATGTTCTCGATCATTTTCAGAACATTCATTTACATTAGTTTTATTACATACATATTCTTTCCATCATAAGAAATTATATCCATCTTTCTGAGGATGTGGAATATTTACAATATCTTCAACCGTATATGATGTAAGTGCTGTATAACCTTGAGGTACACTCTGATATACTATAGTATAGCTAACTGGTGTCCAATGAGCATAAAGAGTATAACCTTCCGGCAAAATATCGACTATATCCGTAGATTTTACTTGAGTTCATGCTATAGCATCTGTCCACCAACCAGCAAAATCATAAGCATATCTTGTTGGATTTGGTAAATCTCCATAAAGTTCTCCATATGTAAACGTATCATAATTAGGGCTTACTACTCATCCATTTGGATTAAATGTTACTCCGTATATATTTGGATTGTCTGTATAAAGTGCTGTATATGTAGCAGTTCATGTTACCCTACTTTCTTCTGTAACTTCAGGATCCCATCATGTAAATTTGTATCTCGTTCCACCCTCTACATAACTTGGAACTGTAGGAGGATTTAAATGATCTCCGTATTTTGCATTTGTATCTTTATCCAAAATTCCATCATGTCCTAACCATGTTATAGTATATTCTCTATCTACTGTACAATCATATACTGCATTATATATTTCTGGTCATGTAACCACATCTATTATCGGAGTCCATCTTCAGACATATGTTTCACATACCTCATCTCAAGCTTTACTCAATGTTGGAGCTTGTGATTCCAAATATGCAGCTGTCGTTCCATATGGATAATTATGCGATACTTCAGATTCTCAATCTTTAAATATAATCTCATACTGCCTTGGAACTGACGTGAAAGTAGCTGTATATGTCTTATTTTCTGTTGCAGGTCCAACATTTGGAGACCATCCTGCAAAAGTAAATGTATTTTGAACTGTTTCCTCTTTGGATGGAGTAGATCCGTTATAAATTGGAGTTTCTTGATAAAGTACGTTCGGACTTACATCCAAAAGTGTACCATCCTCATTTTGCCATTTTATTACATATCAATCCTTATTCCACAAAGCTATATACTTCCTATTTCATATCTGTCATTCTGGAATTTCTATATCATGTTCTCCATCACTTAAATATACCCTAGCAGGTTCTCCACCTACCACTTCTTTCCATCAGATAAATGTATATCATTCTTTATCCTCCAAAAGAGGAATCTCTATAGAATCTCCTACAGTATAACTTGTAGTAGCACCTGGAACTGTAATTGGATGTTGATCATCTGTATCATAATATGAAACAGTATATGATACTGCACCCCAATGAGCATAAAGAGTTTGATTATCTGTTATTTCTACATCTGTTCCAGCATCTATTTCATCTCCAGTCTCATCACCATCAACTGTAGTTCGCCAACCATCAAATTCATATCATATTCTTGTAACAGTAGGTAATTCTCCATATTTTCATCCATCTGTAACAGTCTTTGTCGTTGATGAAGTAAAACTTCCTCCCTGTGCATCAAATGTGATTTCATATTGATTTGCTACAGACTGATAAATTGCTGTATATGTCTTAGTACAACTACTAATAGTTTCTGATGTACATGTTACAGAAGATATCGCCGGAGTCCATCATATAAATCTATATGTATTATGTGTGTCTGCAGGTTTTGTAGGAGTATCTGGCCTTACAATATCATCAGCAGCTGTTCCATAATCATATTGCTTTTGACTCAACTGAGATCCATCATAATTTAAGAATGTTACTGTGTATTTGTTTACAGTAGAAGAATATGTAGCAATATAAGTAGCATCTGCTGTTACTTCTGCAACTGCTGGAGTCCATCCTGCAAATGCATATGTATACTGAGCATCTGCTGCTTTTGTAGGATCATCTGGTTTAACTACATCATTAGCAGCTGTTCCATAATCATATGTTGTAGCTTCTTTCAAAACTGTAGTTCCATCTTCATCTACAAATTTTACTCTATATTGATTTGTTGTTGTATTATAACTAGCTCTATATGTTGTATTAGCAGTTATTGTTTCAGTCGCAAAATTAGTAATAACTTCAGTCCATGTATCATCTCACGTTTTTCTCTTCCATCACGCAAATGAGTAAGTGTACTGATCATCCGGATTTTTAGCTGTATTACTAGGAGCTAAAGTTGAAGCGTATGTACCAACTTCTACTCACGTATCCATATCCAAAACCACACCATTATCCTTTTCCCAAACTACTACAACTCAATCTCTATTCCATTGAGCTATATATTTTCTATTTCATACATTTCATACTGGAATTGTAATTGTATGTCATTCATTTAGATATGATATCGTAGGTTCACCATCCACTACTTCTTTCCATCAGATAAATGTATATCATTCTTTTGTAGGAACCGGAATCGTTATACTACTATTTATTGTATAACTTGTAGTAGCACCTGGAACTGTAATTGGATGTTGATCATCTGTATCATAATATGAAACTGTATACTGCGCTACATGCCACTGAGCATAAAGAATCTGATTTCTTGCTGTCGTTCCAACTGTTGTATCATCTTGTATCCTTGTTCAACCGCTAATCTGTGTAAACCAACCATCAAAAACATATCCACGTTTTTCTGGATCTGGAATATGTCCACCTCATCCATAAGTACTTCCATTTGTTACTGTTATAGTACCTGGATTAACTTCTCAACCTGTTGGATCTAACGTTACTTGATATTCACTATCGCTTGTAGAAAATGACGCTGTATAAACTACGTCTCCCTCAACTGGAGGTAAAGTCTGTGTAGTCGAATAATGATGTTCATTTTGGTCATCCCATCCATCAAATGTATAAGTTGTTCCATCTTCTGGTTTAGATGGTGTAGATCAATTAAACTCTGGAGTAGTTCCCCATTCTACTTGAGAATCTGTTTCTAATATAGTATTTCCATTTTTCCATATCACATCATATGTATTCACAGTTGTTGAATAAGTAGCCGTCACTTCTAGATCTTGGGCAGGCATAGTAGATTCTGGAAGCCCACTCCAACCAGCAAATGCATATGTATAATGAGCATCCGCTGTCTTACTAGGATCTGTTGGAGTAGCAATACTAGCAACAGGTGTATTATGAGGATATTCTCTATAGTCTTTCGGATCTTCATTATTTACTTTTATCACTTCTCCATCATCATCAAAAAATGTTACTTTATACATTATTGGTGTTGCAGTATACTTAGCCACATATACCACGTTACCATTTACGTGTTCTGTTGCTAAATTTATATCTTCACCATTTGATGTCCAATTAGAAAATACATAAGTATTATCATCATCTGCAAGTCTTGTAGGATCATCTGGTTTATCTAAAATAGTTCCAGCAATAGTTCCTTGTTCTATATTATTGCTAACTCCTAAAATCCTATAATTCCAATCCGCCCAAACAACTGAATATGTCACTTCATTTTCTACCCATTGAGCTTCATATTTTCTGTGTCATATACCGCTAATGCTAATAGTAGTTGGATCTCCATATACAAGCACATCTCTTACAAATGTCCAATTCTGACAATTAGCCACATCAGATTCATTACATACATATTCTTTCCATCATACAAATTTATTATTTGTCTTAGTTGGAGAATATATATTTCTCGTATTATCCTCAACATTATAAGTTGCTGGATTAGTTCTTCCTGTTGGAAGAGTTCAACCATCATAATCATATACTATACTATAGTCATGTGGTGTCCACTGAGCTGTAAAATCTACATCACCTGTAACTGTATATGAACTTTCTGCAGCTCTAGTATTTTGTTCATTCGCAGCTTTCCATCCAACAAAATCATATCCATCTTTAGTTGGAGCTACTGATAAAGTAATAACTTCATCTGGTAGTACATATTGTACATTATCTTCATGACCATCTCCATCTATATCATAGGTAACTTTATACTTACCTGAAATATACGGATCAAAAACTGCAGTATATGTAGCAGGACCTGTAACTTCTGGTAAATCTTCATCTAACTCATATTTTCTAGTTCCATCATTCCAACCATCAAATCTATAAGAATATTCATCCTGATCTGGTTTAGTTGGTTCTGGCCAACTTGTATCATAAGAAGGGATTTCTCATTCCATTAAGTATTGAGAATAATTGACTCATTCAATTACAAAATTTATTTGATATGTTGGTTTATGTGTATATTTAGCATATAAAACTACATCTCATACTTTATCTCCATCTTCCACTTTATCATCAAAAGTTATACCATCATCTTCACTTGTATACCATCCATCAAAATTATAAGCATACAATTCTGGTTCTTCAGATGGTAAAACAATTCCTTGCTCTTTATCATACGTTAAATACTTTGGATTACTACTATCCCAAGTTCATCCATTCAATTCAAATTTTACTACTCTTACATCTGATTCATCCTTGAAACAACGAACTCAGAAACCCATAGCATTATTCTCTGAAAATCATCAAACACCCACGACTTTGTCGTTACTTCAGAATTCTATTACAAAAGCTTCTTTATTATTACTTGTTTTTAAACTTGATGTCCACAAATAAGATCTAGGATCTTTATCACTATTACCTTCATTACGATTACGTTTACCATCAGTTCTTGAAATACGTCAATTATATGTAATACCCAATGAATCAATAATACTATCATAATTATCACCGAAAGAATACTTAACACTATTAAAACCACCACCAGGACTAGAAGATGACGGATTTACTCAAACTTGATTTGGATATTTAAAACCACCCACTGTCAGCTCAGGAATATCATATTTTTGTAGAAATATATCCACTACTTCAAACCACTCTTTTACTGATGGTACATGATATCATGTAGGACATGGTCACTGTCTTTTATACCTATAATCTCAACCATCATAATAATTAGATACATCATCATTCGCTCACCACCACAAATCTTTATTATTAGAAGATATCCAGCCATCATTTTTAATAAAATATTTAGAATAAAATGGATTAGACCAAGAATATCATGAAACATCTGCTCTCTGAGCTATTATACTTGAACTTGGATTTATCATATTTGAACTTACACTAAATCCATGATTATTTCACCATTGATAATAGTATCCAAGATGATTCTCATTTTCAGCTCATAGATTTCTATCCATCATTGTGATAGTGATCAATTCACCATTTACTTCTCATCATAAATTCAACTTCTCATATTCAGCCCAATGAGCATAAAGAGTCATATCTGAAGTAATAGGATTATCTTCAAATTCAAATCTATTTCCTCAGGCATCAAACCATCATAAGAACATAAATCCATCTTTATTTGGAAATCTAGGCTCTTTAACTTCTCAATTAGCATCTGCTGTAATTGTTCAATAACATTCTGTATCATTTTCTTGATCACAAGTTATAGTTATACTAGTATCATTCTCATTAAAAGTACCTCACTGTGGATCAAGAGTTAAAATTACGGAAGTACTACCCACTGTAAGCACATACAAAGAGAAACTTTCAGCATCTGCTACCGCAATTCCATCTTCTGCACTTTCTTCTTTATTTGTTACATCATTTACTTCTTTTTCTCATGTCTTGTTTCCATCTTCATCTGTTACTTCCTCGATATGGAAAACTTTTACTTCCTGCGCCTGAGTTTCATCAGCCTTTGAAAGTTCATCATTATCTTCATAATTAAATGTCACTTTTACTGTATTGTCTTTAGGTTGTACTTCGATTTCTTTATCACCTAATTTATACCAGAATGAAATATCAAAAGCTACGATTTCAGATTCCTGAGATACTGTACCATCTTCATCTGAAATCTGATCTTTAATTTCATCTAGTTTTACTGTAGATACAATTGGTCTGATATTCGCATAAGTTCCGTCTGGGAAAGTTCCAGCTGGAGCTTCTACTCTTACAGTTACTTTGTTGTACCTGTCAAATTTTGTAATTGGTTCTACATTGAGTGTCTCCCACGCAGTTGCTAGCTCTAGAGCTGCTCCTGTGAGTTCTATTACCTCTCATGTAAGTTCTTCCACTTCTCATGTCAAAACTTCTCATGAAAGATTATCTACCTCTCATGTAAAACTTTGTTCTAAATTACCCTCTTCATTTCCTGGGAAAGGAGAGGAAGCCGAGTCACCGACTCCCTCATGAAAAAGATAATCTAAAACAGATATATCAGAATCTGTTTTAGCTTGTTCATCATCTCCAGCTTGTCATTCTGAAGAATTTTCCACATTCACATTCAACCCGGGTTCTACTTCATTCTCATTCTGTGTACCATTTCAATCCTGGTCAGTCATTGAGGCTGAACCCGGGTTGTTGTTTGTATCACCCTGTCATTCAGAGGCATCAGCTGAAGTTCACTCAGCTTGCTGAGCTTGCTCAGTTTGCTGAGAATCTTGAATATCTTCTTCAACATATCGCTCTGTCACATTCTGGAAACATCTAATATTATGACCTTGAGCTTTATAACCCAAATTGTCATCTCCATTAATGCCAAAATAAGCATCAATATCGAAAATTAATGCTTTTTCTCCATCTCTGGCTGTAGATGTCCAATAAATTCATCATTCATCATAATATTTACCATCTTCATCATAACCTCCAGCTAAAGGAAGTCTGAGTTCTGATGATAAAATATTGATTATATCACTAAAACTGTCTTCATCCACACATTGAGTGTCAGATTCTTCACATTGCTGTGCCTGATCTTTAAATGAAGCTATCTTAGTTTCTGATGAATTTGCTGTATATCTAGTCTGTGAAACATTTTGTCATTCTTCATCCACAGATACATCCTGTGTATGAATCTTTCACCATATACTCATCAACTGATTCCATTCTTTGGCAGTTGGTACATGGTATCATGCAGGACATGCTGCCTGCTTGTATTGTTCTTTCAGATTTCATCACCATAAATTATTATAATGATTTCCATTTTCCCGGTAATCACTATCTCATACTATAAATAAACCATTACCATCATATCATTTTCCATAAAAACTATCATCATAAATAGCTTTAATAGTTGTTTTATTTGTAGAATTTACTTCTTCTACTCCGTGATTATTTCACCATTGAAAATAATATCCATAGTCATTTACTTTTTCAGCTCATAGATTTCTATCCATAATAGTGATAGTAGCTGTAGTTTCTGGATCTTTTAATGTAATAGTTCATATATTATCATCATCTTCACTATATATTATATATGATTCATTTTCTTCATCTGTGAAGAAATATCTAATTTTATCAAACAAATTCTGAATTCCTTCTCCAATTTCTTCAAAGAATCATTTATCATCTTCTACACCTTCTCATTCTGATGTATTTTCTTGTTCATCATTTTGAACACCTTGCTCCAAAGAATCTTCTGTATCTCATTCTTCAGGCAAAGGGTCTTCATCATCTGATTCTTCATCTTGAAATTCTGAGTTATTAGAAGAATCTTCTGTATTTTCTTTAGTTACATTTCTTTGTGGGAGGGATTTGTTGTTTACCATATAATCTCTGATAATTTCGTTTTGTTCTGGTAAACCACGATAATTTTCAATTCATAGAACTTCTGCGTAATAATCTGATTCTGCATCCCAGTCTCATCCTAGCATTTTAGTTACGGCTGCTGCGGATTTTCCTGTAAAATCAAATTCCACAGGTTCTTCATCCTGTGTTTCTGATCATTCAGTCTGCTTATCGTCATTCTGAGCATCAGCGAAGTTTACTCAGCTTTGCTGAGAATCTTGTGTATCTCACTGTTCTTCTGCACTAGTTTGTGATTCCGTATTTAGAGAAAAATCCACAGGTGATTCACCATGGATGTTTTCTTCATATCACGTTTCACTAGATGAGTCGCCAGCCGTAGCTTGCCCAGATATCTGGGAATTTGCCGTATCATCCGATACTTCTACGACTTCCTGTGAATACACAGGCTCATCATACTGCGCAAACGCATAAGTAAAAGGCGTCATCGTGTTCACACTCACCATTACGACGAGCGTAACTACATTCACTAACTTTTTCATTTTCCTTCCCATGAAATAGACTAAAAATATTTCATACCTAATTATAGCACAGAAAGAAAATTTTTGCAAAAATCTGAAAAAAATAACGCTAATTTTGGGTTGACTTTTTTTAAAATATTTTTATATGAAAAATTTTTAGTAAAAAATATACATTAAATATGTCATAATTTTAGCTGTTTTTATTAGTTTTAAACTAGTATTTCTATATTTTTACAAAAGTGATAACTATTTTTTATCATTATGTATATAAATTAATTATAAATTATTATTTTTGTCAAATTTTAATTTAAAAAAAATTCTAAACATGTCACTATGAGACATTGTCGAAGTTTACACAGCTCTGCTGAGAATTCTAAGTATACTATATCCTAATCCACCGTCAAACCTTTAGCCACAGCTTTAATAGGCTTCAAAGAAATTCAAACTATGATTAAATTATAAATTCATGCAATTATCAAGAACATCCACCAACTAATTTCATGACTATCTAACCAACCATTGATAAATAATCCACTTACCAGCATAATTCCCAAAATTCCCAGTAATTGAAATCAAGCTTTTTTCTGAAATTTTGGAAATACTTTCATATTTCATGCTACTATCATAGCACCAACCATAAATATTGTTTCTATCAATACTTGAACTATAATTCATCCAAGTAAATTCCATTTAGGGATTATAAATAAAGCTACCAAAACTCAGACTACCACTCATGTCAGATTAATTTTAAAAAGTACATTCTGCTTCTCTAGCGATACAAATAGATAATTGAAAATCTGTTTGATAAAACTGAAGAATAATACTATTCCAAGGAATGGTAAAATCTGATTAGATCACCATGTAGCTAAACTATCTCGACTTCATAGAAATTCTTTACTCGATACAAATAGTATTATATCCCTATTAAAAACCCGAAAATCTATCGCAATTATTCATCCAATCCACGATACTAATGAAAGCAAATTTCACATCGATTTTCTCTTGTCTAGATTGGAATATGTAGGAATTTTATGAAGTAAACTATTTCACAGTGATGATGGAATAATCAAAAGTATTTCTAGTAATTGCAATGCTAATGCCCAATATCACACATATCCATATCATTCAGATGTTGGGAAAAACCAACCCAGAAACATCAATACGATTAACGTATGGAATGAACTGAAAAAATATGAAAATCAGTATCTCCGATTTTCTTTAAAAATATTTTTTATGAATTTCAGATCTATATCGATTTTGAAAGGTAGTAAGTTTCTACTTCTCAGATGCATATCTACATTCTGTCATAACGCACTTGCCACCACTGAGAATATTACACAGCAGAACGCTAGAATTGCTGTTGTACTTACTTCTTCAGATTCAAAAGAAACGTTTCTAAAAATCAGATATACAGTTGGTAGTAATACTGCTAATTGAGATAATCTAGCTACAATTAATGATCGACTCAATCTATTCATCTTCCAGAACAGCTGCAATGGAAGCTGCTGAATTCCTACGAACATATTACTTGCAGAATACAGCATTGCAAGTGGTAATCCTCGAACAATAAATGGATTGCTTGTATATGCAGGAATTAGATATGCTGTCACGATTGCAATTGTATAAATCACGATTATCATAAACATTCTAGTTCAGACAAATTTATGATAATTTTCTTTGAGTTCTGAAGAATCATCTCATTTTTCCTCTTTAATTGCTCCGAGACGTTTTACAGCAATTACATAAAGTCAAAAATCTACTAATGCCGTCCATCGAGCAAAAAATCTGAATATCGTACCATAATCTCCATATCTTAGTGGTCCTAAATATGAAGAAATAATTTTAGTAATTACAAAACCAAAAAGAGCAGAAATAATTCTCCCAAATAATTGCCACGCTGCATCTTTAATTACTAACTTATGTCACGACATTTAAATTTTCTACTTAAAAAATTCTATATTTCATACACCAAAAACTTTACAAAAAATCTGATTATAACTTCAATTTTCTCACAAATTTATCGAAACTACTCTGTGGATATGT
>Ga0247609_10001062_pt1 | contig 34439 bp, 33 predicted proteins | sample 172DNAGHGlowgp2_FD_193487 | JGI IMG/M metagenome (GOLD analysis project Ga0247609, IMG submission 193487) | Sheep rumen microbial communities from Palmerston North, Manawatu-Wanganui, New Zealand - 1728 DNA GHGlow gp2 | ecosystem: Host-associated > Mammals > Digestive system > Stomach > Rumen ... | reverse complement strand
GGTAACTATACCAAGGACGGCAATCTGATTACAAGTAAGGTGGGTATCTATTCTGCCAATTCCAATGGCTTGTTCGACATGGCCGGTAACGTGGCCGAGTGGACATCGACCATCTATACCGAGGCAGGTGTCGATGCCATGAACGACATCAATCCGCAACTGAAGTATAATGCAGCCCTGGAAGATCCCTATCGCCTGAAGAAGAAAAGCGTAAGAGGCGGCTCATGGAAAGATCCTGAGAGCTATATCCGCGCTGCATGGCGCAGCAGCGAGTATCAGAACCAGCCGCGTTCCTATATCGGATTCCGTTGCGTACGCTCACTGGCCAATACCTCGAGCGAGAAGGCCAAACCCGTGAAAGCTTCCGTTAAGAAGAAATAAGATAAGCCCCCTAACCTTAGAGACTATAAAAAGATGACCACGTATAGCAAATTCAATATCATCTACCGCTTGCAGAAGTGGTTGGATAGTGTTCCCGGACAGACATTCATGAACTATGCCTACAGCTGGGGCGCATCGATTGTGATTCTGGGTGCCTTGTTTAAGTTGACCCACCTGCCGGGAGCCAACTTTATGTTGTTCCTTGGCATGGGCACCGAGGTGTTCGTCTTCTTCATTGCCGGCTTTGACCGGCCGTTCGACAAGACGGAAGACGGAAAAGACCTGCCTACGCATGTCGTTGACGATGATAATATGATGCCTGCAGAGGCTCCTGTTGTCGCGGGTGGCGGTGTCGTGCTCGGTGGCAGTGGTACCGTCGTGGGCGGCGGAAGCACTGTTGCTGGTGAGGGTGACACTGTTGGCATCGGCGGTGGTACTGTCATCGGTGGTGGTGGTACTGTCATTGGTGGCGGTGGTACTGTCATTGGTGGTGGCGGCGGTGGAACGGTCATCATCGGTGGTGGCAATGGCAGTGGCAATGCCGACGAGACAGCAGCAATGCCGCAGCAAGGCGGACAGGGCGGCACTGTCGCAGGAAGCGTATTCGGTGGTGGCATCATCAGTGGCGTGAATACAGCTGAGGTGCCTGAGATTGATGCCGAAGGCATGGAAGAGGCTACGGAGAACTATGTGGAGCAGTTGAAGAAGCTCACTGAGACACTGCAGAAGGTGGCTGAACAGAGCGAAAGGCTCACGCGCGATTCAGAGGAAATGGAAAATCTGAACCGTACCCTCACAGGCATCTGCAAAGTCTATGAGATGCAGCTCAAGGGAGCCAGTCAGCAGATAGGCACTATCGATGAGATTAATGATCAGACACGCAAGATGGCTGATCAGATAGCCGAACTGAACCGTATCTATGCCCGCATGATTGAGGCCATGACCACAAACATGCCAAGAGTAAACAGTTCAGGGTTAAACGCTTAGGTTTAGGTGACATGCCTCTCTCGTCAGAACAGCAAAAGTCACTGAACTCTAAACACTAAACACTCAACAAGAAAATGGCAATTAAGAAAAGACCCGTCTCTCCTCGCCAGAAAATGATCAACCTCATGTATGTGGTGTTGATGGCAATGCTGGCCTTGAACGTCTCTAACGAGGTGCTCAATGGCTTTGCGATTGTGGGTGAGAGCATCGGTCGTACCACAGAGAACTCCATGAAGGACAACTTCGCCATCTACGAGGCTTTCGAGGAACAGATGAAAGCCAACCCGCAGAAGGTGAAGGAATGGTATGAGAAGGCCCAGCAGGTGAAGCAGATGAGCGATTCGCTCTATGATTTTGCTGCCGAGCTGAAGCTGGCCATTGCCCGTGAGGCCGACGGAAAGAATGGAGACCCGGACCATCTGAAGGGACAGGAAGACCTTGAAGCCAGCAATCAGGTGATGCTGGCTCCCGGACGTGGTCGTGGTCAGGAACTGAAGCTGGCCATCGAGTCTTATCGGGAACGCATCCTGAAGATGATTCCTGATACGGCCAAACAGCGTAGCATTGCCAGTGACCTGACGACGGAAGTGCCTTCCGACAAGCGTTCGTTGGGTAAGAACTGGCAGGAGTCGCAGTTCGAGGCTATGCCTGCCATCGCTGCTGTGACCATCCTGTCGAAGCTGCAGGGCGATGTGCGGAATGCCGAGAAGGAAGTGCTGCACACCTTGGTTCAGAACATTGACGTGAAGGACATCCGTGTGAACCTCCTTGAGGCTTTCGTCATTCCTAACGCGCAGACGGTCGTGCGTGGTGACAAGTTCACGGCAAAGATTGTGATGGCTGCTGTCGATACCACGCAGGTGCCTGACATCTATATCGGTAATCAGAAGATGAACTTGAACAACGGCATCTATGAGACCGTTTGCGGACGGACGGGAGACTTCACCCTGCAAGGATACATTGAGACGGTCAATGGTAATGGCGACAAGCTACGCCGCGACTTCTCACAGAAATACACGGTCGTCGATCCCAGCGCAACGGTATCTGCCGACCTGATGAACATGCTTTATGCCGGTTATGACAACCCCATCAGTGTCAGTGTGCCAGGCGTCCCCTCCAATAAGATTCAGGCTACGATGACAAATGGTACGCTGAAGTCCAACGGTCCGGGTAAGTATATTGCGCGTCCGGCCAAGATAGGGCAGGATGCCCTGATAACGGTGACTTCAACCAATACTGGCCGTCCGCAACAGATGGGACAGTTCACCTTCCGTGTGCGTCGCTTGCCTGATCCTACGCCTTATATCGCCATGAAAGACGAGAAAGGCAATCCCACCCGTTATAAGGGTGGCGGCTTGGCCAAGCAGGCCTTGATGGGTATTGACGGTATTGGGGCGGCTATCGACGATGGCATCCTGGACATCGGCTTCCGCGTCCTTTCGTTCGAGACCGTGTTCTACGACAATATGGGTAATGCCGTTCCGATGGTAGGCGAGGGCGACAAGTTCTCAGCCCGTCAGAAAGATACGTTCCGCAAGCTGTCTCGCAACCGTCGTTTCTACATCTCGCGTGTAAAAGCCATCGGTCCTGACGGTATTGAGCGCACACTCTCCACCTCCATGGAAATCATCGTGAAATAATTGAAAACAGACCATTATATGAAACAGATAATGAGAAACAAAAGAAATTGGCTAAAGAGATGGATGGTTGTGGCAATCTGCCTGCAATTCTCAATTCTCAATTCTCAATTCTCAATTTGTTCGGCCCAGCCTAAGCAGCGTCGTGCCGAGGCTGCAGCACAGAAAAAACCGCAGCAGCAGGGCACCAATACGCAGCAGGGGATGACACCGCGTATGAGCATTATGTATCCCACGGCCGTTGATATGCCTGAGGATGTGGTGTGGCGTCGTGACATCTATCGGGAGGTAGACCTGAACGAAGAAGTCAACTCGGGACTCTATTTTCCCACAGAGCCGATAGGCAGGCAGATGAACCTCTTCACCTACGTGTTCAAGTTGGCTTTGAACGGTTACATCCCTGTCTATGAATATCGTCTGGACGGTAACGAGATTCTCGATGCCTCGGCGAAGGTCGACATGAAGACGGTGCTCGACAACTATCATATCTTCTATGAGGAGAAGGATGGTAAGCTGAAGGTAGACAACAGCGACATCCCTTCGGCAGAGGTGAAGGCCTATTACCTGAAGGAGAGTGCCTATTACGACCAGGCCAACTCGTCGTTCCACATCAAGGTGCTGGCCATCTGTCCGGTGATGCTCCGTGAAGATGACTTCGGAGGCGAGACGGCAAAGTATCCTTTGTTCTGGGTGAAGTACAACGAGGTGGAGCCTTTCCTGAGTCGTCAGTCCATCATGACGAGCGACAAGAACAATGCGGCCACGATGACGATGGACGACTATTTCACGCTCAATCGCTATAAGGGAAAAATCTATAAGACCACGAATATGCTGGGTAAGACGCTTGCCCAGATTGCTGGCAACGACTCTACGAAGCTGACAGCCGAGCAGAAGCGTATCGAGGCTGAGCTGGAGGCTTTCCGTAACAACATCTTTGGCGACAAGGCCAAGCGCGACTCACTCGACAGCATCGCTGCAGCCGATCCGAAGGCTGCGAAGAAGATGCGCAGCCGTAACAGTCGTTCCGACAAGAGCGAGACGGTGAAGGCCAACAGGAGCAAGTCTTCTTCGTCGAAGAGCTCTTCTTCGTCCGGAACGATGTCTGTGCGCCGTCAGCGTCACTAAAAGGGGTATCGATGCTCTATGGCGATGTCATATTGCCTTTGCCGCTCGAAGGTTATTTCACTTATTCCATTCCGCAGGGGATGCAGGCTGAAGCGGTTGAAGGGGTACGAGTGCTCGTACCCTTTGGCCGTAATAAGAGCTATGTAGGCATCCTGGTACGGCTTCACGATCAGAAGCCGGAGGGCTATGAGGTGAAAAACATCTTGCAGCTGATTGACAGATATCCCATTCTCCTTGAACATCAGTATCGGTTGTGGCAATGGATTGCCGACTACTACCTGTCGCCTATTGGTGAGGTCTACAAGGCGGCTCTTCCTGCAGGACTGAAAGCCGAGGAGGGCTATAAGCCGCGCACGGAGACGTATATCCGGCTGACAGAGGCTTATCGAAACGAGACAGCACTCCATATCGCCCTCAATCTCTTGGCTCGTGCTCCCAAGCAGCAGGAAGCGTTCATTGCCTATCTCTCCCTGTCTGGATGGGATGAATACGATTTTTCGAGGAGTTTAGGAGTTCAGGAGTGTGGGAGTTTAGGAGTGCAGGAGTGTGGGAGTTTAGGAGTTCAGAAGTGTGGGAGTTTAGGAGTGCAGGAGTGTGGGAGTGTAGGAGTTCAGGAGTGTAGGAGTGTAGACGATAGACCTTTTGCAGGAGGTAATCAGATTCCCCGGGAGATTACCCGTGAAGAACTGATGAATGATTCGGGCTGTACGTTGCCCGTGTTGAATCAGTTGGTGAAGCGGGGCATGCTGGAGACCTACGAGGTAGAGGTGGGTCGTCTGAACAATGCCGGCGAACCACATTTCGAGCACATCAAGCCGCTCAGTTTGCCGCAGCAGCAGGCCTACAACGAGATTCTTTTTTCTTTCCTGAAGAAGAATGTGACGCTGTTGCATGGTGTCACCTCCAGTGGAAAGACGGAGATTTATATCCATTTGATTCAACGCGAATTGGAGCAGCACCGTCAGGTGCTCTATCTCCTTCCTGAGATAGCCCTTACGGTGCAGATGATGGAGCGTCTGCAGCGTGTCTTTGGCAATCGGCTGGGCATCTATCATTCCAAGTATAGCGATGCCGAGCGTGTGGAGATCTGGCAAAAGCAGCTCTCGGCTAATCCCTACGATGTCATCCTTGGTGCCCGCAGTGCCGTGTTCCTGCCATTTCAGCGTCTTGGCCTCATCATTGTCGACGAGGAGCATGAGACCAGCTATAAGCAGCAAGACCCTGCACCGCGCTATCATGCCCGCAGTGCAGCAATCATGATGGCAGCCCCCTCCAACCTCCCCCGACTGGGGGAGGCTTTGGCTGCGGCCTCTGAATGCGGAGCCAAAGCCTCCCCCAGTTGGGGGAGGTTGGAGGGGGCTTCCCCTGCGGCCTCTGAATGTGGAGCCAAAGCCTCCCCCAGTTGGGGGAGATTGGAGGAGGCTTCCCCTGCGGCCTCTGAATGCGGAGCCAAAGCCTCCCCCAGTTGGGGGAGATTGGAGGGGGCTTCCCCTGCGGTCTCTGAATGCGCAGCCAAAGCCTCCCCCAGTCGGGGGAGGTTGGAGGGGGCTTCCCCTGCGGTCTCTGAATGCGCAGCCAAAGCCTCCCCCAGTCGGGGGAGGTTGGAGGGGGCTTCCCCTGCGGTCTCTGAGTGCGGAGCCAAAGCCTCCCCCAGTTGGGGGAGGTTGGAGGGGGCTATCGATTATTACAAGACAGCCCATCCGTGTAGTTATGCTCTGCTAAAGAAGTTCTCAACAGAGCGGCGTAATCAGCCCACGGAGGCCGAGAAAGCCATGTGGGAAATTCTACGGAGTAAGAACTTGGGCGACAAGTTTCGGCGTGAGCATGTGATAGGCGATTTCATTGTTGACTTTATTTGTTTAAGCAAGAAAATCGTGATAGAGGTAGATGGCGGCTATCACTTTTCGTCAGAGCAAAAGGAGGCAGATAAACTTAGGACTGCGATACTTCGTGACCTGGGATACAAGGAACTGCGGTTTACAAACGAAGAGGTTCTTTTCTCGCCTGACAAGGTGTTGTCTGTTGTCTGTGACGAACTCTCTGCCGCAGGGAAAGCCTCCCCCAGTTGGGGGAGGTTGGAGGGGGCTAAGGTTCTTCTTGGCACCGCCACCCCCTCGTTGGAAAGCTATCATAACGCCCGTATTGGCAAGTATGGACTGGTGGAGCTGAAGGAACGATACAAGGGCATCGAACTGCCGGAGATACAGATTGTCGACACGAAAGACCTGACGCGGCGCAAGATGATGCACGGCCCGTTCTCACCATTATTATTATCGCGCGTACGCGAAGCCCTGGAACGTGGCGAACAGGCCATCCTCTTCCAGAACCGCCGTGGCTATGTGCCGATGATAGAGTGTCGCCAGTGCGGCTGGGTGCCGCGGTGCGAGCACTGCGACGTGAGTCTCACCCTGCATAAAAGCCTGAATCAGCTGACGTGTCATTATTGTGGAGCCACTTACGCCATCCCCACGGAGTGTCCTGCCTGCGGAGGGAAGGAACTGAAGGGTAGGGGATACGGCACCGAGAAGATTGAGGATCAGATACGCGACATCTTCCCTGAAGCACGTATCTCGCGCATGGATCTTGACACCACCCGCACCCGTAATGCTTATGAACGCATCATCAGCGACTTCGCATCGGGCCGTACTAACCTGCTCATCGGTACGCAGATGATCTCGAAGGGACTCGACTTCGACCGCGTCTCCGTCGTGGGCATCCTCGATGCCGACGCCATGCTCAGCTATCCAGACTTCCGGGCCTACGAACAAGCTTTCATGATGATGGCACAGGTCAGTGGGCGGGCAGGCCGCAGGGGCAAGCGCGGACTGGTCATCCTGCAGACGAAGAACCCCGACCTGAGCGTCATTCACCAGGTTGTCCGCAACGACTATCATTCCCTCTACAGCGACCTTATAGCCGAGCGGCAGGCTTTCAGCTATCCGCCCTACTATCGGCTGATCTATATCTATTTGAAGCATAAGCACGACGGCCTCGTCAACACGGCAGGCCTTGAGCTGGGCAGCCGCCTGCGCCAGTGGTTCGGCGGACGTGTCTTAGGCCCTGACAAGCCTCCAGTGGCCCGTGTGAAGACCTTGAGTATCCGTAAGATTGTACTGAAGCTGGAAAATGGCATCGACATGCCCCGTGTTCGCCAGTATCTTCGCATGGCTCAGCAGCAGATGTTGCAGGACAAGCGCTACAGCGCGCTTCAAATCTATTATGATGTCGATCCGTTGTAGATATCCTGTTTCTTTGTAATTCTCTGATATTCAGGTTGTTATAATTCGGCCTGAATTACGATCAAATTCAGCCTGAATTACCCAGCAATTCGGCTTGAATTGCCAGCAGGTTCGGCCTGAATTGTAAAACCGTTGTTCTATGTCGTCGTGCCACGACGACCAACCGCCCCCTCATAATCCCTATCTAACAAACTAAAGAAAAAATAATTGCCAAAAAATTTTCCCATTTGCTTGAAAATTAGTAACTTTGCAGCCGATTTTCGAAAAATAGTTGATGAAACCAGACAAAAAGCAACAACAGTACCGCATCAACGAACAGATACGAGTACGCGAAGTCCGCATAGTAGGTGAGAGCGGATCATCAGTGATGCCTACGAAACAAGCCTTGGATATGGCCCGTCAGCAAGGTGTCGACCTTGTTGAGATTTCCCCCAATGCCAACCCGCCCGTTTGCCGGCTCATTGACTATTCGAAGTTCCTCTATCAGCAGAAGAAGCGCCAGAAGGAGATGAAGGCCAAGCAGGTGAAGGTAGAGGTTAAGGAGATACGCTTCGGACCCCAGACCGATGAGCACGACTATCAGTTCAAGCTGAAACATGCCCGTGAGTTCCTGGAGGAAGGCAACAAGGTGAGAGCCTACGTGTTCTTCCGCGGACGAAGCATCCTGTTCAAGGAGCAGGGCGAGGTGTTGCTGCTGCGTTTCGCCAACGACCTCGAAGAGGTGGGCAAGGTTGAGTCGATGCCCTCGCTCGAAGGAAAGAAAATGTTCCTCTATCTGGCTCCGAAGAAGGCCGGTGTGGCAAAGAAGAGCCAGCAGGCTCGTGACCGTGAGGCCAGTGAGGCAGAAATGAAGGATGCCACTCGTCAGGCAAAGGCTGTTGGGGCAGAGAGCTTCGACGTAGAGACACCCGCCAACGGAGGACTTTTTGCCAATGCTAAGATCAGCGACGAAGCACTGAAGAAGCTGACTGAAGATGCCAGTGAGGAATAATAACGGAATAATCGAAAATCCGTAAATCGTAGATAGAAATAGATGCGCTGCGCCCGGTATATGCGTTGCCATCGCTTATTAATAACATTTTAAACAAAACAAAACAATGCCAAAAGTAAAGACAAACTCTGGTGCAAAGAAGAGATTCACTTTCACCGGAACAGGTAAGGTTAAGAGACACCACGCTTACCACAGCCACATTCTCACGAAGAAGACCAAGAAGCAAAAGCGCAACTTGCAGGGCTACACCATCGTTGACAACACCAACATGAAGCAGGTTCGCGACCTGTTGTGTCTCCGCTAATTAACCCTATTGTCTAACATCTAAAGAAACAAAATTATGCCAAGATCAGTAAATCACGTTGCTTCAAGAGCAAAACGTAAGAGAATTCTTAAGCTCACCCGTGGCTACTTTGGAGCCCGCAAGAATGTTTGGACAGTAGCCAAGAACACCTGGGAGAAGGGTCTCACCTATGCCTACCGCGACCGCCGCGCTAAGAAGCGCAACTTCCGCGCTCTGTGGATTCAGCGTATCAACGCCGCCGCTCGCATGGAGGGCATGAGCTATTCAAAGCTGATGGGCGCTCTGTCGAAGGCTGGAATCGAAATCAACCGCAAGGTGCTTGCCGATCTCGCCCTGAACAACCCCGAGGCTTTCAAGGCCATCGTTGCAAAGGTGAAGTAAGCAAACAGCTGAGACTGCAAAACGCAAAGGCTGCATTCCCGTTAAGGAGTGCAGCCTTTTTTCGTTAATGTTCTTCAGTAAGTGGAGGGAGCAGCTGTTTGGAACAGTCGTCTCAGCAGCTCTACGTCGGATATTCTTCCACATCAAGATGTATTTTTTGTAAGAAAGTTTGGTCGGTTCGTTTTTATTTAGTAATTTTGCAGCCGTTATAGAGCATCTTGTCCCGTAATCTGCGAGCGAAAGGCTCTCCGGGCGGAGGTGGAGAACAAGACCCCTATATCCTTATGGCTACACTAATTACCTCTGGATGTGAGTGTCCGAGGGAGGAAGAAGTGTATAGCATAGGATGGGGTGCAATGAGAAAGGTATATGTACGAAGAAAAACGTGTTTGGCTTGTCTTACAGACTTTCTGGAAACGCGAGATGGAAGTGAGCAGCTTCCTGAACGAAAGAGGGGTGAATCATTTCATCCCGATGGCCTATAAAGAGAGATATGTCAAAGGACAAGACCGGCCGAAGCGCATACTGGCGCCCGTCGTTCATAACTACATCTTCTTTGAGAAGACCATGACCGACAAGGAATTAAGCACTTTGATGAGCGATTGTACGATACCCGTCCACCTCCTGAAACATAAAGGAACAAATGCTCCATGTACCATCTCTAACCGTGAGATGTTTGAGTTTCGCATGCTCTGTGACCCTAACTTCAACCATAAGGTAGTGGTTCAGGAAGGACAGGAAGATGCAGCGATTGGAAAAGAAGTCGTTGTCATGCATGGGCAGTTTGCCGGCGTCAGAGGCCGCCTGTGCCGTAAGCAACAGAAGTATTGGTTTATCAAAACCATTGCAGGTATCAGTGTCATGATTCGCATTACGCGTTGGTTCTGTAAACCTGTCTCTGAATGAGCCTCGTCTGTGGCTATGAGTTATGAAGATTTTTTGGTATGATGAAGAGAACTATGAGTAGCAACACCAAGACAAACAATTTGATCCGCAATCTGGTTGTGGCAGGCGATTTTGTCGTCATGGGTGTGTTGTTTTATGTCTTTGTGGTGTTCGGGCCAGGCTTGGAGATGGCAGAGGGTATCTCTCCCATCCTGTTGTTCATGATTGCAGCCGTGAGCCTTGCCATTGCAGAATATTTCTTCTCGACGGTCATCCACCGTCGGCGTCTTACGTTAGAACAGGTGCTTCGTCAGGTCACCTACCTTGTTGTGACCCAGTGTGTCTTGACCTACCTCATCAGTAAGACGGGCTTTCTTCTGACGAACCGGCCGTCGCCCCATTCGCTGTTCACGCTTTACTTCACGCTCGGCTTCTATCCTCTGATGATTGTCATCAGGGTTCTCGAACGCTGGTTCGTGAAGCGCTATCGCCGAATGGGCGGCAATACCCGTACTGCACTGTTGGTGGGCAGCGATCAGGCTCTGCTTCCTGTTTATGACTTTTTGTCGTCTGACCCCGCGACGGGCTATCGGGTTATAGGCTACTACGCCAATCATGAGATAGAGGGTGTCCCGTCGTCATTGACGCACATGGGTAGTCTTGCTGACTTTGATACCATCCTTGACATGCCTGTGAACGTCTCTTCGACTAATGAAGAGGAAAAGAATGACTCGATAACCAAGTTCCCCATTCCCGACGAGCTCTACTGTTCGCTGTCGTGGACGAAACGCGACGAGATACGCCGCATTCGAAAGTTCTGCGACCGCCATGTGGTTCATTTCTATTTCATTCCCGTGTTTGCCGAGTCCTTCGGCCATACACTGAAAATAGAACAGATAGGCGAGACGGTGGGTTACACAAACTATATCGACCCGCTGCAGTCGCCAACCAACCGTGCCATCAAACGGGTGTTCGACGTGATCTTCTCGTTGCTGGTACTCATTCCGATGGCATTCCTGACTCCGCTGATTGCTCTGATCATCAAGTTGCAGAGTCCCGGACCGATATTCTTCCGGCAGTTACGCACAGGCATGAACGGTCGCAGTTTCTACTGCTATAAGTTCCGCTCGATGCATGTAAACAGCGATGCTGACCGTGTGCAGGCAACGAAAGACGATCCGCGTAAGTTCCCGTTCGGCAACTTCATGCGAAAGGCAAACATCGACGAGCTGCCTCAGTTCTGGAATGTGCTGAAGGGCGATATGTCAATCGTCGGTCCCCGTCCCCACATGCTTGCTCATACAGAGCAGTATTCGGAGCTGATAGATAAGTATATGGTGCGCCATTTCGTGAAACCTGGTGTGACGGGCTGGGCGCAGGTGACTGGCTATCGGGGTGAGACAAAGGAATTGTGGCAGATGGAAGGCCGCGTAAAGCGTGACATCTGGTATATTGAGAACTGGTCGATATGGCTCGACCTCCGTATCATCTGGATGACGGCTCGTCAGATCGTCATTCACGACGAAAAGGCCTATTAAGCCCCTGTAAGAGCCCTGCCTGATATGTTCACGAAACAAAATATGCAACGAAAGAATTCATTAATGAGATCATCAATCCTCTATATAGCGGTTGCACTGCTGACATTGCTGTCCAGTTGTGCATCTCTGCGTAATAATATTAAGGACGTACCCTATTTCCAGAACAGCCGCAAGGTTGTCTTAGACACGGCTGCCACCAAGTTCGACCTGCTCATCCGTCCGCAGGATGCCTTGAACGTGTTCGTTCATTCCAAGGACGAGGCTGCCATAGCCCAGTTGAACATGCGTGAACGCCGCGCGATGGAAGCTGGTAAAAACTTGCAGCAGAACGCTCTGTCAGGCTTCTACAATTATTTGGTCGATGTAGACGGCACGATAGACTATCCGATGGTAGGTAAGGTGCGTGTACTTGGACTGACGGTAGAGCAGGCTGCGGCATTGATTCGTGAGAAACTGACGGCCTATTTCCATGACGATCCCAGTCTGACGGTCAACGTGCAGGTCTCAAACTTCTACGTATCTGTGCTGGGTGAGGTGAGGATGCCTCAGACCTTCGATGTCGCTCGTCCTCGCATCACCCTGCTGGAGGCACTTGCGAAGGCTGGCGACCTGACCATTTATGGCAAGCGTGACAATGTGAAGCTGTTGCGTCAGCAGGATAACGGTGAATATGAGATTCACGAACTTGATCTGCGTGATGCCAACGTGCTCAACTCCCCCTATTATTATCTTCAGCAGCGCGACATCGTCTATGTGGAGCCCAACGCCGTGCAGGCAGAGAATGCACAAGTCGGTCGGACTACCCGTCTTTGGGTGCGTGGTGCATCCATCACCATCTCCCTCGGTTCCCTCCTCTACCGTGTGCTGCGCTAAAGCCTTTCGCTTTGCCCCCGTACCATCGACGACTATATTGTAGAGAAGCAGCAATATTGTTTCATTGACAGATGCAAAGGTACGACATTCGCGAAGTGCGTTTTCAGGTTTCTGCAGGTTGCTACACGTCGATGCAGAATTCTTGTTCCTCTTTTCACTCTTCACTTCTCACTCTTCACTCTTCACTCTAAACTTTATTTGGGGAGTAAACAATATCTTTGCCCTAAGCAAACAATATCTTTATCAGGAGCAAACAATATCTTTGCCATGAACGGACTGCCTCGCGCGGGTTATTATTAATAATTATAATTAAATTAATTTGCCCTTAAAGGGCAAATAATTAATAAATAATTTAATTAATATAATGGCAGCACACCGTCTTATGCTAAAAAAGGCTTATATTATTTTGCAAAATTGAGAAAAATGATTGATCTTTGCAATCAATTATGGCAAAGGATACGACAAAGATTATACAAGCATTAGCCTATCTGGCTGACCATCAGCGTGAAAAGGTTATGGATAACATGAAAGCCTACAAGCTTTTATGGTTGGCTGACCGTTATCATCTTCGTCAGTATGGCCGCACCATCACTGGTGATTCCTATTACGCCATGCCCTTTGGAATTGTGCCGTCTGATGCAAAATGCATTCTGGAGGGCACGAAGACCAAGCTGAGATTTTCGAACAGCTATAAGTCTCGCTATATAGTGAATACAGATGACCATCGTTTCAAGGTTATTGCTAATCCGGATGTCAATGTTTTCTCTGAGTCAGATCAGGCTGCATTGGACAAAGTTCTGTCCGTGTATGGTGATTATGATGCCATGCAGTTGTCAGAGTTGTCCCATCAGTTTCCTGAATGGACGTTCTATCGTGACATGCTGAAGGACAAGGATTTGAAGAATTCCTACAAAGTAGACCTTGATCATTTCTTTGAGGATGCTCCTGCATCGGCGTCTCAGCTTTTCGATGAGAATAAGGAACTGTTGTCCCTTACCCAAGAACTGTATCATCAGTATAATCGTGTATAAGGGTAATGGAACTTCCTGATGAATTGATGGGGACTGTTGTGAGTGAAGGAGAGAAGTACTTTTTCACGGTTGATTGTCCCATTGGCATTCAGGAACATATCCATATCTGCATCAAACGAAATAATAAAATTCTGTTGTTCTCTACGTGCTCTTCACAAACTGATACCGCATTCCGTCTCGCCAAGTTGATAGGCTTTCTGGACAAGTATAGAATGTTTGCTACATTATGGAACGTCAGGATTACATTAACCAGATCAACGATCTTAAGGCTACCATCAAGCGACTGCTTGATATGGTAGATACCTTGAAGCAGACGATTGATACCGTCAGCGCGAGTAACAGGCGTAATGAGGAACTGGCCAAGAAACTGACGGATCAGATTGAACAGCTTCAGAAGATGATAAAGAATCTGGAGAACCGTAACAATCGTCATAACAAGTGTCAAAGCGAGTAAACTCGAGCGGCCACACAAAACCGTTAAAACTTAGTTAAACAAGAATAATTCAAAACCGGATGTCCTTTGCATACAGGACTTCCGAAGCAGTTGGATGCTTACCAAAGCCCCCGCTATCTTATTCCGAATTTTCTGAAAGGCTTGTTACAGCAAGCCCTTTAAGATAATGTGGTCCATGATTCGGACACATACAATGCGTCGTTCAGCAGGATATGCCATCATGCTGCCTTGAATATCAGCATTTGTAATGCGCAAACAGAAACAACATGATTACGATTAAGGACACCACTTTCACTTCCGACATCAGTCTTGTAGCCATTCTTGGTGTGATGACTAAGGCTGAGATGCTGAAGATCTGCGACAAGCTGGAATTGTATGTCAGTCCCAACCTGAAGAAGGACGAGACCGCCCGTCGCGTGGCTCGTGAACTGTTGGACAACCCCTGTGACATTCTCCATGTCCTGAACAAGCAGGAGTTGCAGCTGGTTGACGAGTTCGTCAAGGCAGGCCCCAATAAGTATGTTGTCCGCAAAGCCCGCAAGATGCCCTACAAGCTTCAGAAGTTTGGCCTTGTCCTTACCTGTATTGATGCAGCCAAGGATGAATGGCACATGCTCATGCCCAACAGCGTCCGTGAATCCCTGACTACAGACTACAAGTTCTATCTGGACTTGGCGGAGGCGGGGACGAAGCTCCCCTCCAAGAAGCAGCTCCGCATGATGGAGGCAATCAATATGCTGATGGGGAAGGAATGAGCCAAAATATATGTTCAAAAATATCATTCTCTCTAATCATGAACGTAATCAAAAACGCTATTGATGGCATAGTCATCATAGAACCCCGCATCTTCGAAGACTCCCGAGGCTACTTCTTCGAATCCTTCTCCCAACGGGAGTTTGATGAGAAGGTAGCTCCCATCCGCTTCGTCCAGGACAATGAAAGCAAGAGCTCATACGGCGTGATGCGAGGTTTGCACTTCCAGCGCCCACCCTTCACCCAAAGCAAGTTAGTACGTTGTGTGAAAGGTGCCGTCCTCGATGTGGCCGTGGACATCCGTAAAGGTAGTCCCACCTATGGTCAGCATGTAGAATGCCTGCTTACTGGCCGTGATGAAGAAGGAATACGTATCGCGAATGGGCTTGGATGTAAAATTTTCAATTCTCCATTTTTCACTTTCAATTCGCCCGTAGGGCTTCAGTTCTTTATCCCCAAGGGTTTTGCCCATGGCTTCGCCGTCCTCTCTGAGACAGCCGTCTTCCAATATAAATGCGACGAGTTCTATCATCCTGAGGCTGATGGTGGCATCAGCATCCTTGACGAATCATTAGGCATTGATTGGAGAATCCCAACTGATAAGTCCATTCTTTCTGAAAAGGACACCATGCATCCACTATTGAAAGACTTCCATAGTCCATTTGTACATGAAGAAATATAATCAGTGGATACTACGATGCAAGACAATTCTGCAAATAATAAACGGATAGCGAAGAACACACTGATTCTTTATGGGCGAATGCTCGTCCTAATGTTTATCGGCTTATTCACTTCCAGGGTAGTTCTAAACGGCCTGGGTGTCGTAGACTATGGAATTTATAATGTTGTTGGAGGCTTTATTGGATTGTTTGCTATTGTTACCCAGTCCATGTCATCTACAATAAGCAGATATGTAACATTTGCGTTGGGTAAAGGTAATGAAGAACATTTGTCACGGGTATTTTGTACGTCTGTGAATATTCAAATAATTTATGCTGCTATTGTCGTTCTGATTGCTGAGACAATAGGACTTTGGTTTGTGAACGCTAAGTTAGTAATCCCTGAGGAGCGACTTTTTGCAGCCAATGTAGTGTTTCAATTGTCAATACTTTCAATGGTATTAGGCCTCATATCAGTGCCCTATAATGCAAGTATAGTCTCACATGAGAAGATGTCGGTTTTCGCGTATATTACGATGTACGAGGCGATGGGTAAATTGTCTGTGGCCTATCTGCTATATTTGCATCTCATGGACAATCTGATATTGTTCGGTCTCTTGGTTGCTCTAATATCATGGACTCAGCAATGTATTTACTTATGGTATTGTAAACGGCATTTCTTTGAGTGCAAATATAGATTAATATTGGACAAAGCATTGTTCAAAGAGATGTTTGGTTTTGCAGGATGGAATATGATAGGATCTTCTTCTGCTGTATTAAGAGACCAAGGAGGCAATATCCTTATAAACTTGTTCTTTGGACCATCAGTAAATGCGGCAAGAGGCATAGCTAATAATGTAATGATGAAGATTACATCGTTGGCAAATAGTTTTACGACGGCTTTAAATCCTCAGATAACTAAAACATATGCTTCTAATGATAAGTATTCCATGTTTGAACTCATTTTTAAAGGATCCCGTTTTTCGTTTTTCTTGATGCTGATATTTGTGTTACCAGTTATTCTAAATACATATTTTATTCTGAAATTATGGTTAGGGATAGTGCCCGAGCATACTGTTTGGTTCGTACGCTTGATATTGGTCTTTGCCATGTTAGAGACAATCTCCAACCCTTTAATTACCGCTGTCAAAGCGACCGGGAATATTCGTAACTATCAGATTATTGTAGGTGGTCTTCAGATGCTCAATCTTCCCTTCATATATGTATGTTTTCGGTTTGGATTGCCTGTAGAAAGTCATATTCTGGTTGCGATAATAATTGGTCAGATGTGTTTGTTCGCCCGTTTGTTTGTTTTGAAACGACAAATTGAACTACCTGCAGTTTATTTCCTCCGGAAAGTGTATTTGAATATTATTCTTGTATCAGTAATGTCTGCTTTCATACCGACAGGAGCTTTATTACTGATGGACGATGGCTTTGTTCGTTTTGTAGTCACTACGCTATTATCCATAGCATCTGTTTCTTATGTGGTGCTATATGTCGGATGTGACATACATGAAAGGAAGACAATAATTTCCAAGATTCAATCGTGGAAAAGTAGCCATTTCCATAAGAAATGAGATAGTATGATTCAGATAAAAGATAAGAAACAATGCTGTGGCTGTACAGCCTGTGCCAGTATTTGTGCACATGATGCCATCACGATGGAGCCAGATGCTCTTGGCTTCTTATATCCGAAGGTGAACGAATCGAAGTGCGTTGAATGTGGCTTATGTGAGAAAGTATGTCAGTTCAATGATAACTATGACCGTTCACTCAACCTTCAGGAACCGATTGCATACGCTGCCCGTCATAAAGATATTGACGAAGTTATGAGGTCTCGCTCTGGTGCAGCTTTTGTGGCCATGAGTGACTATATTCTGGAAAATGGCGGTGTAGTTTACGGTGCAGGCTACAAAGATCATTTCCGTGTAGCACATAAGCGGGCAACCACGAAAAAAGAGCGTGATGAATTTCGTGGGAGCAAATATGTGCAGAGTGATATGACAGGTGTGTTCCGCCAAGTAAAAGAAGACTTGCGGAATGGATTGATCGTTCTTTTCTCCGGCACTCCTTGCCAAACATCAGGACTGAACGCGTATGTGGGAAAGAAACTACGGGAAAACTTATATTTAGTTGACATTGTGTGTCATGGTGTACCTGGGCCTTATATCTGGCGTGACTATCTGGCTTATGTGGAGAAGAAACATGGTTCGCGTGTCGTTTGTGTGAATTTCAGAGATAAAGAAAAATATGGTTGGAAAGCTCATCAAGAAACTTTCGAGTTTGAAAATGGGGGGGGTAAATTCTCCTTTACCGAATTGTTCTATTACCACATCTGTTTTCGACATTCATGTGGTGTTTGTCATTTCTGCAATCTGCATCGTCCAAGCGATATTACAATAGCAGACTACTGGGGATGGGAACGTACGGATGTCCAAATTAATGCTGACGACAAGGGATGCTCTTTGGTGCTGTGCAATACTGAGAAAGGCCGGCAATTATTTGAAGCGGTTAAGGATCGGATGGATACGATACCAGCTGAGCTGGCAAATGTGATGCAGACGCATCTTCAAAAGCCTTCTGAAATCCATCCCCGCCGAGACGAATTTGAACTTCTTTTTGCTAAACATGGTCTAAAATATGCAATGAGAAGATTGTCGCTTTGGCAACGGCCAAGCCTGAAATGTAGATTGAAGGGCAAAACAAAGCGTTTTATTCGAAGATTTTTCAAAATAGAGTAATCATCAGTTTATTGTATATAGAATACTTTCTATTTGGATGAAAATAGGTATCGTTACATATTACAGTAGTCATAACTATGGAGCTATGCTTCAGGCCTTTGCCCTTCGCAAGATATTGCAGGATTTGGGGCATGAAGCTACATTCATAGATTACTGGCCACAGCATCAGAAGAATATCTACCGCCTTTTCGCATGGGAGGATTTCTGGCGTAGAGATATCAGAGGAAGAATAAGATATCTGAAAACTTTTGCCAAAACACTCATTCCAAAGTTGATGCGCCGAAAAAATTTTAGCCATTTCTATCACGATCAAATACGTCCTTATGAAAGCTCACAAAAAGAGGAATACGATGTGATTGTATATGGCAGCGATCAAATATGGCGTAAACAAGGGTGGGGATATGGCTATAATCCCGTCTACTTCGGTAAGAACGATTTCAAGGCCAAGAAACACATTTCGTATGCTGCAAGTATGGGGGCGTTGCCAGATAATGCAGGCGACACGGAGACTATTAGGAACTTAGTAAAGCATATAGACAAGATTTCCGTCCGTGAGGCAGACCTACAGCAGTTTTTGAATGAGATGGGTTTCAAAGATGTAGAGCATACGATTGATCCAACCTTTCTTCTTTCGAAAGAAGATTGGAAATCTGTAATTAGCAAAGAGCGGATTATTGCAGAACCTTATTTGTTGTTCTATGATCTTCAGGGTGGTGCATTTGATTCCAAGGAAATAAGCGAGTTTGCCAAGACTCGTGGCTTGCGGGTCATCAGGATTAATGGATTTGCTCCTTACATGCCCACACAAGAGGATAGGACTACAGACGGGCCATACGAATTTCTCAATTTGGTGTTCTATTCTGATTATGTTGTTACTTCGTCATTTCATGGACTTGCATTTTCACTCATTTTTCAGAAAGAGTTTCTAACTTCATTGTTAACAAATAGATCTCGTGTAAAATCCATTCTGGAGTCTCTTGGTCTTTCTGATAGACTTTTAGCGAATCATTCTTCTTTGATAGAGGTTCAGATAAAAGAAATAGACTGGTCTTTTGTAAAAAGAACGTTAGATGAACAAAGAAAAGAAGCCGTTGATTTCCTAAATATGGTAAAATAAAAGAATTATATAAAAAATTATCGGACACCATCAAATTTCAATATGTACACATTTTTTATTTCCTCACAAAACAATCCTACTCTTTTTCAGCGTTGTCTTGACTCCGAACTCCAATACAGTTGGTTTTCCCATACCTGCCTATAGAACGGGAGTTACAAAGATGTGTTTTGTATAAACTAATTTTGTTTACTTACTTATTAAAATGCTTTTCAATAGAAAAGTTCTTCGAAGGACAGACAAGGAGATTCTTGTGAACATTTAGCGATTTCCGATTTGTTTTAGTATCTTTATCGTAATACTTGATGGAACCGTTTATGGTCTTCTCTGGTGAGGCAAGCACCAATCTCTGATGCCGAAGGTTGAAAGTTAAGGATTCTTTGAAATGTATAATTATCATTGTGAATATAATTGTTTATGAATAGTAGTCCATATACAATAGCTGTCGTAATTCCAAATTGGAATGGGAGTCAATATCTTCCTGATATGTTAGATTCAATTATTGCTCAAACATTTCAGGATTGGCGATGTTACATCGTTGATGATCAATCTACAGATAATTCCCTTGAAATTCTTAAGGAATACCACGGGAAGGACGAAAGAATTTGTTACTCTGTAAGAGATAGACTACCCAAAGGTGCTCAAACATGTAGAAATATTGGACTTGAGTTGTCTGTTGGTGCTGAATACTTAATATGGTTTGATAGTGATGATCTTATTGCTCCATATTGCTTTGAACAGCGTGTTGCTTTTATGGAAGCTCATCAGGACTTAGATTTTGGAGTGTTCCCTGCAAAATCATTTTCAAATGATATTTGGGAGTTGGACGGCTCCAGTTTATTTGGTTTTAAATATTTTTCTGAGAGTGATTTATGCCGTTTTTTGCGTCGTAAATTGCCATTTGTGGGATGGACAAACATCTATCGTAGATCTTCACTTGTGAAAAATGAAATGATTTGGGATGACCAACTACTTTCTCTGCAAGATTCAGACTTTAATATACAATCCATTTTGAAGGGACTGAAATATGGTTACGACAATGGAGGACGTATAGACTATTTTTGGCGTGTTAAACCCTCTTCAGGAAGCATTTCGACGAAAATATTCTCGAAAGGGCATCAAACAAGTCATATTTATTTTCTAAACAAGTTACATGAAACGATACCAGTTAAAGTCCAAAAGAAATATTCGTTGGATTTAGATGACTATTTATTCTTCTTTATTGATAAGTTCTTTACAGAAAAAGAATTTGTATCTCAGGTATTAGATCAAAAATGGCTCAATGGGAGATATATGTTCAAGGCAAGAATTCGTCTTTATTGCTATCTTGGCAAATGGTCTAAGAAATTCCTGTTTCCATTGCTAAATACTTATAGAAGGGGATACAATCAAAAAATATCTAAAGCAAATAAAGTAGAGTTGCAGAAGAGTATCTTAATTAGCAAATCATGAGATTATCTTATATAGATGGCCTTAAAGGGGTTGGAGCCTTGATGGTGTTTTTTACTCACTATCGAATGATGGAACTTTTTTCACCATGTGAAGCTGTTTGGAAGAATCCAGTCCTTACATTTGTTATGTCAGGAAAAATTGCTGTTCAACTGTTCTTGATGGTCAGTGCATATAGTATAGCTCTATCTGTTAAGAACAAAATGTCCAAGAGGACCAATTGGGGGGGGGTAAAAATAATTATTGTCAAACGTTATTTCCGCTTGGCAATTCCTCTCGCTGTTATTTTGGTAATAGAGGGTTTCCTATACCCCTTGGGAATTTTTAATCCGCATGATGTTGTTGAATCATTAGGAGCTAGGAGCGGTGTAGTGAATGCTTATCAGTCACTAACATACCAAGGCCTTGTAAAAGCGATTTTTCTTTCTCCTATAGGGAATCATGCAGGGTGGTTGAGTCCAGCATGGATGTTGCAGTACATCTTTTTCGGTACGTTCATAGTCATTATATTGAAGATAGGTATTTATGGGATGACTATTGTCGGTAAAATCATAATGTATAGTTTATTCACCCTAATTTTCTGCGCATGTTCTCTTTATTATCTACCTATTATAATAGGTAGCCTTTTATCAGAGTTTAAAAATGAGCAACGTATTATGAAGGGCTATAGTAGTTTCGCTTTTACTTTTTTACTTTTATCTGTTGCATTTGTTTTGCATGTATATCTAAAAAATGATATCAAAAACACTTTCATTGCTTTACTTATTTTGGTAAGCGTTATGTATGCAAAATGTATTCAGATTGTATTATCTTCTAAATGTTTTTTGTGGTTAGGTGAGATGTCTTTTGGTGTATATCTAATTCACTGGCCATTAATTTGCTCCTTTACTGTGTGGGAATACAGTTATTTTATTGGAATGAAGGGTATAACAACCATGGGATTTGTATTTGCAAGTACTGTACTGATATTGATGGTATCCTCTTACATTTTTCGTGAACTTGTAGAAAACAGATTATGTCCAATTATAATGAAGAAGGTTGTGGAAGTATTAAAGTAAAAAAACTATGCAATTTAAAAAAACGTTCAAATCACTAATAGGATTGTTATTGCATTTCTTATTTCCTTTTCATCGATTCCTTTGGCTTCAACAAAAATACAGGGGATTACGTTCCTTATGGTTACGAAGACTGTTCAAGAAGTGTGACAACACAGTACTTTTTGGGCGTATTGGCTTTATTAATTGTCCTCAACACATCACAATCGGTAGAAATACAAGCTTTGGCGATGATATTTATTTGACGGCTTGGGATACTTACATTACAGATTCTGACAAAATATCACATGATGGCGTGATTGATGGGCAACGTAATGATGGGAGGTATATTCAGCGCCTTACTCCACAATTGACAATTGGAGAAAACTGTAGTTTTGGTGCATATAATCATATTACATGTACTAATCGAGTTACAATTGGCAATGGCGTTCTGACGGGTAAGTGGGTAACTATTACTGACAATTCACATGGAGCAACGGATTTCGACTCACTCAAGATTATGCCTATTCGTCGCCCCGTCTTTTCAAAAGGGATAGTTATCATCGGTGATAATGTGTGGATAGGTGATAAAGCGACTATTCTTCCTGGAGTAACAATAGGCGAGGGGGCTGTTGTCGCAGCTAATGCAGTTGTAACTAAAAATGTTCCTGCATATAGTGTGGTTTGTGGTAATCCAATAAGAGTTGTTAATAATTATAATTAGGTTTAAAATGAGCAATAGAGCACGAGTTATTGCATTTTATCTTCCCCAATTTCATCCTATTCCAGAGAATGATAAATGGTGGGGGAAAGGTTTTACTGAGTGGACAAATGTAGGAAAGGCAAAGCCTCTGTTTAGAGGTCACAATCAGCCTCGTGTGCCTACAGATTTAGGGTATTATGATTTACGTCTTCCAATAGTTAGAGAACAGCAAGCAGAAATGGCACGTGAAGCAGGTGTTGAGGGCTTTTGTTATTGGCATTATTGGTTCGGGAATGGAAAAACGCTTCTTTCAGAGATTTTTGAAGAAGTCCTTAATACGGGAAAACCAGATTTTCCCTTTTGTTTAGGATGGGCTAACCATTCGTGGACCAGAAGGAATTGGAATAGTTCGGCTGCGTATGAGGAAGAAATGGATTTGATAGAACAAAAATATCCAGGTGATGAGGACTACACTGAGCATTTTTATAATGTGTTACCAGCATTTATGGATCATCGTTATTTGACTATAGAAGGAAAACCAATTTTTTTGTTGTATAATCCAGTATCTATTCCCGATTATGACCATTTTGTAGAACTGTGGAATAGCCTTGCAATAAAAAATGGATTGAAAGGTATTTATTTCGTACTTCACGCTCAATCAGTTGAGGTAGTAAAAGGGGAAGTGTACACATACAAGGGTGACTCCTTCACAACAGAGCATTTTTCTCAAGCGCAGTGTAAGATTAAAAATGGGTTGTTTTTCCGAACAATGCAGAAATTAAGGACAATTGTGCCGAAACTAGTACCAGTTGCTCAATTTAATTATGAAGACATCATAAATCATTGGTTTGATGATCATGATTTAGCAGGGAATGCTTTCCCAATGATTATTCCTCAGTGGGATAGGTCTCCACGATCAGGTTGTTGGGCTAATGTATATGTTGGTTCATCTCCAGATCTTTTCAGAAAACATGTTAAAGATGCATTCGATATAGTTTCTAATAGAGATATGGATCATAGGGTCATATTTTTGAAATCATGGAACGAGTGGGCTGAAGGAAATTATATGGAACCTGATGTGACCTGGGGACATGGATTCTTGGATGCTCTTCGTGATGTAATTGTTAAGAAAGAAAACATATAAATGTTTGTATTTAATGATAGTAAGTATTTTGTGTCATATTTCTCTTTAATTATGTTATATGGCTATAAATAAATGATTTTTAATTACAAAATATGAATTTCGGTTTGATTTTAGCAGGCGGTACCGGCCAACGCATGCGTACATCTGGTTTGCCAAAGCAGTTCTTGAATGTCTATGGTAAGCCGATAATTATTTATACGATAGAAAAGTTTGACACATGCCGAGATGTTGACAGAATTGTCGTCGCATGTAATCCACAATACATAGACTATATGAGAGGGTTGATTGCGAAATATTCTTTTATGAAAGATGTTGATGTCATATCAGGTGGCAAAGATAGGCAAGGTAGTGTAAAGAATGGTATCGATTATATTTATGCTCATGGTGGAACGGATGACGATATAGTGATTATCCACGATGGCGTACGTCCACTTATTGATCTGGCTGTCATCAGTGAGAATGTGGCAATGGCAAGGCGACATGGATGCGCTATGACAGTAAAGTCTGTCATAGAATCAGTTGTAATCACTGAGAGTGACAAGGTCGGCTTTGGGGATTTCAAGAAGAGAGACGATACATATAGCCTGACATCTCCACAGACGTTTAAATTATCGCTACTTGTCGATACCTATAAGAAGGCAGAAGAGACAAATGCCCCCATTCCATTATTAGATGCCGCACTTGCCTATACATTCTTGGGAAATCAAATCCCAATGGTGAAAGAATATAACCATAATATTAAGATTACGACTCCAGAAGACTTCTATATTTTAAAGGCAATACTGGAGTTACAGGAGAACAAAAATGTATTTGGACTAATTTAATTTAGCATTAAGATGGAAAAGAGAGATTTTGATATTATACGAAGAGGCATCTCTAACTGGAATCAGTATAGAAATGCGACAATTATGATTACTGGCGCTACTGGAAGATTAGGACGTTATATCGTAGAGACACTGGTTGATGTTGATCTAAATTATAATCTGAATCTTCGTGTAGTAGGATTGGCAAGAAGTCATGAAAAGGCAAATGAGATTTTTGGAGAACTGCTTGAATTTCCCAATGTCTCATTCTTGTATCAAAATGTTAATACGCCAATTAAATATGATGGAAATGTAGAGTTTATCTTCCATACTGCAGGGCCAGCAGCACCATTGGATTTTAAATCTTCATCAGTAAATACGCTTTGGGCGCATGTCAATGGTACACATAATGTACTTGAATTTGCTGTGAATCATGGTACAAAGAAAGTGTTTTATGTTTCAACGGTAGAAATTTATGGTTCATGGCAAAGTGATGAAACCATCAAGGAGGAGGACATGGGGCCTTTGCAAAACCTAAATGCCAGAGCATGCTATCCTGAAGCCAAAAGGCTATGCGAGACTATGCTGTCATGCTATAAGGCAAACTACGGGCTTGACTTTTGCGGTGTAAGATGCTGCCATACACTTGGTCCTGGTATTCTTCTTGATGACGGACGTGCTTTCGCGGAATTCATTGACTGTGTGCTCAATGGAAGGGATATAGTCCTCCATTCAGATGGTAGTGCTATGCGGACATATACATATACTCCAGATGTCATCAATTCTATGTTCATGATTATGGAGCGGGGCAAGAGTGGTTGTATGTATAATGTGGCTGCCAATGAAAATCTGATTAGCATTCGAGACTTGGCACAACTTATAGCAAACCTTTCTCCTAATCAAAAGGCCAAAGTGGTTTTTAGTGAAGGAGCTAGCAAGATGCCCTATCTTCCATTCAAACTCGCCATCATGAATACTACGAAGGTAAGGGAATTGGGATGGGTCCCCCAAACAAATATTGAGAACACATTCCGTTGGACAATGGAATCATTTATATAATGTAACATGGAAATAAGAAAAGCGTTTTATGGCCTACTGGCTAGATTCCTAAATAAATTTATCTCTGTAAAACCAAAACATTGGGTTTTCGGAGCAGACTTTGGAAATAGCTATCGTGAAGGCTCGAAGTATCTGGTTGAATACATGCTTGATAAGCATCCCGATTATACATGTACATTCGTAACTAAAAATAAAAGTGTTTTAAGCGAACTCAGATTGAGAGGGATACCCTGTAAGCATATTTATTCCTTAAGTGCAATTGTAACAGTTGGTCAAGCAGAAGCTGTCTTTGCTACACACTTTATGGAAGATGTGCTATATGCTTATCCAAAGAGAGAACGCCAGTACTTTCATCTTGTTCACGGACAGCCGTACAAGTTGGCATTTCTGTCGTTACCCAAAGCCTACGACAATATCGTTTTTGAACGTAGCAACTCACCAATAAAAAAACTACGGCAAAGATTTCGCAACTGGATGTACTATGATTGGGAGTTGACAAATTCGTCTTTTGTTTCAGCGACATCAGACTTTCTTGCAACATATATGGATAAAGATTTTGCCCACCTTACTCCTGTAAAGGTTCTTGGCATGCCTCGAAATGATGCTCTGTTCCAACATGAAAGGATGAATAGTGAGAAATGGATTGATGGGATTGAAGGCAAGACAGTGTTTGTCTACATGCCAACCCATAGGGCCTATGGTCGGGGAAAGGCTTCGCCAACACCATTTGTTAACAGGCCCGAGGTACAGAAATGGATGAGGGAGAATCAGGTTGTATTGCTGATGAAAAATCATCCGAATATGATATCACAAATCAAAGAAGAAATAAATACTGACGTTATAATAGACATTACGCGCAAAGGAATCGACCCACAAGTGTGTATCTATCATAGCGATGCACTGATAACTGATTATAGCAGTGTATGGATGGACTATTTACTGTTGCGACGCCCTATTATTTTTTATACTTATGATTCATGGGAAAAGAATGATGCAGGTGTCCACTACGACATACACGAAGTCTCACCAGGCCATTTCTGTAAAACGGAAGACGAACTTTTTGATCTAATGAAAAAGGTTGTTATGAATTCTGCTTCAATGATTCCTTCTGAGGCCGCACTTAAAAGATATCACAAGTATGTGGATGGAAATTCATGTGATAGATATTATGATGAGATTACAAAGATGATGCACTATGCAAAAGACTGAAGTATCTGTTATAATTCCTGTATATAATTCCGCTTTATATCTAAAAGAATGTTTAGATAGCCTTGTCAGACAAACCTTTCCATATTTTGAAGCCATATTGGTAAATGATGGCAGTACAGATAATTCTGGCGCTATTTGTGAAGAGTATTGTTTGAGAGACAGTAGAATCCATGTTATTCATCAAAATAACAAAGGAGTTGCAGAGGCAAGGAACAAAGCAGTTGAATTGGCAACAGGGAATTGGATGTGTTTCCTTGATAGTGATGACACTATAGAGCTAACATTCTTAGAACATTTATATGAGCAATGCCTGAAAGATGTTGATTTTGTCATGTCCAATACCAATGGGGAAAGGGGAATTGGTGTCATAAAGAATGCAATGGTATTAGAAGGTAATGTAATGATAAACTATATCTTACGAAATGACATATTGTCTTTGTCAGGCCCTTGTGCAAAAATGTTCAAATCAAAGATTATACAGTGTCATAACATAAAGTTCCCTGTTGGTATTAGTCTCGGAGAAGATATGTGTTTCTTAATTCAATATCTGAATCATTGCAATAGGGTAAGTTTTTTACCAATTAATGAATACAATATCAGAAGTCATGAAGGGTCGTTAACAACGCGTTACTATTCTTTTGAATCTGAGATGCGTTGTTTTAATATTTGGTATGCTGAGATAAAAAAGTTTGTTAATCGGCTCAATCTTCCTGTCCACGAAGAAAAAGAACTTATCTGGCACAATATGACCGGTATAACCTTTATTCGTTGCTTAGAATGTCTTTATAAAGCAAATCATGACAAAGAACTATATGAGAAAATAAATATATTGAGTTCAATAGATGAAAATCTATATGGAGATTTTTCTATATATTATCATCCAAAGCGATTATCAACAAAAACGATGAAATGGTTAGTGTCTCACCGTATGTTTCCCTCTTTTCTTTTCTGTGGTTATTTTTATATGAAGATGTTTGGAAAATAAGATAATACGCTGATTAGATGTTTATATGTTAATTCAATTTCTTGCATTTGGAGTTCTATTTTTGTTAACGGTAGGAGCCGTTATTGATTATAAGAGAACAGTAATTATATGGCTACCTGTTCAACTTCTCTTTAACCCTCAGATTGCAATACGCTATGAATCCCCAGCAATGTCATTGACACTTGCGGGAGATATTATTTTATTGTTATTCTATTTCCTTAAAAAGAGAACATCATTAGACGGATATGACAGTAATTCATTTATATTCAGCATACCCCTTCAGATTACCGCCATGTCTTTTATGCTGTCTATAGCATTTGGAATTGCACCGATTGGGGCCGGTTTTAATTCAACAATTAAATATTTTGTTACAACTTTTGGTGTTCTATTTCTGGCGCAGAAAGCAATATATAACTCTCGTGACATAAAGTTGTTTCTGTGGACGGCTTCTATAGTGTCTATAGCAATATGCATTTTAGCGTTGTCTGAAAATCTCCTTAGAGATAATCTTTGGCTTGACTTTGTTTATTTCAATTCACCTCATGATATATCAACTGTAGGACGAATGTTTTATGTTCCGCCATCAATCGGACCGGGATTACAAATAAGGTATGGTATGGTGCGGGCAATGTCTTTTTTCGGCATTCATATAGCTTTTGGCGTTGCATGTGCAGGATATTTTTGGTTGATGGCTAAAGTGTATAGAATTCGGTTGTTAATTATAGACAGGAGAATAATCGCTATAGCTACAGCATTCCTCGCAACTGGAGTAATTATGTCTAATTCGAAAACGGGATATGTGGGCATGGCATTTTTTTTGTTAAGTATATATAGAGTTGAGGACTTTCTTAATATGAAAATCGTATTTGTTTTTCTCATTGTTATAGGCATTGTGCTCATATACCTTCCTGAATATTTAAATAATTTTCTCAGTCTTAGCAACGAGAAAATTGCAGAAGAAGGAGGAGGAAGTACAATTGTGGGAAGAACTAATCAGTTTGAGGCTGCATTACAAATGTTTGAAATGAATCCTATCTTTGGGAATGGACCAGGTTCAATTGGTATTCTCAAGTCACATGGTGGACTATCGGCCATTTTGGGAGCAGAAAGTTGTTGGATGCAAATCCTACCAGAGAGAGGTCTTATAGGAGCAGTATCCTACCTTTGTCTGTTCTATTGTGCATGGAATAGACTCAAAAGTTTTATTTCCAAACGTTTACTGGGATGGTTTCTTATGGGTGTTGTTGTAATGGAAACTGCAACAGGTATTATTGATGTGGTGACATGGGGTGTTCCACTTATTTTGATCTATCGTATTTGTCATAATTGTAAATTGAATCATGCAAGAACCGTATAAAGTATCTCTATTAATTCCTGTCTATGGAGTCGAGAATCAGATAGAGAGATGTGCAATATCTCTATTTGAACAGAGCTATCAAAATATAGAATATGTCTTTGTTGACGACAACACGAAAGATCGAAGTATAACAATCCTTAGAGAGGCTATGAGGCGATATCCCCATCGGCATAATGCCATTAAACTCGTTCGTCATCAAGTTAACAAAGGCATAGCAGCAACAAGAAATACTCTTATAGAGGAAGCGACAGGAGAATTCCTCATATTTGTAGACTCGGACGATTGGATAGAGCCTTTCATGGTGGAAAACTGTGTAAAGGAACAGATGTCTTCACAGGCAGAAATAGTTTCAACTGACTATTTGATTCACTATAGCTATGGGACAGAATACAAACAAACAATTAGATGTTGGGATACATCAGAAGTACTTCGACAGAGTCTTCAAAAAAGTATAGAGCAACATGTTTGGGGACGTCTTATTAAAGTGTCTCTATTCAAAGACAATCATATTAGGTTGTTGGAAGGTTGCAATTTTGCCGAAGATGTTGTGGCTATGAGTTTTCTGTTTTATTATGCACAGAAACATTCTGTTGTTCCCAAAGCTTTGTACAATTATGAGGATAGAAACGATACGTCTTATACTAAAACATTTTCATACAGATCGAGTGAACAATCTTTGGAAAATTTACATTATGTCACTAAGTTCCTCATAGAAAAAGATGCTGTTTTTGAGTCCATAGTATCAATCGCAGAGCTAAGAATGATAGCTCTTCATATGTATCGTTGCAGTCAATGTCCTTCAAATAGGAATTATTACGATTCTGTACTATTACCACTGCTTTCAAAACATAAACACACAGAATGGATACAAGTACCATTAAAATATCGAGTAATTCTATTTTTGCATAACTTCAAAATTGTAGGAGCATACAGTAAAACAACGAAATGCCTAAAAAGAATTTACGAAAATCTCTTGTCATAATACTTTGTAATGACTGTGAAGAACAATTTTTTTTCTGACAAAGAACGTTATGGTGATAAACTTCCAAGTTATAGAGACTGGATCCTTCATAATGAATCATTCTATATTTTCCATTATATTAAGCATTTGCGCTATATTGAGAGCCTGAAAGAGAAAAAGGGGCTAAAACGAATCCTATTTCTATTTCATTGGCTACGTTACAAACACTTAGGTTTCAAATTAAAAATGGCAATTTACCCCAATACGATAGGTCCTGGTTTTAGAATTTATCACGCAGGGGCATATACTCATGTCGGCCCTAATGTAAAGATAGGGCAAAACTGTACTTTCGTATCAGGAGTTGTGTTTGGTAATAAAACTGAGGAGGAAGACAATCGACCAGTAACGGTTGGTGATAATTGTTATTTTGGGAATGGAGTGACAGTTCTTGGTCCTGTACATATAGGTAATAATGTGACTATCGGTGCTCATGCAGTAGTAACAAAGGATATTCCTGATAATACAGTTGTTGGTGGTGTACCAGCAAGAATTCTAAAACTGAAAGAATGAGCCCCAAAGTCTTAGTCATTGCCACTTCACGTAAAACACGCGGAGGTATTACTTCTGTTGTCCTTGCTCATGAAAAAGGGCTGCAGTGGGATGATTATCATTGTCGCTGGATAGAAACGCATAGAGACAAGAGTGCCATTGTTAAATTATGGTACTTTATCAAAGCTTTCTTTCAATATTTGTTTTTATTTCCATTCTATGATATTGTTCATATCCATCTAAGTGAGCCGCCTTCAGCAATACGTAAATTGCCATTTATGTGGCTGGCTAAATTTTTCGGGAAAAAGACCATTGTACATTTTCACTCTTTTTCAACAGAAACCACCATTGATGGGAAATGGGCATGGGTTTATAAATATGAATTTAGCCGGGCTGACATCGTGATAACTCTTTCTGAATATTGGAAGGAAAAAGTTACATGCTTTCTGAATGATGGTAAAGGGAAAGTGAGAGTTGTCTATAATCCGTGTCCTAATATAAACAAACAATGGGGTAACACTCCTTTGGCTGATTCTGACGTGATGATGCCAAGACGCAATGTTATTCTGTATGCAGGAACTATCACTCCAAGAAAAGGGTATGCAGATTTGATTAAGGCATTCGCAAAAATAGCTTTGTATCATAAGGATTGGATGATAGCCTTTGCAGGAAATGGTGAGATTGAAAAAGGAAAGGCACTTGCTGAAGAATTAGGCATTTCGTCACAGACCCTTTTCCTTGGTTGGTGTGCTGGAGCTGATAAAGATCGTGCTTTTCGCGAAGCTACAATCTTTTGCCTACCCAGCTATGCAGAAGGTTTCCCCATGGCTGTGCTTGATGCATGGGCGTATGGCTTACCGGTAATTACGACACCCGTCGGCGGTATTCCTGATGTTGCTAAAGACGGTGAGAATATGTTACTCTTCGATTCAGGTGATGTTGATGCGTTGACCCAATGTTTGGAACGAATGATAAATGACACTAAATTACGTGTGAAAATAGCAGAAGCCTCAAAAGTCTTTGCAAATAATACATTTAACGCAACTGTAGTTAATCGGTGTGTTGGCAAAATATATAATGAATTAATGGCATGATAATTATGATTGTCAATCATCTTTGTTGTTATGCCTGCTGAGAATCTGTCATGGGAGAATAAGGCAAAAGAGATGGTAAGACTATACAATAGCATTCTGCCTTCATAAGGATTGTTGGGCTGAAATGAATCGTGGAGTTGAAGATAATAAAAGCTAATTTCGGCAAAAAAATAATAACAAAGCAGTCATTTCGGTAGAATGCTCTAAAAGAATGGCTATATTTGTTTCTTGATTGTTATAGAATCATCAACAGACAGGACAAAGAGTAATATGAAGACTATTATCGAAGTTTGGGGCTCGTCTGAGAAAGGTAAGTCACAGGGGATCAAGGCTGCAGCCCTTTCTTTCCCATTTACGACGGTTGTCCATCCTTGGGGGAAAGATGACAAGGGGGATGATCTGTATGATAGCTATGTTATTGGTCATTATACGACAGATGATGGCCGTGATACGATTGTCGGTTTTGAGAATCAGGGAGATCCAGGCTCTAATCAGGCAACATGGATACAACATTGCATTGATGAGGGATGCGAGGTGATCGTGTGTGCTTGCCGTACATGGGGCGAGACACGTGATTTCGTACGTGAGACGGCCCGGAAGCAAGGTTGGCAACTGATCGAGGTTACGACTCCTTTTCATTATAATGGGGAGAAGATTCTGCCAAATGGTGTCAATTTGGTGGATTTCTTCGCTGGAGGTCTGAATGACTTGGTGAAGGCTTGTCTTTCTAAATGAGTTTGTTTGTCTGGGATATGGAAGATTTGTCACAGTTCTGGAACCTCTCAGCTTCCGCCGTTGAGCAAATGCCAACGTTGGAGCAGTTGGTGGAAAGGCTGAAGCGTGAGGAACAGGAGTTGATGCAGAGAATGGGTGGATGGCAGAACTATTCTTCAATGGGTATGTCTCTGTTTTCGGCCGATATGGGAGTGGATTCTCCACACAGGGCATTTCTGAATACAGCACCAGACCGCTACTTCTTGGTAAACAGGCTGAATAGCAAGCGCTATTCACTGAAACCGAATCTAAATTGTCATCTCCTTCTATATCGGGGACAGAACAAGGCGTATGAAAAGATTACTCCTTCATACAAGCACAATGAACTGCCTCTTCTAATCCATAATTTGAAAGTTGAAGAATTCAGAATGTTGCTGGATTCCCATCCGCTGGTGAAACTATTCAATAATGGTATCATTCTCGAAGGACATAAGAAGCCATTCTTTTTCGAGATGAATTATTATGGGTTGGCCCAGCATTACAACTTCTGTACTTCTCTTGTCGATTTTACATCAGATATTGAGGTCGCGGCTTTCTTTGCAGCAACGAAGAATCTGGGAGATGACCGATACGTCCCAATAACCGACACAAAGGAATATCCATACGGCATTCTCTATCTATATGAATTGAATCCTTTCACAACATTTACAATTGAAGGCTTTTCTTCTATTGGACTTCAGGTGTTCCCACGAAGTGGGGCTCAAAAAGGGTTCCTGAAAGACGAAAAGGGTATTGACATCAATCATGGAAGAGTAAGAAAGATGCTTTTCCGTCATGATGCGGATGTGTCTTGGCGGTATTATCTGAAAAACGGGAGGGGTTCTAAACTGTTTCCTGATGATGAGTTAGTTCCTCTGGCAAAAGAGATTCGGGACAGTAAAAAGATCTCTCTGGAAGCATTGGCAAGAAATTCCTATTGGAACTCATCTGAGGACGTCATGAAAAATGTGGATCTTTGCAGGGAGCATGGCTTTGAGATAGACTCTTCTCTCCGGTACATCTTCTTACCTGAAGACCTGCACCCGTTTTATGAGAATATAAAAAATGGCCTGTGGGAGCAATTCTGCAATCAGATTTATTTTGAAGATGAACAGGCGGATGTTTTAAGAGAAAAGTTGTTGAGCCTTCCTACTTCCAGTGGTTATTTTCATTTTTTCAATGAAAGATATGTTGAACTGCTGAACTATCACAGATATGAAGAAATGCGAAACAGCCTTCGTAATATGGGAAAAACTTTGCGAGATGTTTGAATCATTCGCACGGCTAAAATTTGCTCAATTGTTTGGAACTTTCGCCTAAAGTTGCTATCTTTGCAGCAAAATAAGATGTTTGCAGCATGAGGGATAAGACATACATCAGTTTTGACTGGGCCTTGAAACGGCTGTTGCGCGACAAAGCGAACTTTGACGTGCTGGAGGGTTTTGTGTCCACTTTGTTAGGGACAACGATTAAGATTCACCGTCTGCTGGAGGGTGAGAGCAACAAGGAGCATGAGGACTCAAAGCAGAACCGCGTGGACATCCTTGCTGAGAATGAGGCAGGCGAACTGCTGCTCATTGAGGTGCAGGGTGAATCGGAATATGCCTATTTCCAGCGTATCTTGTTTGGTGCCTCGAAGTTGGTGACGGAGTATATCGACAGCGGAAAGAACTATGAGAACGTGAAAAAGGTATACTCTATTAACATTGTCTATTTCGACCTGGGCCAGGGTAAGGACTTCGTCTATCACGGTAAGACGGAGTTCCGGGGTGTACACTATGATGACGTGTTGCGCCTGTCTTCTTTCCAACAGCAGAAGTTCGGGGTGGATGAGGTGTATAAGCTGTATCCTGAGTACTTTATCCTGAAGGTGAACGACTTCAACCGCTGGTCGAAGGTGCCCTTGGAACAGTGGATCTATTTCCTTTCGACAAGTGAGATTCCGGAGGATGCCGATGCACCGGGGTTGAAGGAAGCCCGCCAGAAACTGCTATTCGCGAAAATGAGTCGTGAGGAGCAGGAGGCTTACCGTCGTTACATTGATGACCGTGTAATTCTGGCTGACCAGATTTATACTGCGCGAGGTGAAGGGAAACTGGAAGGTCGTGCAGAAGGTCGTGCTGAAGGTCTTGAAGAAGGACTTGAAGAAGGTCGTGCTGAAGGACGTGCTGAGGCTTTGCTGGATAGTGCCAAAAAGATGAAGGCATTAGGGGCAGACGTGAAATTCATCTGCTCAGTTACTG